>Ga0265295_1004489_pt1 | contig 18738 bp, 15 predicted proteins | sample Munlansysbiofilm_FD_192503 | JGI IMG/M metagenome (GOLD analysis project Ga0265295, IMG submission 192503) | Leachate microbial communities from a municipal landfill in Southern Ontario, Canada - Methane capture system biofilm | ecosystem: Engineered > Solid waste > Landfill > Unclassified ... | reverse complement strand
ATAGTTTTTGCTGTTGAAGTTTTCGACTTTTGTTGTACCTTTAACAAAACAAATTTTTGGATTATGAGGAATTGCATACTGGCCCTAACCTTGCTAATTAGCCCTATGGCTATGTTTGCACAGCATAACAACAAAATAATTTTCGACGAGATGGCGAATCAGAATATACTTTATGGCGAGGTAAACCCCGAGGACTTTCAGAATGAGCTGTTCGGCTTATGGTATAACCAGGGTTTCGAAAGCTACCAACCAAATGCTGATGTGGTTGATCAGATAAAACCCCTTTTGAAAAACGTGGCTTTCGAACTAATCGTGGCAACCTGGTGCCCCGATAGCAAGCGCGAAACCCCTCGGTTTTTGAAGCTGCTTAATCAGCTTAATGTTCCCAACGATGAGCTTAACATGATTGCTGTAAATCGGAAAAAAGTGTGCCCCGAGGCAGGAGTAGAGGAAGGCTACATAGATTATATTCCCACTTTTATCATCAGAAGAAATGAAGCGGAAATTGGCCGAATAGTTGAACGCCCCATCAAAACGCTTGAGGATGATCTTCTTTCGATTCTCAAAAAAGAATAGCGCACGGGTTGCAGCGAATTAATCCGAAATTCGTCCTTATCAAACCTGGATAAAAAGATTATGGAAGAGTACCGGAAATCGACCGAAGGCCAAGTAATGGGAATCATTGGCATTGTGATGGGCATAATATCGCTAATCGTGGCCTTTGTCCCATGCGTAGGCGTTGTGGCCTTTTTGCCTGGAGGGTTAGCCATAGTATTCAGCATCATTTCCATTGTACAGGCATCGAGGGGCAATGGAGCCAAAAGCCTTGGCATTATCTCCCTCGTGGTATCGTCATTGGCCATAATTCTGGCAGCCGCTTGGCTCATGATACTTAGCGGGCCAAGCACAATCCCTCACAGAGGGCCTAACGACCCTGCGCAGCTTGAGCAAATTGAGAAGGGGCTTCGAAATGCATTCAAGGACTTAGACATTGAAACCCAGGATCACACAACGGAAAAAATTGATAGCTTGGAGAATAAGCTGCGCTACCTGGAAGGTGACACATCTGGTAAAGACAAGTAAATACCTATGAATTTTCACATTGTATGGACATCGTTCTAAAAAAATCGCCAACCAATAAGATATTTTTGCCATGGCTAGGCACCACGGCTGTTACGATTCTTGCACTGGCAATTCTTCACCTTATTTTTTACCACCTTTTCTTTATCGACAGTAAATCGTTAAGCCAGCACTATGCCGATTCTATTGTAATTTACATCTATGCATTTATTTGGCCATTGGCAATTGTTAACAACTACAAGTCGAGCATTATACAGGTAAAGCATAATGGGGAGGTTGATCCCAAATTAGTTAAGGAGTACTTTCACCGCGTTGGCTTTGAACTGATTGTACAAAAACCTGGGCACTTCAGGTTTAGGGCTACCAAATTCTGGGATAGATTATTCCCCGGCTCACGTATTGTTAGGGTTGATTTCACCGACCAGGAGATAACCATTGAGATGCCATTTCACCAACGATACCATGTGCACCATGGATTTAAGTTCTCCAACCAGTTTGTCAGACAACCATAGGCACTACGCTCACAACAGAAAGTTCAACTCGGATATTTCTAGCCGTGCATATCACTATGTAAACCTCCTAATTGGGGTAACTTTTGCTGGGGTTATCCTGTACTCGTCAATATACAAGGCCAATAGCCATCCCATACCCGCATTGCTTACCGAGATAACAGGAGAGATGCCTCCCAGCAAGGGGCTATCGGCCAGCTTCTCGGAGATTGCGAGGGGCAATCTGGCGCTAGCAAAAACGTACAATCCATACGGAATTAAGATATTAGCCTTCTTTGCACTTCAAGTTCTACTCCGACCCCTCGTCTCAATCATCCTATCACTAAAAGGATATGGAGTTACAAGGGTTGCCCTTGCCGACGCCTCAGCATCTATTGCCCTTTTCGTATTTTGCTTCTGGCCGCTAATTGTGTACACAGCTATGCAGGTGGTGCAACTAATTGAGCACCTCTAACAGGGTTAGCTTTTCGCCAGCCCTAATCCCCTTGGGGGTCATCTGCAGGCTGCTGCACTCGGTATGAAAATCGTGTTGATAGTAAAGAATATAATCTTGCTCAAGCGCCTCGCTCAGGAATTGCTCCTTCTCCTGCATAGTAACCAGCGGCTCCACATCGTAGCTCATATTCCAAGCCAGATGAATATGGGCTGTTGATGGAAATAAATCGGCAGCGTAAACCAACTTTTTGCCATTGGGCAAATGGATTATTGGCACAATCTGCCCGCGGGTATGGCCATTGAAAAATCGGATTTCGATACTGGGTAACAGCTCGCCCTCATTCTCAATAAGATTTAGCACCCCCAGCTGCTGCATGGGCAGCATGTTTTCTTTAAGGAACGAGTCGGCCTCACGAACATTGGGATTTATGGCCCACTCCCATTGCACCTTGCTAACATGATATTTGGCATTGGGAAAAACGGCAACATACTTGCCTTTATCGTTAATAGCAATTCCTCCGCCGCAGTGGTCGTAGTGCAGATGGGTGTGGATTACATCGGTAATATCCTCGGGTTTGTAGCCCAGTTTGGCTAGTCCTTCAACTAGCCCATCGCCACCAAAAATACCAAAATGGCTAAAGAACTTCTCGCTTTGCTTACTGCCAAAACCGGTATCGATTAGCACCACCCTACCTTCGGTTTCAATAACCAGCGAACGCAGGGACAGAGGAATTAAGTTGTCGTCATCGGCAGGGTAAACCCTACTCCAAAGTGCTTTGGGCACCACGCCAAACATGGCACCGCCATCGACCTTAAAATTGCGAATATTAAACTGCGAAATCTTCATAAATATGTTTTTAGGAAATAACAAAAATGTGCTAATTATAGTTCAGCTACCGCTCCACAACCCTTACTCCCTTTTTTGACAAAGCATCGGCAAGCAAATCCCAATCAGCCTTGGCGAGGTTGTCGAGAGGGAAAAGCTTGTGCTTACCATCAAGGGTTAGTACCCTCAACGATTTTAGCCCGCTATTGGTTGGGCGCTCAATGTATATACAATCGATATCGGAAAGCCTATAATACTTGCGGTATGGGTAGTAGTAACTTGCTAAAACGATGAATTTATCGGACACTCCAATCCTACCCATTCCCAGCGTACCAATTAAAAACGATATCAATATAATCGCCACAAACATAATAATAGCAAATAGGTGGATTGAAGGGGCCGTGATTAGCTTGTATAGGCCAAACAAACCAACTAAAGGAAAGTATGTGCGTGGGTTGAGTATTGGCAGCCGAGATATTTGAACAAAATTTTGATATCTAATCTCATCGAGATTAATTGGCTTAACTTTAATAAGGGATAGGCCGCTTAGCTCAACATACACCTTCTGCTCAAACGAATCAACTCCGTATTTTATGGCCTGCACCAGCTCGTGGGAATTGGCAAAATAATTGGTATGGATTTTCACATCTTGGGGTAGATCGATAGCACTAATGGTAATGGTATCCATTTGCATAAATCCATTGCGTCGGTAGTAGCTAACTTCCCGAATATCTCTCCAACCAATGGTTTTAACCTCTTTTGATGTTGCTACAAGTATCCCTTGATTGGTTATCTGAAGCGAAACAACTTTCAGCAATTCTCGGAATAGGTAAAAGATAAACAGAACCCAAATTACACCCGTTAAAACCATAGCTGCTTGCCCTTTCCATCCATCAACATAAAAAATGGTAAAATATAAAAGCGAGAAAAAGAATACTAGACAAAGGGCAAGTCCAATATAAACACCAAACCAGTACCATTTACTTGCTATGCTTTTCATTGGGTAGGTATTACTGAATACAATAATTATTGTGCACAGGATCCTGGTTTAACAACACCGCTAATTTTGAGTACAAACCGGGCAACTCGCTCTGCAAACCCTTTGGGTTCTCAAAGAAATGCTCAACCGCCACGGCAAAAAACTCGCTGGTATTAGCACCGGCATACGACCTGAAAATATGGGGTTCGCCCGCATTAATCTTTTCCATCTCCATTCTGGCTATGGATAGAATATCGTCCAAAGTAGCCTTTAAACTCCCATGGTAACGAGTAGATGTGAGAATTGTATGCATAAGAGCGTGCGCCATTTCGTGCAGGCCTAGGTTAACGGCATCGTAGGGGTCATCAAAACCCATCAAAAGTTTTTTAAGCGAGAAGCTAATTAGCCCTGCGGGGTGCACCTCGCCGTCGTGCAAATTACCAGTATGTGGGTTTCGGAATGAATCGGGGTAAACAAAAACGGTTCGGAATTTTTTAAGGAAGTATCGCTGAAACCCAAAAGTGATTTGCACCATGGCCGCCACCACCATTAGCTTAATGGATTGGGTTACCTCAACCCCCATTCGGCCAACAATTTTCAAACTTTTTGTAAACGAGTAGGCTCTCTGCAAAAATCTTTTCTTTTGCCTGTCATCGAGCTTACTGTAGTAAAGGGAATGCTGTCGGTAAAACCGATCCATCGCCCTTGCTTCGGCCTTAGGAAAGTAGGTGAGTCTCCAAACGCCCCTTACGAACAAGAAATTTACCCCTACAAAAAAGGCAATCGCCAACAAGTAAAACGGATCGATAGTGGGCATTGGGTTGGGGGCTTGTTGTACAGCAAAACCCAAATGTATGAATTTTACAGATAACAAAAAACCCAGCCGTTAAGCTGGGTTTGGTGCGGATAGAGGGACTCGAACCCCCACGCCTTTCGGCACTAGATCCTAAGTCTAGCGCGGCTACCAATTACGCCATATCCGCAATTGCGGTTGCAAATGTACAACCTTTTTTATTCTCAGCAAATTTTTTGAGAAAATTTTTGTTATATTTAGAACAGGGCTATGCTTCAATGAAAAAGATGTAGATTTGATAATATCTTTGCAAAAACAGACAAGCAACCAATGCAAATTATTCGCATCATACTGTCCCCCCTAGCACTACTATACGGAACAGCCATATACCTAAGGAATTTTCTGTTTGATGTTAATGTATTAAAATCAAAATCATTCAACCGGGCAGTAATATGCGTTGGCAACCTTACCGTGGGGGGAACGGGCAAAACACCCCACACCGAATATCTTATAAATCTGTTAAAGGATGATCTTAATGTGGCAACGCTTAGCCGTGGGTACAAGCGTAAAACCAAAGGATTTTTAATGGCCAGCAGCAGTAGCACTGCATCGGATATTGGCGATGAGCCAATGCAAATACAAACCAAATTTTCTGGAATTACCGTGGCTGTGGATGAGCAAAGGGTAAGAGGCATTGAAACGCTGCTACAGCAAAAACCAAGCACCGATGTAATACTGCTCGATGATGCATTTCAGCACCGTTACGTTAGGCCTGGTTTTTCTATCCTACTTACCGATTACAACAACCTAATATATAAGGATTGTTTTCTACCAACAGGTACACTGCGCGATAGCTTTTCGCAGCGTAAAAGGGCAAACGTAGTGATTGTTACCAAGTGCCCTAGGGATCTTTCGGATGGGGAACAGCAAAAAATTATTGGCAAGCTTAAACTCCAAAGCCACCAACAAGTATATTTTACATCCTACACCTATGGCGATATAGAACCTGTTTTCGGCGATGAGGAAACGGCAATCAACCCCAACAGCCATCCCAACGTAATTGCTCTAGCGGGGATAGCCAACCCAAAACCCTTTTTCGGTCATTTAAAAGATTTATATGCGGTTGATCACACCATACAACTACCCGATCACTATCATTTTACCGAAAAAAAAATTAGAGCTATCTTTGAAAGAATTTCCGCTTTAAAAAACAGAACCTCAATTGTAATCACCACCGAGAAGGATGCGGCACGTATTAAGGAGTTTAACAACCTCCCCAGCCAAGTGAAAAGGGTGTTTTTCTTTATCCCAATAAGGGTTAGTTTTTTAAATGGTAAGGAGGAAGAATTTAACTGTAAAATTCACGAATATGCTAGAGAGAGTAAAAGAAACAACGGCTTACATTCGCAGTAAGGTAACCGTTGAGCCTGAGGTTGGAATCATACTGGGAACTGGGCTAGGTGGGCTAACAAAGGACATTAAGAATCAGGAAGTTCTTGACTATGGCGACATCCCAAACTTCCCCGTCTCAACCGTTGAGGGGCACCATGGACGATTAATCTTCGGCGATTTAGGTGGAAAGAAGGTGGTTGCCATGCAGGGTCGATTCCACTTCTACGAAGGATACGATATGAAGGAGGTAACCTTCCCTGTTAGGGTTATGAAGTACCTAGGCGTTAAGAATCTTTTCGTTTCCAATGCCAGCGGTGGGGTAAACCCCGAATTTGAGATTGGCGACCTGATGATTATCAACGACCACATCAACCTGCTACCCAATCCGCTTATTGGCCCTAACGACAAGGAGTTTGGCCCCCGGTTCCCCGACATGAGCCAACCCTACGATTATAAGCTAATTGCCTTGGCACAGGATATTGCTAAGAAGAATGGCATTAAAACCCAAATAGGTTGCTACGTGGGCACCACTGGCCCAACCTTCGAAACACCAAAGGAATATCAGTATTTCCGAATTATTGGTGGCGACACCGTGGGCATGTCAACCGTTCCCGAGGTTATTGTTGCCCGCCAAATGGGGCTGCCTGTTTTTGCCATCTCCATTATCACCGACCTAGGTGTTCCCGGAAAGATTGTGGAAGTTACCCATGAGGAGGTACAGCGCATTGGTATGCAGGCCGAGAAAAAGATGACGCTAATCATGGAGGAGATGCTGCAGAATTTATAGGAAGATATACATATTACAAGTACACATTCAGCATAAAATAAGGGAGCCAAGCAAATTGCTTGGCTCCCTTGCTATATAGTTCGTCTAACAATGGCTTACCTAAAACGGGTTGCCACCACCACTGTTTTCTTGTACCGCTTGATGTTACCCCTTAAATCGAAGGCCTCGATAAATACTACATAGGCACCAACTGAAACCCTACCGCCACCATCGTTTGTGCCATCCCACTTAATGCTCCCCGTTGTGCCCAGGGTCATATTTGCTGCCAATCGCTTAACCCTCCTACCTCGTGAGTCGAACACCATGATATTGGCAATGTAACCATGCTCGGGAAGTTCGTAGTTAATCATAACGTAATCCTCAAATCCATCGCCATCGGGTGAGAACACCTTGAGCGAAAGCTCAAATTCATCGTCAACCTGGGATGGGTCGGTAAACTGCGAGTTTTTGGCAGTTGGGGTGGCAAAACCTGCGGTTTGCGCAGCCGACTGCCAGCTCGACTGATCGTTAGTTGGCAAGTCGGGGTTTATACGCTCCAACGAAACACCCTTAACATCGGCCAGCAGCGTGTTATGCATCTTCTCGTTATACGCAAACTCATCCACCTCATCGCCCGAATCGGATAGCAGCAATACGTAACCATTATCGTTAGGGTAGGCCGGAAGCCTAGGTGTATGCACCATAGCATCGGGATTCTCGATGTAGTAAAACTGCTCTACCTGCTCAAAATTCTCGGTAAGCACAGCGTAGCTATTGGGTAGCAGCAGCCTCGAAGTTGCCGATGCACGATAGAACTCATTAAGCGCCAAAGTGGTTCTGTCACGGTTTGCAATCCACAGCTTGCTCAGGTCGAAAGTCTTCTCGGACCGATTGTAAATCTCAACAAAATCGACCCCACCCGCATAAGGATTAAAGAGAACCTCGTTAATAACTATATCTTGGGGCGCCGGATCCTCGGGCATTGCAACATATACGCAGCTGGTCTCAATCGCATTACCAGAGAAATCGATAATGGAAGGGTCGAAGCATAAACTATATATTTCACGAGGTGAAAGGGGTGCCTCAAAGGTCAATCGCACCCTATTATACTTGGGCCCCGAAGTTGTTGCCCAAAGCGGTGAGCCAATACCCCTATCAATGGAGTACTTGTTGGCAAGAGTAATAGAAAGGCTATCCATGGGTTCGGAGAAGCCAACCTCAAACTCGGTTGTACTTATCACCTTCACCTCTACCACTGTTGGGTTGATAATATCGGGGTTATTGGCAACAACAGAGTTTGCCCTACCCGGAGTACCACCCGATGGATCGGATGAGGCGATCCAGTTCTCAATACCTTCAACCAAGTTGTTGGGATCAATTCGCTCGAGCGAAAAACCACCAGCCTTTTTCGCATCGTCCTGATACCATGTATCGGAATACTCAACCCATGAAATAAGGTGGTTGTTATTATCGTAAATACCAACAAACATACCACCCACAAGTAAAGTGGGGAATGATGTTACTCCGATGGACTGTCCGTACTCTGCCATAAGCGGAGCACCACTTGTGCGAGCAAGAATAATGTACCCATTGGGTTCTATTGTGGCATCTGGGATGTTAGCATAGCTATCGTTACCTCTAAACTTCCATCCATTAAATGATATCGATTTATCGGTACGGTTGTATAGCTCAACATACTCAACGTTTGGTAATCCACCATCAGCACTCGGGCGAGCCATGATTTCATTAATAATTACATTACCAAAGGTGCCTGCTGCCCCAAGACCAATTACAGTGCTATCGTTTACAACAGTTGTACCCAATGCCGATTTCACTCCAGTGATTTTAAGGTTCAGCTGCTCTAGGGGCAAGGGTTCTGTTCGTAGGGTAACCTGACTGGGCTGATCGGCATTTAAATACGCACCTAGAACGTTAAGTCTATTCCCCTGCTCATCGATAATCAAATAATTGGTTGTCAACTCGGCATCAGCAGCATCAACTGCGGAGGAGAAATTAATATCTACAGAGGTAAGCGAAAGCATACGCGCTTGGCGAATGGTTGGTGGATAGGTTGCAGCACTTACCACTAGGTTATCGAGCCAAAACTCGCCCGCCCTTGATGCGGTGTACATGAAAACTGGGCCGCAGCTCCGAGCTACAACATGGTTTGCATCAACGGCCTTGCCTGCAAGCCTTATGGATGATTCGTTAAATTCAGGTTGATACCAAAGGCTCCATTCACCATCGGGGGTGCGGGTTACCTTAACGAGAACCGTTTCAGCCTCGTCCCAATCAAAATCGGCTTTAACAATGGATTGTGCTGTTTTTCCCTCACTCACACGCCAAAGGGTAAGAAGATCGTCGTCGCCAGTAAGGTTAACGCCTACAGCATAGCCATTATATGATCCTTGGCTAATGGATTGGTTATCGGACGAAAGAACAAACCAAAACGTATTGCTTGTTGAAGGATCCCAATCGCCATTGCGCATTACAAATGACCACTCCATTGGACCATCACCCATATTCTCAATATCCAAGGGGATGGAAAGAGTGCTAGTTCCATCAACACCTGTTAAACCATGCTTTAGAGACGACTTACCCTCGATGGGCGATATGGTAGATACGCTCCACTCGGGGTTTAAATCAAACGATAATGGTGTGGTCTCAAAGTCCTCATCGATAATGCTATCCAATGCCGCCCCATTCCAAATGGGCTGCGAAATTCCCTGCGAAATACCCTCTTGATCGCCTGTTGCTTTTAACCTGTAACGGCCTACAGCATTAAGCGTAACATTATCCCAGCGAGCAAGACCACTAACAAATGTAGCAGATGCCGACGGAACATCCATATCTCCAGGCCCGTAGTCTACATCGATAGTAGCACTTCCCGTAGCATCCATATCGATATTACCATAGATGTCGGCAAGCGCAATGGATAACGCAAACGATTGGCCATCCGCTGTAATAAAGGGTTGTTCGTAGAACACGAGCGAATTACCTTCTACATCAATCTCCATAGAAGGCCCAAATAGCCCCATATCCCAAGCAGAAGGGAATCCAGAGCCAGTAACCACCGACTCCCAGCCATGCCCCGAAGCGGGAATGTACAGCGAGAGGGTTGATCCATCGACCTGACCACCAGATTTTAGAAATGCCTTGAGGGTTACCTCAACCGATTCTCCATCGGGCACCACGAGGCCATCGCTTAAAAACGAAAGCGTAATGGCGCTTGACTCGATGGTAGTACTCAAGGGTATAATCTCTTTTCCATCAACATGAAGCACAACACCGCCAATGGCACGATTCAGGCTTACATCGGTAGCACCCTCCTGCGATCGGAAAACCATTTTGGTAACTCGCGTTGGCAGATTATCGGTTGTACCCATATCGGCTATACCGAAACGCAACACCTCCACGGCATCGTCCTTGGTTACGGCCAACGAGCTTATCGTACCATCATCAAGGGGAGTTTCGGGCTGGATTAGCCTAGTAGTTCGGTCGGCACAGTATATTAACCCCGACAGAACATCATTAAAGTTTGCCGACTTGGCAATAAGATTAAAAGGTTCGGGTGTTGTGTAGGTGTACCTCAAGCCTGTCCATGATGCAACCCCATTGGCCATGCTAACGGTTACGCTTGGGATTTGCAACCAGCCGTCGCCACTATTCTTTGCAAGGGTAACATTGCCCGTGGCATCAGCATCGCGGCTTCCACCATCATCAACCGCAGAAACCTCAACGGCAAAAGGTTCATTCAGCCCAACGGCCTGTGGAACATTGCTAAAGGCTAAACGGGTTGCCTTGACATCGATGGTAAAAGGTGACGAAATCACATCTTCAACGAACTCTGTAGCAAAAGTTGAACCCGATTCGTAGGCAACAAAATCATGGCTCGTTTTGCCGATCATAAACCGCAGAACGTTCCCATCCACAACTGTACTCCCGGTGCGAAGGTAGATGTACATCGACACCTCAAGGGTTTGGCCATCGGGAACTACTAGGGCATTCTCGGCAAGGGGAATGGTTATGGATGCTGTTAGTATCCTTGGATTGCCAATTGGAATCACCTTACCGTCTGCCTTAAGCACAACACCTGCAATGCTTCCGCTATACGAGGCCATATTTGCACCCGAAGGGCGGGTAATATTTATCTGCTGCACACGTGTTGGGGCTCCGTCAAACTCACCAGGATCGGACACGCCGAAACGGAAAACCTCAACCGCCTTACCAATAGTGGTAATGGTTGATGAAATGGATCCGCCAGCAACCTGATCTGCTGGTAAGGTTACTACTGAAGTGCTCTCATTGCTAACATCAATGGCTTCGGACACGCCGTCTTCGAGATCGTTACCCGACACCTTGAGCCTGAGTATATCATTCTTTGAGTAAATAATATCACTCCACGTTACTACCCCATCTACTGCGGTGGAGGTAAGATTCTCAACAGGAGTAAGCGTACCCTCACCCTGCGAAACGCTTAACAAAAACTCACCACCATTGTATGTCTTAGCAAGATTTCCGTTGATATCGGCAGCGTGGGCCGTAACGCTAAAAGGGACATTCACCACCAGTGGCTTAGTGTAATTGACAATGTTTAGGTGCGTTGGGTTTACCACAATGGTGAACGGGTTAGAGACAATCGCATCGGGGAGAACATCGGCAAAAGCCGACCCTTCGTGATGCGACTCCCAACCATGGCTGGCATCATCTACCTTAAGCCTAACCTCTTTTCCATCCTCAACATCGTTGGCACTTAGGTACAACGAAAGGGTAAACTCCTCGATGCTATTATCGCCAACCGTCATATCGCCCTTTGCAATCTCTAGCTCAATGGCATTATCAAGAATATATGTATTTTGAATGGGAACCTCTCCGCTTGATCCACGCAGTTTTACTCCACCTATAGCCTGCGGCCAGCTGGCCGCATTGGGCGAGTCGACCTTGGCAAACCTTAGCTTGGTAATGTACGTAGGGAGTCCATCGGCCGTCCCTTGATCTTGAACATCAAAGCTAAGCACATCCACAGCCTGGGCGGGCGAAGTGGCTAGCGAGCTGATTTCTCCACCATCAACCTGGGTGGTTGGGTTAAGAACTTGTGCATCGTGATCGTTGTAGTTAGTAGGCTTATATGTAAACTCCACATCATCAATCCTTAGCAAACCAGCAGCAGATGTAGTATAGCTATAGTAAATGCCAAAGTGACCTCCGATATCGTGGGTTAAATCTACCACCGAACCTTGATTTTGAAGATCGTTAAACGACCCAGAGGTTGACACCCTAACGCTAAACTCACCATCGGGAGTACGTGTAACCTCAACCGCACCAACTCCAGAAGTGGTAATTTGTGTTTGCCAATTTATGCCAGTTGTATGTATAGTGCTAAAGCTTCCATTATCGGCTCTATACAACCTTAAAAGGTCATCGGTTCCAGTTAAATTTACTCCAAACACGTATCCATTGGGTGCTTCAGCTGAAATCATTCCCTCGGCATTTTTATCTGAGGATAAAAAAACTGTCCAGAAATTTGTTCCCGATGGATCCCATCCATGCCTTACCTTAAACCTCCAGATTATGGTACCTTCTGCTGCATCCCAATTTGGAAATTCAACTGAAATTCGATCAATATCAGCTCCGCTAGTAGGTGCATGCTTTAACGAATTGACCCCTTCCAATGGGTTGGACGAAGAAATTTCCCATCTATTATCAGGAAATTGCGTCCACTCCTCAAGGTTTCCACTCTCAAAATCGTAGGTTACTGTTTGCCCAAATGCAAACACCGACATCATTATCATTAAAAATAAGCAAACAGTTTGTCTCATAGCCTGTGAATTAGTTGAAAATATTACTTTTGCAAAGTAATAAAAAAAAGTAAAACAATGCGAATTGCAGTAGTAGGGTGTACCGGTTTGGTAGGCACCCAAATGCTTAAAGTTCTAATTGAGCTTAATGTTAAGATTAGTGAGATTATCCCCATTGCATCGGAGCGATCTGTGGGTAAATCCATTGTATTCAAAGGAAAGGAATACAAGATTGTTAGCTTGCAGCAAGGCGTTGATGCAAAACCCGATGTGGCCATCTTCTCCGCCGGCGGTGAAGTATCGAAACAATGGGCACCGGAATTTGCCAAGGTAGGCTGCTTTGTGGTTGATAACTCCAGCGCATGGCGAATGGATCCGGACAAGAAGCTTATTGTACCCGAGATTAATGGTGACTCCCTAACAGCCAACGATAAAATTATTGCCAACCCAAACTGTAGCACAATACAGCTAGTGATGATTCTGGCTCCATTACATCAGCGACTCAACATTAAACGGGTTGTTGTATCAACATACCAAGCCATAACTGGTACTGGACAAAAGGCTGTTACCCAGCTTGAGAATGAGCGCAAGGGTATTGAGGGCCCCATGGTTTACCCACACCCTATTGATATGAACTGCCTTCCGCACTGCGATGTTTTTACCGAAAACGGCTATACCAAGGAGGAGATGAAGCTAGTGAACGAAACCCAAAAAATACTGAACGACAAAAACATACGCCTTACAGCCACCGCCGTGAGGGTTCCTGTTGTAGGGGGGCACTCAGAGTCGGTAAACATTGAGTTTGGGCTGCACTTTAAAACTCAGGTGGTAAAAGAAGTGCTACAGAATACCCCAGGGGTTGTTGTGCTCGACAATCCAGAGGCCAATGAGTACCCCATGCCAATTCATGCCAAGGACAAGAACGAAGTATTTGTTGGACGTATCAGGCGCGACCACTCGCTGGAGAACGGCTTAAACCTTTGGATTGTAGCCGACAACCTGCGTAAGGGTGCAGCCACCAACGCCGTACAGATTGTAGACTTACTCTACAAAAAAGGATTAATTGGTAAGTAAACCCCGAGGCCTAGTATAAAAAGTTATCCTTGGGGTATCGTGCCCCATGGATATCTTTGGCCAGGTTGTAAAGTAGCACCCTAAGCTCCTCGACATTGGTTTTGTGCTTTGCCGAAATAAATACGCAGGGCGAATTGCTTTTGGCCATCCATGTTCGCTTTAAATCTTCAAGGCTAAAATTCTCTTTGGATACAGGCATGGCGTCAAACTCGCTCTTCTCAACCCATTCGTAAGCATCAATCTTATTAAACACCAATAGAGTTGGTTTATCATCGGCCTTTAGCTCATGCAGGGTTCTGGTCACCACATCGAGCTGCTCCTCAAAATTGGGATGCGAGATGTCAACCACATGCACCAGCAAATCGGCCTCACGCACCTCGTCGAGGGTTGATTTAAACGACTCGACCAGCTGATGTGGCAACTTGCGGATAAACCCAACGGTATCGGAAAGGAGGAAGGGTAAGTTATCGATAACCACCTTACGAACCGTGGTATCGAGCGTGGCAAAGAGCTTATTCTCGGCAAACACCTCAGACTTGCTAAGCATATTCATTATGGTCGATTTGCCCACGTTGGTGTACCCCACCAGGGCAACTCTCACCAAGGCGCCACGGCTCTTTCGCTGAGTCGACATCTGCTTATCAATTCCTTCCAGCTCCTTTTTCAACTTGGATATCCTATCGCGGATAATCCTGCGGTCGGTTTCAATCTCCGTTTCACCTGGGCCTCGTAGGCCAATCCCCCCCCGCTGACGCTCAAGGTGAGTCCACATACGGGTAAGCCTAGGCAGCAGGTACTGGTACTGCGCCAGCTCCACCTGTGTTTTGGCATAGGCTGTTTTTGCCCTCTGGGCAAATATATCGAGGATTAGGTTGGTCCTATCGAGTATCCGCCTATTGAATTCCCGCTCTAGGTTTCGCAGCTGGGAAGCCGACAGCTCATCGTCGAAAATAACGAGATCGATCTCACGCTCCTCAACAAACTGCTTAATTTCATTAACCTTACCTGTACCAATAAAGGTACGAGAGTTAGGCGTGGTTAGCTTCTGCACAAATCGCTTTACCACCAATGCCCCAGCGGTTTCGGCCAAAAAATCGAGCTCATTCAAATAGTCATCCACCAGGTTATCGGGTTGCCCCTTAACCTGAACTCCCACCAATACAGCGGTTTCCTGTTGCTTTACGGTCGAAATGGGTTCTATCATAATGTACCAGCATACAAAAAACCCTGATCGTGATCAGGGTTTCTATATTCAATATTTGATCTTAAAAAATCTACTGAAGAACGAATATAATTGGGATGTTGAACGATACCCTTACAGGCTTACCCCTTTGCATACCGGGTTGCCATTTAGGACTAGACTCCACAACTCTAATAGCTTCTCTATCCAGCGCAGGGTCAACTCCACGAAGAACCCTCACATTACTAACACCGCCATGAGGCTCTACAACGAACGAAAGGATAACTCTACCCTGAATACCGTTTTCGGCTGCAATCTCAGGATACCTTAGGTTTTTGTTGATATACTCACGGAACTTGTTGATGTCACCACCTTGGAAACTAGGCATATCCTCAACAATAACAAAGATCTCTTCCTCTTCAAACTCCTCCTCGTCATCAACAAAATTGATGATCTGCACGGCAACATCCTCGTTAAATTCCATATCAAACAGGTCTACATCGTCATCCAAATCAACATCATCCTCAACAATATTGATCAACTCGATAACCTGCTGGGGTTGTGGTGGTGGTGGTGGTGGCTTAATCTCCTCTTGCTGGGTGATAGGGATCATCTCCTCTTCCACTACGATATCTTGCATTTGGGCAAAATCGGTGTTGATGCCACCTGTAGATGTCCACTCGAAAGCGAGCAGGATAATCCCCAGCGAAAGCACTAAACCAATCTCTAGGAAGATTGTTTTCTTCTTCTCGAGATCGACTTTTGGATTTTTTTTCAGTTCCATACTGGTAATTTTTGAGCGGTATAAAATTTTAAACTATTCAAATAGAATACAAACCTATTACAAGAATGCAAAGCAACGAAAAAATCATTACAAATCAAATATTTTAACGAGATAAATGCCTAAAAAGTTTTTTGTTTGCATCAAATGCTATGCAAAACAATTTTTTTTTATACTTTTGCCCTGCGTTTGCAAAAAAAGCAATTCGCAACGTTTTATAAGGCTTGGGGGTATAGCTCAGTTGGCTAGAGTGCTTGACTGGCAGTCAAGAGGTCAGGGGTTCGACTCCCCTTACCTCCACCAATGAAAATCAACCACTTACAGCGTTTATCGAGGTAGGTGGTTTTTTTATTTTGGCAATTTTAATATGTACACCGTAAGTTAAAAAGTGACTGCCCGTATGTAGAAAAGTGACAAAAATGTTTTGAGCATCCCCTTGCTTTTTGTCAAATTTACATTAAAAATTGATAATAGAGTATTATATCCGATTTTTTAAAAAAGCAATTAGCTTAACTGCCTTTCAATTGACCTAAGTATCTTCAAAATCTGACCCTTCTCAAACGCATCAACCAGAACGCCATCAACAAACCTGTTGGCGCGAGCAAATGTGGTTATGACCATACACTTTGTTGGAATATCAATGGTATCGTAATCGAAGTTTCCGCTATGGATAATGCTGTTGTCCTTCGACCATGAGCCCCAATCGAAACTTATCACTATGGGTATGTCATAAACTATCTCCTCAAAACGGCATACAATTTCACTTGGAATAGAGTATGGCATTATTAAAACACCGTTTTCATCTTTTCCTCCTCCTCCAATTTTGCCAAATTCTCTAGTTTTTTCAACCTCAGGAATTAGATCGAGCATAGGCTGCCAATCCTTTTGGGTGTATTTACTAATCACCTCTTTGTAGTCACCTTCAATTACTGCCATACTTTTTACTCTTTGGTTGTCCAGCTGATGCAATTAAGTGCTCCACCCTTTGATATTACAGCATCCATCTGTATCTGAATGATTCTGTTGCGGTATTCCGGGTAATGTTCCTCTAACTGTTTAATGGCTTCAACATCTTCATCTATACCAAATTTTGGTAATAGGATAATATCTTTGGTCTGAAGAAAATTAATGTATGCCCATCTTCTCTTATCCTTAGTTTGTGTACCAAATTTTAGCCATTCGGTAGTTAGCCCCTCTGTCCTTAATGAATCTTCAATGTTTTTTGCAAATGAGGGGTAGGCTAAATAGAAGCCGTTTAGTAGTACCCTATTTTCATCAATAAACCTAACCATACCGTCTGAATGTCCGTAGGGGTCTTCGGGGTCTTTAGGAATGAGAATTATCTTTTCGACATCGAAAAGTATTTGTAATTCTTTTACTAGGCTAGTTTTGCTATAGTGGTGTTTATTTTCAGTAATAACCTTATCGGTAAGAATAACTGCGTTTGATGATTTAACAACATTTCCACCATCAAGTACAACATCTGTTTTAATGGTTTTTCGTTTGATTGCATCGCAAACCATATCTGGGTATGTTTTTATTCCTATTTGGGTCTTATAGTTACCCTGCAAATAGTCCGGATCATACCTGTACTCAACATAGTTTGTGTCATTAACCTGTATGGGCATATAATCCCTTGCCCAAATATCCTTGGTTTTTGGGAGTAGTTTGGGTACAATTCCAAAATCAGAAAGTTTACTTTCAATTTCCTTGTAAATAGCCGAATATCTTTCGTCGGTTTTTAATAATTTCGAGAAGTAGATGGTGTTGGTGTCTTTATCGCTTATCATAGTATTTCTTCAATTTCTGGGTAAGTAAAATAGTTGTATTTTGCATCAAGGAAAAATCTGTAAGCATCCTCCTTCTTATGATTTAACCCTTGTCTTTGCTTCTTGAAAACTTTAAGGTTTTTATGATGAGTCTTCATTAGTTTAAGGGGTGATTGATCATCAAAAAGTTGTTTTTCTTTAAGATATAATTCAGATATTCTATTTACTCCTCCTATCTCATCAATTATCTGATTAGTAATTTTTCCAATACCAGTATAAACAACTTTTGAGTTAATATTCTGAATAGCTCTAATTAAAATGCCGCAATATATATCAGCAGTGTTACCAAGCGTTATATCAATCCCCTTTTGTTTCAGATTAAGGTACTTTTCAGGGTGTTTGTAACGATGGAAGCATTAAAAACTGCTTTAAAAAAAGACCCCACCATTATTCTAGGCTAGCCAGCGGTAAATTGTATGAGTAGTGGCAGATTGCGTGGTACTTTCCTGTCAAACCGCTACGCAGTTTGAGCGGGCTACAAACCTTGATATTTACCAGATCACCTGCCATTACTTATACAAAATGTTGGCTGTAGTTATTCTTTATCATATGAATAAACAAATCTATATGCCCAATCTCTCATTATTCGATTTTGTTCTTGCAAAACATACTTTCTTCTTTCATTAACAATGATAACACTTTTATCCGCAAATTTTTCATTCCAAAAAGTCACAGCACATCGCTTGGTTAAAGGAAAAAATAACATTTCTATCTTGCCTTTGTCAGTTTGTTTAATAACAATCGGATTATCGCTCGTTATAAAACACGAATCCAAAGATGAAACCCATAATGTCTTGCTCATCTTTCGAAGTTGTTCAAACTTGTCTATAACCTCAAAATCAATAAATTGAAAAATTGGTTTTATCAAATGGTTATTTTCTAAATTCTTCCAGATTTGTGTGTTACGAATAGCTGATATTATATAATGGATACTCAATATTTCACCTAAAAACACTATCTTTGCTGCATATCATTGAAAACCAAACTGTATGAATCTTTTAAATTTTTCAACCCAATTTCCTGACGAGGATAGTTGTAAGGTCAAGTGGAAAGAGTATAGAGAAAAGATAGGAGTGGTTTGCCCTAGGTGTGGAAGCAAGGAGCACTACTGGAAATCAGATAAGGAGAATTATGAGTGTAAGCGCTGCAAGTATCGTCAAAGTTTACGAAGTAATACAGTGATGCATGGTAGCCAACTCCCTTTCAGGTATTGGTTTATAGCCATTCACCTGTTAACTTCCACCAAGAAATCATTTTCTGCATGCGAATTACAAAGGCAATTAGGGCACTCAACCT
>Ga0265295_1004485_pt1 | contig 18750 bp, 17 predicted proteins | sample Munlansysbiofilm_FD_192503 | JGI IMG/M metagenome (GOLD analysis project Ga0265295, IMG submission 192503) | Leachate microbial communities from a municipal landfill in Southern Ontario, Canada - Methane capture system biofilm | ecosystem: Engineered > Solid waste > Landfill > Unclassified ... | reverse complement strand
TGAGGCGTTGTACCGTCAGTTACATTGAGTGTATCTCCAGCAACAGTGCCGGCTGGAAGTGTAACTCTTACATCTACATTTCCACTTAGTTCAGCAGCGTTGATATATCCGTCATTGTTCGTATCTTCAGTGATCTCAACTGTTGGAGCTAGTGGCCGATTATCATCATCATGCAATGCAAGTGCTATACCACCTAGTATAAGTGCTCCTAGTATGTATGGCGCCCAATTACTTTCGCCTATTACATCTGAATACCCTAAGCTTTGATATGAGAACTCACCATCATCCATATTTACTGAGAACAGGTCACTAACTCCTTCTTGTGGAGCATAGTTGTAGTATTGTCCGTCTTCAGACATGCCTATCAAACCGCCTGGGGATTCATCGTAGTAATTTTCAATAATTATATCCGGAGCATCGGTTGTATTTAGTACATCTTCTTCTTCATCATCTAGTTTGATCCAGAGATCTTTTCCTTTGCGTAATAGCAATAACTGCTGCGGCGCAACTTTGGTCGCAGCATCTTTTAGTTCATATTTAACACCTGCTTGCGCTTTAATGATCAGTGTATTGGCAGCTTTTCCCGCACCTACTTCTACAGTTGATATCTGTTCAGTATCGCCTTTTGTTATCAGTTGAATTACTTTTGCCATTTTTTTCTCCTAAAAACTATAATATGTTATATTTGTTATTTAGCGGTTAATATTGATTGTCGCCATTTAATAATTCGACTACTACTCTACGATCAGGTTGTAAACATTGGATTAGTTTTGGCGAGAATTTACCTCGACAATTTGTTGTTACCGGTTCTCTTGAGCCGCGACCTTCTACATCCATAGGCACTGTAACACCATGTTTTGTAAGATAATCAGATACAGCTTGAGCGCGCTTAAGCGATAGGTGTTGATTATATGCTTTTTTTCCTATCCGGTCAGTGTGACCTATTATTTTGATATGTTTAATTTGATTAGGGCACGCTTTGATGTCTCGGGCAAGATTATCTAATGCTGCACTAGCCGAATGCATCAACTTGGCGCTATTAAATTCAAATAAACTATCAGTATCAAATTCTACTTGGGCAACAAAACGATTAATAATATTACTTGTTGTTTTGATATTCTTAAGAGCTTGCTGCGCTTGGGTTTCATCAACAATAGCCGGCATAAATGTATTATTTGCAGTTTTTACGATTTTCACATAGGTGATCTGACCTTTATGGATTTGTATCATTTGTGATTGACCCGCAGATACCACTTCACCTCTTGTGGCAACACGCAATTTTATGTCACCGGTGCATAATTTTGATTGTGCAAATTCACTTGAAAGCAATGAGCCCATCACGTCATCATTAATAAATATCGTAGGAACATGATTGGCATCTCCATCGTCTTCTCTGTAAACTATAATGGATCCTTCGGTAGATGAAACACTAGTTTGTTCTAGAGCAGGTCCATGCAAAATATCACCCGCTATACTATTTGTGACAACCAATGCCAACAATACAAAAAAACTGAAAATTTGTTGTGTCCATTTTGACTTCATTGTTTCTCCTTCAAAATTTAATTCGCGTTACATTCATTATTATACTACAAATAAATAATAATTGATAGTAAAAAAATAATAAAATGTTTTATTATGATAAGTTATTATTTTTTGACTATTGATAAAGATAAAGTTTATAATGATTTGATCGTTTAATTTATATGTCGGAATTAATATCGGAGTAGGTTAATAATTAACCATTATTTTTCAAAAAGGGAAGAGCCTACGCGTACTAGGTTTGAGCCGCATTTGATAGCCAGTTCATAATCTCCGCTCATGCCCATAGAGCATATTGTTGCGCCATTGGTTTGCAGAGTATCAAATATTTTTCTAGTAGTTTCAAAGCTTTGCTGAACGATCTGCAAGTCATCAGTATGCGCGCCTATGCTCATTACGCCTTTAAGCGATATATGAGGGCATTTCTGGATGATCTCTTGATAAGTATCTATAGCCATTTGAGGCGACACTCCACTTTTGGTATCTTCTGCGGCACTATTGATCTGAAGCAGACAATCAAGTGTTTGGTTCTTATTTGACAATCTATCTTCTAGTGCAAGCGCAAGTTCTATGCTGTCTAATGCTTGAAATAGTGAAGGCCTGATATCTAGTAGTTTATTTATTTTATTTTTTTGAAGTGTGCCTATCATATGCCATTCGATAGGTAATTCTTCTAACTCTTTTGACCTAGCTTCTAATTGTTGGACTTGATTTTCTCCAAAAGCTCTTTGGCCAAGAGAGTATAGTGTGGCTATATTTTCTACGCTAGTGTATTTGCCAACAGCAACCAGCTTGACTATATGATGATCACTCACTTCTAGTCGGGCTTTTTCAATATTCCATATGACTTTGTCTAGATTTGCTCGTAAAATCTCTTTATTCATGAATTACCCCAAAAGTCTATTTATATCATTATAAAGTCCTAAAAACATAAGACCAAACAGCACCATCCATCCGCCAAGTGTAAGCTGATAGAGTACAGCTTCGCTAGGAGCTTTGCGGCGGACCATTTCATAAAGATTGAACATGATATGCCCTCCGTCAAGAGCCGGGATTGGGAGCAGGTTTAATATTCCTAAGTTTATCGATATCAGAGCAGTAAAAAACAACAAAGTTGCAATACCTGCATTGCTTGCCTGTGAGGTAATATCTACTATGGTTATAATGCCTCCAACCTGACTGGAATCGACTGCACCGGTAATAAGTTTTTGCACACCTTTTACTAGAAGGAGAGATGTATCTATGGTTTGGTTGTAAGCGTATTTTATTGAATCAAAGACGCCTAAATATTGGTTTTCTATGGTTCCAAGGGGCGCTATACCTATGACCTTTCTGCTGATCGTTTCACCAAATAGGTTTTTATCACTTATTATTTTTGGTTTGACAATAATAGTTTGAATTTTATTATCTCTTTTGATTTGCAATAAAAGATCGTCTTTCATGCTTGATTGGATAATTTGACCTATCTCTTCCCAATAGTGCACCGATTGATTATCAATTGAGAGTATCATATCTTTTGTTTGGAGTCCTGCGCTCATAGCAGGTGAGCTTGGAGTTATTTCACCAATGGAGGGAAGAAGTTTTGGCACTCCTCCAAATGCAATAGCTACATAAAGTACAAAAGCAAGTAAAAAATTGGCAAACGGTCCGGCAAAAAGTATAACTATCCTTTGCCATGGTTTTTTGGAGGTGTAACTGTCAAAATCATTGCTTTGAAGTGTCGGGTTGGTATCGTCTTGACCTTTCATTTTGACATATCCGCCTAGTGGAATAGCAGAGATGCTCCATTGGGTGCGGCCGATCATTTTCGAGTATAGTTTCTTGCCAAAGCCTATGCTAAAAACTTCTACATGTACCCCAAAAAATCGCGCAGCAGTAAAATGCCCCAATTCATGTATAAAAATAAGCAGTGATAAAACTAATACGGAAACTAATATGCCCATAATTATCCTTGAGAATGACTATTATTGTATCTGAAAAAATCTCTTACATATTCATATCCTGAATATAAAGTGAGAAATACCGCAATCCATAAAATTAGATTTGCAAAAGGCCACTCCATGAGTAAAAAGCCGATCGCTATCATTTGTACAACTGTTTTGATTTTCCCCATTAATGATGCTGCGATATCCATGCCTTGAGAGACTGCTGATACCCTAAGCCCAGTGATAAAAAGCTCACGAGTGAGTATGAGATAAATTGCCCATGGTGATGCACGATCTAGCATCATAAGTCCTAAAAATCCGGCAAGGGTTAGCATCTTGTCGGCTAATGGGTCTAGGATCTTACCTAAAGTAGTTATTTGATCAAAAGTTCTAGCTATATATCCGTCAAAAAAATCTGTTGCACTTGCCAAAACAAATATAAAAGCAGCCGCGTAATCAAGCCAGCTATAATGAATACCGCCAAAAAGATCACGATCAATTAGCAATATAAACATAATCGGTGCTAAACAAAGCCGTATAAATGCCAAAATATTTGGTACGTTATATATGTTTGATTTCATATATGCCTATCTAAAAGTAGTACCGCCATCTACTACGATGGTTTGTCCGGTGATCCAGCTGGCTTCATCGGTGCAAAGAAAATATGCAGCCCCGGCTATGTCTTCTGGTTGTCCCATTCTGTTGAGTGCAGAACGTTTGACAGTTTCAGCTTTTACCTCTTCATAATTAGTAAATGCTTTAAGCGCGTCAGTATCGATAGGACCGCCGCTAACCGCATTAACTCTGATATTCATTTCACCAAGCTCAACTGCAGCATAGCGGCTCATGGCTTCAACCGCAGCTTTATTGGTACCGTGTCCGGCATAATTGTCTATATATATCAGGTTGCCTGTACTTGACATTGTTATGACCGATCCGCCGCCCACTTTTTCCATTCGTTTGGCTGCTTCTTGTGTACCGACTACAAATGCATTTACTGTTGCAGTATAGATGTTATTTAATCCTTTCGGCTTTAAACGCATAAATTTACCATATCCTCCAACTACAGCGCGTCCATAGATCATGGCATTGCTTACAAAGAAATCTACTCTATCAAAATCCGCATCTATCGCTTCAAAAAGAGGCTTAAACTCATCTGTCTCTAGAATATTGAGTGGATATGCTTTAGCTTTAATACCATATTGACTCTCCCAGCCAGCAGCCAATTCATTGGCAATTTCGGCATTGCTGTTGTATGTAAATGCGATATTTACTCCATTTTGTGCAAATTTTTCGGCTATTGCTTTTCCGATTCCTTTTGTAGCTCCGGTGATAACTAGTGTTTTGCCTTTCATATTGGACATCTATTTTACTCCTACTATTTGATAATTTTTTATTACATTTTCAATTGCTTTCATATTCTCATTGCTTGGTGATACAAGAGGCAATCTGTATTCCAAGGTTTCTATAAGGCCTGCTATGTACATTGCGGCTTTTATAGGTATAGGGTTACTTTCACAAAAAAGTACTTTATTGATAGGGTAAAGTGACTCATTTATAGCCCTTGAGGTATCAAAATCACCATTTAAAGCAGCATGGGTTAGTTGTGCTTTCAGATCAGGCAAAAGATTTGATGTAACCGAAGTGATCCCCACACCGCCGCTGGCCAGTATTGGAAAATCTATCACATCATCACCGCTAAATACTGCCAAATCAGGACATTTGTGACGAAGTTCTATTATTTTATCCAGTGACCCGCTGGCTTCTTTGATCCCAAAAAGATTTGGCAGATCATCAAAAAGTCTTTTAACAGTATCTGCGCTTATATCTACTCCGGTTCGACCGGGAACATTGTATAGCATAAAAGGAATTTCAACGGCTCCGGCTATGGCTTTGTAGTGTTGATAGAGCCCTTCTTGGCTTGGTTTATTGTAATATGGACTTACCGAAAATATAGCATCTGCCCCGCAAGATTGGGCATATTTGGCTATCTGTATAGCTTCGTGTGTTGCATTGCTTCCGGCACCTGCTAACACCTTCGTATTTGTGCCTTTGCATACTTCTACTGCAATTTCTATGCATCTTTTGTCTTCGTCATAACTAAGTGTTGCACTCTCTCCGGTTGTGCCTACAGGACATACCGCATCTATGCCGTTGTCTATTTGTCTTTGAATTAGTCTGGCGTATGTTTGTTCGTCTAGTTTACCGTTTTTAAATGGGGTAATTAATGCTGTTGTTGCTCCTGTTATAGGATATGTTCTCATTGATGTTTCCTTAAGATAAGTGTCGTAGAGTGACTATTATCAAAATATTTATTTGCTATATCTTTGATATCTTCTGTTGTTATTTTATCCAACTTCTCTTCATAATGAAGCAATGGATCTATATCGCCCATGGCATAATAGTCCCCAAATAATCCGGCAACAGAGCTGGAGCTCTCCAACGAATATATGAATTCGGCCTTAATATTGATTTTGGCGCGATCAAGTTCAGCTTTTGTGATACCGTCTTTTTTGATCTTTTCTAATTCGGCCAGAATCTCTTTTTCTGCTTTTTGGGGATCGACACCATTGCTGCAAAGCCCCATGATTAGAAATACACCGGGATCTTTTAGCTCCATATTATATGCAGATATCTGGTTGAATAATTTCTTTTTATTTACAAGTTGGCTATCAAATCTGCTGCTTTTACCACCGCTTAATATTTGGCTAATTACACCTAGTGCTACTTGATCATCATGTGCAAAATTTGGGATACTGTATGCTATTGCTATAGTATCTACTTTATTGCTTTCTTTTTTTAGCATAACTCTTTTAGCTCCGTCATTTGGAGGCTCGATAGCTTTGACTATTGGAATTTCGCGTTTGTTTTTTAAATCGCCAAAGATTTTTTGGGCATCATCAAATACATCTTCCGGCTTGATATCACCGGCGACGACAAGTATGGCATTATTTGGCTGATAGTGGCTCTCGTAAAATTTTCTAATATCTTCAATTTTCCATGAGAGTATATCCTCCATAAAACCTATAGGCAGCCAATGATATGGGTGGTATGTATAGTGAGTATTGAAAATTCTAAAATAGAGATATCCCATAGGATTATTATCAGTTCTCAAACGTCTCTCTTCGGCTACCACGTCTCTTTCTTTTTGAAACTCGTCATCTTTTAAAGATAGATTATGCATAAGTTCTGCAAACAATTCAAGCGATTTATCAAGATTTTTATTTGCTGTTTTGATATAGTAATATGTTTTATCAAATCCTGTAGCAGCATTATTGACACCGCCACCTTTTTTGACTATAACATCAAAATCTCCGGCAGCCAGATTTTTGGTAGACTTAAAGCTAAGGTGTTCAAGCATATGCGCCATACCTGTTTGTCCTAGTATTTCATTTCTGCTGCCTACTTTGTAGTAAATACTAGTTGTTATTACATTAGAATCGTTATGCATCGGTATGACTACTACTTGAATCCCGTTATTTAATGTTTTTGTAAAATGTTGAGGCAATGAATTTGCCATAGTAACTCCTATACATCCCATCAACAATATGAGAATTAGTTTTATTTTTAAGCTTTGCAATTTGCACCTATTGCTTGGGATATATGTGTATATCCGTCTTTTTTTAGTAATTGTACAAGGCCTGTATTTATGTTTTTGGCTAAACTTGGACCTTTGTATATCAGCATACTGTATACTTGAACTAAAGATGCTCCGTCTTTGATGCGTTCATATGCTTCGTGTGCACTGTCTATACCGCCAACTGATATAAGCATAGTTTTGCCGTAGAATTCTTTTCCTAATGCTTTGAACAGTGTTCTGCTTTTTTCTTTCAGAAGTTCTCCGCTAATGCCACCGAAATCTTTGGCCCGAGGCGTAAGAGTATAATCAATAGTTGTATTTGTAGCGATAATTCCGCTTGCACCTGCATTTATGGCAACTCTACACAAAGCTATCGCATCATCACTGCTCATATCCGGAGCGATCTTTAGCAGTATTGGTTTTGTTGTAATATTATTTGCCATAGTAAAAAGTGAAGTAATGAATTCTTCATTTTGCAGATTTCTTAAACCCGGAGTGTTCGGAGAAGAGATGTTTATAACTATATAATCTCCAAAACCGCTTAGATGCTTGATGAGAGTTTCATAGTCGCTTAACGCATCTTCTTCGCTGGTAGTTTTGTTTTTGCCTATATTGATGCCTATTGGAAATATAGAGTTGGTATAATTTTTTAATTTATCAGCCATTGCTTCCATGCCGTGATTATTAAATCCCATAGCATTTTGTATAGAGTTATCTTCTATGAGGCGGAAAAGTCTTGGTTTCGGATTGCCGTCTTGCGGTTTTGGCGTAACTGTACCGATCTCTGTAAAACCAAATCCCAAAGCCCTCATAGCTTCTATATGTTCGCCATCTTTGTCAAAACCGGCTCCAAGACCTACTGGGTTGTCAAATCTTTTTCTAAAAAATTCCTGGACAAGTATCGGATTTTGTTTGACAAAAAATTTAGCCAGCAACGACTGCAAAAGTGATGATTTTTCTACTACCCTGAGCCCAAAATTTGCCACACTATGCGCATCTTCTGGATCTAGCTTGAATAGTAATTTTTTTAACGTTTGATATGAAAAAAATGACACCAAATACTCCACTATAAATATGCCATAGTATATCCAAAACTCACTAAGAGTGCAATGATTACTGTTTTTCCAGAGAAGAGATAAGCTTTTGATATCCTATACATGATGTGCTTAATTCTTCATGGGTTCCTTGACAAAGTATTTGTCCGTTTTGGAAATAAAAGATTGTATCGGCATTTTGAATACTGCTAAGTCTGTGTGCTACAGAAATTGTGATCATTTCATTTTTTAATTTTGATATAGCATCTTTGATTTTTTTCTCACTTATATTGTCCAGTGCTGAGGTAGCTTCATCCATTATCAAAACATCCGGATTTTTGTATAAAGCTCTAGCTAGTGCGATCCGTTGTTTTTGCCCACCTGAGAGGTTTGAGCCTCTTTGAGCAAGAATCGTATCTATACCGTTTGGCAGTTTAGATACAAAATCATAAGCATGAGCTTTTTTGAGCGCTTCAATTACTCTAGCTTTGTCTATCTCTTTTCCATATGCGATATTAGCTGCAATGGTATCATTAAAGATCATAATGTGTTGTGTCACATAAGCTATCTTGTCATGCAGTGATTCTAAAGTAAAATTATTTATATTTTGGCTATTTATGAGTATTTGACCGCTGCTAGGGTCATAAAATCTAACAAGAAGATTAACCAGTGAACTTTTGCCTGCTCCGCTATCGCCTACAAGAGCGTAAAAATTGCCTTTTTGCAGTTTCAAAGATATGTCTTTTAGAGCTTGATGATCATCATAAACCAAAGAGACATTATTTATGTATATGGTATCTATATTCTCTTGCAATAAAACATCACCGCCTTTTATATCAGGCTTGAGATTAAGCAACTCCATCATTCTTTCGTTGGCACTTATTGCATCTTGTGCTCTATTGTAAAGCCCGGATAATCTTCGTATAGGATCATAGAGCATAAAAAGTGCAGCACTGAAGGAAAAAAAGCTTCCGACGGTCATATTGCCATTGATGACTTCCATTCCTCCTATATAAATAACAAGACCGATAGCAACAGAGCCTAAAAGTTCCATAATCGGGGATGTGAGCGCATTGACTTTGATCTGCTTCATAATATATTTAAAAACAGTGCTGTTTTCGATTGCAAACCTGTCTAGTTCAAATTTTTGAGATGAATTTGATTTAATAACTTCTATGTTTGAAAATACCTCTTCAAGTCTTTGGGTCATGTCTGCCGTGCTCTCCTGGGAGAGCTTGGAATATCTGCGCATTTTTTTTGATAATTTGGACAGTGGGAATATAGCCAGAGGCATGACAACTATAAAATAAAACGCAAGTTTCGGATTTTGATAAATCACATAACCGCCGAGGGCTGCAATGGTGAGAATTTCTCTTATGAGTTCGGGTATGATATTGGCGACTACGGTTTGTATGCGAGATATATCATTGGTGACACGAGATAAAAGTTCCCCAGAATGCATTTTTCGAAAAAAATCTATATCCAAAATAGTGATATGCGACAAGAGTTTTTCTCGTAATTTTCTTATGACATCTTGTCCTATATATGCTGTATAGTAAGTCTGGATATAACGGCCAATACCTTTTAGCATAAATACCATTACCAATGCAAAAGGTACGACAAATAGCATATGCTGGTCTTTTTTGATAAAAATATCATCCATTACAGGCTTTATGATATGAGCAGTGCCGGCTGTGCCTATAGCAACTGCTATCATACCTAAAATGGCAAATGTAAATTGTCTTTTGTAATCTTTAAAATAGGGCAGGTATTGTTTGAGAAGATTTTTCAAGAGAGTTTCTCCCAAACAGTGCCGTTTGGCGTATCCATTACATTGATATCCATTTCGGTTAATTGGTTGCGTATTTTGTCAGCCAGAGCAAAATCTTTTTGCTTTTTCGCTTCACTTCTTTGCTCTATAAGGGTTTCTATTTGCGTCTTTAACGCCTCATCAACCCCTAATTGAAAATATGAAAAAGGCTCTTTTACACCAAAGCCGAGCAGGGTATTTATAAACTCTATATTTCCCATGATTTCTTTTTTGAGATTTTTATCGTTTGGTGTAGCATCAAGTAGTTCATTTGATTTAGCCATCATTTCATCTATGATACTCAAGGCAACTGAGATATTTAGATCATCTTGCATAGCATTTAACAGTGTTTGTTTAAATTCGTTATTGGCTGCACCTGCTACTGAGCCTATAAGTCGTTTTTTGAGACGGTATAGTTTGTCAAGTCTTTTTTTGGATTGAAGCAGGTCTACTTCATTGAAGTTAAAGTCATTTCTATAATGTACGCTTGTGAGATAAAATCTCAAAATCTCGCCATCGTAAGCTTTTAAAGCGTCTTTTAGGAAAAAGCTATTTCCAAGGCTTTTGCTCATCTTTTCACCGTCTACTTGTACAAAACCGTTATGCATCCAGTATTTTGCTAGAGCATGGCCCGAGGCACATCTGCTTTGCGCGGCTTCATTTTCATGGTGAGGAAAGAGAAGGTCTGCCCCGCCGCCATGTATATCTATACTATACTCATCTGTGCCTTGTGTGTGTTTGGCTATCATAGCTGAACATTCTATATGCCATCCGGGCCTTCCTCGACCTAATTTTGTCTCAAAACATACATTGTCATTTTCACCACAAGCTTTCCATAATGCAAAATCTTTCGGATTTTTCTTTTCAGATATATGCTCTATGCGGCTTACGGTATCGTCATTTACTTTTTGAGATAAGCTTCCGTAGAGTTTATCTTTTGAAGTATCAAAATAGACATCACCATTTGAGATTTGATAAGCATAGCCATTGGATACAAGAGTTGATATCATATCTTCTATTGCATCAATTGATTCTGTGGCTTTAGGTGAAATGGTAGGTCTTAATACCACAAGAGTATCCATCTCTTCAAGATAACGTTTGGTATAAAAATCAGTAATTTCATGCAGGGTTTTGCCGGTTTGTTTCATTTTGGCAATTATTTTGTCATCAACATCTGTAATGTTGCGGATAAATGTCACTTCATAGCCACTGGCATTTAATGTTCTTGTAAGTAAGTCAAAACTCAGTGCACTTCTAGCATGCCCCAAATGGGCATCGTCATACACCGTTGGTCCGCAAACATAAAGTGTGGCTTTGCCTGCTTGTATAGGCTCAAACTTTAGCTTTGTTTTTTGGACGCTATCATAAATATACATACTGTTCCTAACGAATAAGATGAATTAAAAATTGGTTAATAAAATACAATATTATACCAAAAATAGTCATACCGATTAAAAAATATAATGTTTTAATGTTTTTTATAATTTCAACGAATCTATCCCAGCCAACTTCTCTAATGGTCAGAATCATTTGAGCCATTCCGCCAATACTCCCTGCTAGAGCCAAACCTGCAGCTCCAAATGGCTGCATGAGAATAACTGAAAATATGAGATTGATCACGAGCGATGCGACAGCAATTTTGGCTGCTTTTAAGTGTTTGTGCATAGCATAAAGATAGAGAGAAAAAAGTTTTGCCAGTCCAAAAGGTATGAGTCCTACCATATACATCATGAGCACATCTGCTGTATTGCGTGTATCTTGGGGGGTAAAATTACCTCTTTCAAATAAAAGCCATACAATAGGCTCAGCAAGAAGTATACCGCCTAGCACCGACACACCAAGCAGCAAGCTTAAAAGCCAAAAAGCTTTGCTTAGATTTGCAAATGCAAGAGTCTCATTTTCATTTTTGATAGCTTTTGAGATGGCAGGAAATAGGGCGGTCGTAATAGCAAGAGCTATTATGGCAAATGGGAGTTGAAAAACCCTATTGGCATAAAATAGATACGATACAGATCCAGCTACTAGGAATGAAGCTAGGCTGGTATCTATAAAAGAGGCTATTTGTGCTGTGGAATTACCAATAACCGATGGGATAAATAGTTTTTTAAATTTACTCTCTTCTTCTTTTACATCTTTTACTTTTCTATATTTCCAGCCACCTATTAAAATTTTAGATAACCCTTTTTTGCGAATCGCATAAATGTGGGTAAGCACTTGGAGAAGCCCGCCAACTAGAATAGAAAAACTCAGAGCATAAACTATGGTCTCAGGGCTGCTTTTGGCATAATATATCAAGCAAGCTATCATCGCAATATTAAGCCATACGGTTGAAAATGCAGTTGTAAAAAAATGTTCTTTGTATTGGAGAAGGGTACCCAGGAAAGTAACAATAAATATGAGATCCAAATACCAAAAATTTATAACGGTTAAAGGAGCGGTCTTGGATATGAGGTCTTTGCCCCAATCCCACGCTAAAAGTTTTGTAAAAAATTCAGGAAATAGTGTCACAAGAAAAGAAAAAGCTATGATAATGAGCATAAAACGTAAAAATATCGCAACGGCAAAAACACCTTTTTGACGTGAAGCTACATATGAAGGCATAAAGCTTTGAGTAAATGATCCTTCGGCAAATATTCTACGAAATAGATTTGGGAATTTAAAAGCCATAAGAAAGACGTCACTCCATACGCTGGCACCAAGCGTAGATGTCATCATAATATCTCTGCCGAGTCCAGTGATGCGTGATATTAAAATGCCAAAAGAGTTTGAAAAAATTGATTTAAATCTCATATTGCCTGCCAATCGAAAATTACACAGGATTATATCCTAAATCACCATCAGCTTTATAGTGATGTAAATTCCATTGCAATTTGACATATTTTTTATGATTAAATCTAGATTGAGATATACTCACAAAAATACAAAAGGAGTAATATATGATAGTGGGTATACAAGGAAGCATTGAACACAAAGAGCCGACACTTTTGCATATCAATAATAATGGCCTTATATATGAAGTACTCATATCACTTCACACTTCACAAACACTTGACTCCAAAGATGTGAAACTTTTTGCTACTCAGATTATCAGAGAAGATGCACATCTGCTTTTTGGTTTTGCATCCAAAGATGAAAAAAAGATGTTTGATACATTGCTTAAGATAAATGGCGTAGGTCCAAAAGTCGCACTAGCTATCTGTTCTACATTTTCTCCGCAGACATTTGCTAAAGTTATTAACTCCAAAGATGTCTCTATGCTCAAACGCGTCCCAGGTATAGGACCAAAGGCTGCTAGCAGGATACTAGTAGAGCTGGCTGACTTTATAGTGGATAGTTCCAGCGGTGATAATGTTGGCAGTTCAATGGGTGAAGCTGTTATGGCGTTAGAGGGCCTCGGGTTTAAAAAAGATGAGGTCAAAAAAGCTCTTAGCGGGTTAAATGGCGATACTGCTATGCTTGTTAAAGAAGGACTTAAAAAGCTTCAAAGATTGTAAATTCGTCATTCTCGCTTATGCGGGAATCCATAAATAAATGTGGATTGCTACGACTTTAAAAAATAGATCGCCACACTTCGTGCATGATGACAACCATCTTGCACCCACACTCAAATCACTAAACACTATGTTAAGATGGCAATACTCTTTTTGCACCAACAAATGTATCTGCATAAGAGCCGCTATTAAGAGGAGAAATGATAATGCCTTTATCTTTTGATGCAGCATGTATAAATTGACCATTTCCTACATATATGCCTACATGAGTAACCGGTATATTTCGTTTTTTATCAGTCAAGAAAAATAGCAGATCCCCTTGTTTGAGATAATTTGGATCTATAGGCAAGCCAATTTTTGATTGTGCAAGTGCAGTGCGAGGAAGTTTAATGCCATGCTTGCCATAAAGATACTGGACATATCCGGAACAATCAAATCCTTTTGGATTTGTGCCTCCCCATACATATCTACCGCCTTTGTGATTTTTGGCATCTTTTATGAGCGAGTTTTGGTTTTCATTGCTAAAGCAATACGCATTGCTTGTTTGATAAGTTTTGGAAGTTTTTTGCGAGCTTTGTACTTTTTGCACGCTTGCTATCTGCGCTTTGAGGGCTAATATTTTTTGTTGCTGTAATTCGCTATAAAATGCTTGATATGAATACTCTTTGGCATTTTGAGTAAGTGCCGGATTGTTTCTATGTTTTATGACACGCATACCATCCGAGCCTGACACACTAAAAGTATTGGCTCCAAAAACAATAATGCTAAAAAATAAAAATATTAGTATTTTGAGCATCATTTCCCTGTGTATAGTTTTTATTACCGCGCCAATTAAATACCTTAATTTTGAGAGCATCAGAGATAGTAAGATTTGGATGAAAAAAGTAGAAGGACTACCCATGGGTAATTCTAGACTTTTTTTGTTCAAAGATTGCTTACCTATCATGCTCCCTGAAAGGTACAATGCTTTTGCACATACTCATCGTTAAAACTTCTCAGCGTAGCTTTGGCTATGCTCTCAAAGTTTCGCCTTAATTATGCACAAAATCATTTGTATCAAAACTTAAGGTATTTACTTGGTGTGGTAATAATATTGTAACATATTTTTGCAAATGTAACTTTTTCGATATAATGCCGTCATGATACCTGTTGTGATTATAGGCGGAGGAGCTAGCGGGCTTATGCTGGCTTCATTGCTGCCTTCTAAAAGTGCTATTGTTATAGAATCAAATCCAAAAGTCGGAGCCAAACTTTTAGTCAGTGGCGGAGGCAGATGCAACGTCACCAATGAAGTAGTAAGCAGCGATAAATATCTAGGAGATAAAGATTTCATATCGAATGTTATAAGCCAATTTGATCAAAATGCACTTTTGAGCTGGTGTAAAGCTAGAGGCCTAAGTCTGATATCTCAAAAAAACCACCAATATTTTTGCCCCAATAGCGCCAAAGAGATTGTCTCCATATTGTCAAAAGAGAGCAGCAAACAAACTGTGTTGCTAAATGAAAAAGTACTCGATATTACTCCTGCAAAAGATGGATTTTTGGTGCAAACCAACAAACAAAAAATAAAAGCAAAGCTTGTAGTCGTAGCCTCTGGAGGCTTAAGCTACCCAATTTTGGGTGCAAGTGATATCGGCTACAAGATAGCTCAAAATGCCAGCCATTTTGTTAGTAAGCTTACTCCGGCATTGGTAGGATTTACACTCCAAAAAGAACAGTTTTTTATGAAGGAACTTAGCGGTTCATCGGTTAGTAATGTTGAAATTAAAGTAGGCACAAAGAGCTGCAAAGGGGACCTGCTGTTTGCCCACAAAGGAATTAGCGGCCCTAGCGTGCTTAATGCATCATTGTATTGGGAAAAAGGATCTATAGCTATTAATTTTTTACCTAATTTTAGATGGAAAAGCCTATCAGGTTCCAAAAAAAATATAAGTACTTTGCTTCCGCTTCCAAAAAGAGTAATCAAATCACTTTTAGAAAATCTGAATATACCCGATAAAACTTATGATGCTTTAGCAAAAGATGAGAGAGATAGACTCTTGGGACTGCAAAGTTATTCTTTGGCACCAGCGGGTACTTTTGGATTTAGTAAAGCTGAAGTCACAAAAGGCGGGGTTGCTGCAAACGAGATAGATCCATACACCATGATGAGCAAGTTTGCGGATAATTTGTATTTTATAGGTGAAGTACTAGATGTCACGGGTGAACTTGGAGGGTATAATTTACAATGGGCGTTTTCATCCGCTTTTGTATGCGCCAAGGCATTAAAACCTAAAATTAAATGAAGATATTAACAAGCCTCTTTTGGATACAATAAGAAAATTTTCTTAAGTAGGTTTCATGGCAGCAAAAGAGCTTCATTATGATGGACATATTTTTACAATTATATATGATATTGTCAATCCGACAAGTTTGGATACTATAGTTATTTTGCATGGCTGGGGAAGTAATAAAGAGATTATGAAACAAGCTTTTGGCAAACTAATGCCAAATTTGAAACATATTTATATCGATATGCCAGGATTTGGCAGAAGCACCAATCATACAGTATTGAACACGCAAGATTATGCAGGTATTATTCAAAAATTTTTAGATTATATTGAGGTAAAACCAAAAATTATCGTCGGACACTCGTTTGGAGGGAAAGTGGCAACTTTGCTAAATCCTCCATGTTTGGTGCTTTTATCATCATCCGGTATTTTGGTGCCTAAGTCTTGGAGTGTAAAAGTCAAGATATCTCTCTTTAAGATGCTTAAGCCTCTTGGATTTGGTAAGCTTCGTTCTATCTTTGTCAGCAAGGATGTGAAAGGTATGAGCCATGAAATGTATGAGACATTCAAAAATGTCGTCAATGAGGATTTTGAATCACAATTTGCAAATTTTAAAAATACTGCTTTATTATTTTGGGGCAAAGAAGATACAGCCACACCGCTTTGGACTGCAAAAAAGATACATTCTATTATGAGCAATAGTATCCTTTATCCTTTGAGCGGAGATCATTACTTCTTTTTAAAACACACTCCTTTTATAGCTAAAACGATCACAGAAATATGTACCGGCGGTGAAGAATGATAGAATTTATAGGTTATTTTTTATTTGTATTGGCTTCGGGATATTATCTTATAACAAATCTCCAGTGGTATAGTTATAAAGTCAGTAGAGTTCTTTTCCACCACACCAAGCCGCTATGGAACATCGTATATTTTATTATTCCTCTAGCTTTATATATAATGGCTTCCAATGTATGGGGAATGGGAATAGCAGTTTCTATACTTTATATTGGTATGCTTTTTTTCTGGTATCGTGGGCTTGATAAGCCGCTTGTATGGACAGGCAGAATCAAAAGATTTTTTGTAATATTGGCCGTGTCAGCTTTACTGATGTGGTTTGTGGTAGGATGTGAGTTTGTTTTTGCCCCCTTTGTTATGGCTTGGATCATTTCACTTATGGTTGAAAAGATGCTATTTTTGGGCTACAAAGCTAAAGCAAAAGCCAAAATAGAAGGGATGAAAGATTTAATAGTTGTAGGCATAACTGCAAGCTATGGCAAGACCAGTATCAAAAACTTTTTAACCCATATTTTACAAGGAAGTTTTCGTTCATACGCTACTCCAAGATCCGTAAATACGCTTGGCGGTATTATGAAAGATATCAACGATGATCTGCCTGATAATACACAAGTGTATATTGTGGAAATGGGTGCCAGGGTCAAGGGCGATATAGCAGAGATCACCACGTTTGTAAATCCTCAATATGCAGTAGTAGGCAAGATAGGACCTGCTCATATAGAGTATTTCAAAACCTTGGATGCAATAGCTGCAACCAAAATGGAGATCTTGCAAAGCAACCGCCTCAAAGAAGCATGGCTGCATGAAAGCGCGATGATAAAGCCTAGTCAAAATTTGCATCTTTTCGGATCAGATATAAAGGCTATAAGATCAACATTGGATTATACTAGTTTTGAACTAGATGGTATTAGATATGAAGCTTCTATATTGGGTGATTTTCATGCGATCAATCTAGCAGCCGCTATCAAAGTAGCGATTGCGCTCGGAGTGGATAAAGAAACCATCCAGAAGAGATTAAAGACACTTAAAGCTACGCCACACCGCCTGGAGCGGATAGATGCAGGCGGAAAACTTATTTTGGATGATAGTTTCAATGGAAATATAGATGGCATGATGGCATCTTTTGATTTGGCTTCTACACATGACGGACGAAAAGTAGTTATCACTCCCGGACTTGTCGAGGCAGAAGAAGAGCTTAATATCCAAGTTGCAAAAAGAGCAAATGAGGTATTTGACTTAGTTGTGGTTACAGGTGGGCTTAATCTGGCTATTTTTGAGAAGTATGTGGATAAAAATAAACTTATCAAATTGGCACAAAAATCCCAAATGCAAGATATGCTGATCAAACATACAAAAGCAGGAGATCTGATACTCTTTGCAAATGACGCACCGAGTTTTATATGATGAAAAAAATTATTTTAGCCATACTTTTTGTTTCGCTATGCGTGTCGGCCAAACCAGTTTCGAAATTAACCAAGGCCCAAGAGCTATATATTGCTCAAAAAGTAAGTGCAAATGAAATATTGGGGCGAGATGAGTATCTGATACACTGGAACTATGGTGAAGATTTTGCATCACTTGGAATCGGACATTTTATATGGTTTTCAAAAGGCCATACCGAAAGGTTTAGAGAAGTTTTTCCTATGGTGCTAAAATATATGGAAGACAGAAATGTATCTATGCCATCATGGCTTACATCAAAAACTCCTTTGCCTTGGAATTCAAAACAAGAAATGTATGCTGCAAAAGCGAGAAACGATAAGCAGTATCAAGAGCTATTTAACTTTTTGCAAAATACAAAAGATGTTCAAGCAGGTTTCCTCGCAGATAGACTTTTTAAAGCTTTGCCTCAAATACTCGATACTATAGATGACCCCAATAAGGCTGCGATGATTGAAGAAAGATTCAACAAAATATTATATAATCGTGATGGGTCTTTAAATGAACATGGGGTTTATGTGTTGACAGATTATGTCAATTTTAAAGGCGAGGGTACCTTGCCAAGCGAGAGATACAATGGTCAAGGATGGGGATTGCTTCAGGTGTTGGAACACATGGATCCCAAAGAAAGCGATAGATTTAAAGCATTTAGCGATAGTGCCAAAGCTATGCTCTCGCGACGTATCGCAAATTCTCCAAAAGCCAGAGGCGAAGAGAGATGGCGAAAAGGATGGAATAAGAGATTAGACACCTATCTGGTGCCAAAGGCTGATAATGCAAAATAAGCAGCCGTGGTTTAAAAAATGGGCAAAAGAGATACTTCTTTTTTCTATTTTATTTTTTTTGACCAGTGTTGTTATAAA
>Ga0265295_1004484_pt1 | contig 18753 bp, 11 predicted proteins | sample Munlansysbiofilm_FD_192503 | JGI IMG/M metagenome (GOLD analysis project Ga0265295, IMG submission 192503) | Leachate microbial communities from a municipal landfill in Southern Ontario, Canada - Methane capture system biofilm | ecosystem: Engineered > Solid waste > Landfill > Unclassified ... | reverse complement strand
CGGTGCCTGAAGTCATCGCGCACGCACAGGTGATGCAGGTAGCCCCTGCGGCCGTCATGACCGGCCAGAACCGTGCCGACAAGAAGCTCGTTTGCCCAGGCGCATTGGCTCAGGTCCGGATTGCGCTGCAGGTAGGACTGCATGGCTTTCGCTTCGTCAGCCGCAGCCAGACCTATGCCGGGGGTGTTTTGCCACAGGGCCATCGCCGCTGCATGGTCGTTGATGGACATGGGGGATATACGAATTTGGTGCATGGTGGAGTCCTTTGAGCTGCCAGGTCGCGGGTAGAAAATAAGCATTCATTGTGCGTACTTTGAGAGCCGGGATCAAGCGGATATTGGCAATCAAGCCCGATCTGTTTTGGTCCGGCCATTGTCATTTTTTGCTGATTCCCTTACGAAAGACCGAGCGGGCACGTGTCCGCGTCCATCAAAGCCAAAGCCCCATGGGAGGAAGATAATATGAAATTTCTGGATGAATTGAACGTGAGCGGCAAACGGGTCCTCATGCGCGTCGACTACAACGTGCCTCTCAAGGGCGAGACCATTGTCGACGACAATCGCATCAAACAGAGTCTGCCGACCCTGAAGCTGGCACTGGACAGTGGCGCGTCCCTGGTCATTTGTTCCCATCTTGGCAGGCCCAAGGGCGCTCCGGCGCCGGAATTCTCCCTGAAGCCCGTGGCCGTGCGCCTGGCGGAGCTGCTCGGACGCGAGGTGCGCATGGCTCCGGACTGCATCGGCCCCGAGGTTCAGGCCATGGCCGAAGGACTCAAGGCCGGCGAGGTCCTGCTGCTTGAGAACCTGCGCTTTCATCCCGGCGAGACCAAGAACGATCCCGATTTCAGCCGTGAGTTGGCCAAGCTTGGAGATGTCTACGTCAATGACGCATTCGGCGCATCCCATCGTGCGCATGCCTCCGTGGTTGGGGTTACGGAATACATCAAGGATTGCTGCGGCGGCCTGCTGCTCAAGAAGGAATGGCAGTACCTGGGTGAAGCCCTGGAGAATCCGGCCCGTCCCTTCGTGGCCATCATCGGCGGGGCCAAGGTTTCCTCGAAGCTTGGCATCCTGAAGGCACTTTTGGAAGAGGTCGACTCCATGATCGTCGGCGGCGCCATGGCCAACACTTTTCGCAAGGCCCAGGGCTTTGAGGTCGGTACCTCGCTCGTGGAGGACGATCTGCTGGAAGAGGCCATGGCCATCATGGTCGAGGCGCGGGAAAAGGGCGTGAAGTTCTATCTGCCCGTGGATTTCATCCTGGGCACCGACCCCAAGGGCGGCATCGCGTCTGGCGTGCGGACCTATCAGGACATTCCCGCTGACGAGATGATCCTGGACACCGGCCCCGCCTCGCACACGCTTTTCGCTGAGGTCATCAAGAACGCCGGCACAGTGATCTGGAACGGGCCCATGGGCGCTTTTGAGAATCCGGCTTTTGCCCAGGGCTCCATCAATCTGTGCCGGATGGTAGGAGCCGTTTCCGGCATGACCATTCTCGGCGGTGGTGACACCAACGTCATCGTGGAGCAGATGGGCATGGCGGACAAGTTCTCATTCATTTCGACCGGCGGCGGTTCCTTCCTGGAATTTTTGGAAGGCAAGGAGCTGCCTGCCTTCACAGCCCTGGAGAACAAGTCATGAAAAAGCTGCTCATGGCCGCCAACTGGAAGATGTACAAGACGGTGGAGGAGGGCGTGGCCACGGCCAGGGAACTGGTCTCGCTGCTCGGCACACTGCCCCAGGACAGGGAAGTGCTGGTCTGCCCGCCGTTCACCATGATGCACTCCGTGTGTCCCATCCTCGCGGGGAAAGCGGGCTGCCACTCCGGGGCCCAGAATTTTTATCCCGCAGCGCAGGGAGCCTTTACAGGTGAAGTCGCCCCGGAGCAGCTTCTGGACCTGGGCTGCACATACGCCCTGGCTGGTCACTCCGAGCGAAGACACGTTCTTGGCGAGATGGACGAATTGATCGGAAGGAAGGTGGCCTTTGGCCTTGAAGCCGGCCTGAAGATGATCCTCTGCATCGGTGAGACCAGCGTCGAGCGGAGACTGGGCCAGATCGAGGAAGTTCTGGTGCGCCAACTCGAAAGCGGGTTGGCCGGAGTGTTGTCCACCGCCACGGCGGAGAACCTTGCGGTCGCGTATGAGCCTGTCTGGGCCATCGGCACCGGCGATGTGGCCGGACCTGATGAAATCCTGGCGGCGCATGCCTTGGTGCGCTCCAAACTTGAGTCGTTGTTACCCAGTGAAGGCGCTCAAATCCGCATTCTTTACGGTGGTTCCGTCAAGCCGGACAACGCCGCCGCCATCATCCGCCTTGACAATGTGGACGGTGTGCTGGTAGGCGGCGCAAGTCTCAAAGCGAGCAGTTTCAGCCAGATCGTGCTCGCATAATTTAGGAGGTATTTTTTTGAACTCCCTGATGATAACCATACATGTCATTGCCTGTGTCACCCTTGTCGTTCTCGTCTTGCTGCAATCCGGCAAGGAGGGCATGGGGATAATCTTCGGTGGTGGCGGAGGCTCTGTTTTCGGATCCACCGGTGCCGGCAATTTGCTCAGCAAATTGACTGCCGGAGCGGCGACCGTGTTTTTTCTGACCTCCATCATTTTCACGTACGTCAGCACGCAGAAGCACACTTCCCCCAAGGAATCCATCGTGATCGACATGCCCGTGACCCAGACTCCCACAGCTCCCGCCGGAGTCACCACGGCCCCTGCCGAAGAATCTGCAGGCCAGGAAAAAAATCAGTAAAAAAATACTGGACAAACCAGTGGAGCATCGCTAAAGACTGCTTCTCCGGTTTGCGGGATTAGTTCGCAAATTTGAATGCTTAGATGTCGAAGTGGTGGAATTGGTAGACACGCTATCTTGAGGGGGTAGTGGGGTATCCCGTGGGGGTTCGAGTCCCCCCTTCGACACCAGGAAACTAGGGCGTTGCAGCTTACAAGCTGCAGCGCCTTTTTCTGTTTTTTCAGGCGGTTGTGATCTTGGCTTTGAAGTCAGTCGAAGGGAATTTGGCTGAAATTTGAGGGTCAAACCCGGGGGTCAAACTCGGGGGTCAAGATTGCAAACCCATGGTCTGAAAAAGGGAGCCTGGACTATGCGAAAATCAGCATCTCACTCGAAGCCACTGAGCGTCATAAGTGGACCGCCTATTGCCCCATCTGATCAGATTTCAAAAATCACTCGCCGCAAGAAAAATACATATTCGCCAAGTAATCTTTACCTGAAAGGAAAATTTTATTATTTTCGCGCATCTATTCCAAAAAAATTTCGAGTCGGAATAGGGCAGTCAGAAGTGCGAATCGGCTTGCAAACTCCATATATTGGCGAGGCAAGGCGGATAGCCACTAAACTCCGCGTAAGGATGGATGAAATTTTGGACGAAAATGTGCCAGTTAGCCCAGAACATTTACGCAAAGAACTGCTTGCTAGGTTCATCAAGGTGCTTGAGCAAGATGAAAAAATTCATATCTCTCACAGGGAGATTAAAGATAGGCTGCAAGAATATTTAAGAAAGCAGTTAGATTTGCATTCTCAAAATATTAACAAGAGACCAAGAGTGCAAATCGAAGAAAATGAATCCATATCAGATGGGCAATTCTCTAATGTATGCGCAAGGATACTGAGCAGCGCCGTCAATAATCCGGATTTGTTGGCAAATGATGGATTTATTGGCGTAGTGCATTTGATGAAAGAAGGTGTGTTCAAGCCAGACGAGGTTACAAGGGATAACGTTTTAGAAATTATTAATGAATTTATAAAAACTCAAATCACATGTCACGATATTGTAAACGCGCGTAGTAATGGCGATTTTGTCAAAGAGTTGCCTCTCTTTAATGAACGCGCGAAGCAAAACAATCAAATAGAGATTCAATCGTCTACTCCCAAGGAAGAAACGAAAATCCCTTGTTTGAAATTTTCTGAATTGGCAAATAAATATATAGAATCAAAGATTTCAGATGAAGCTTGGAAGTCTCATAGCTTGCCTGATCACAAAAGCCGCCTCAACACGTTTATCGAGGTCATGGGGGACAAGGCTATCGATGAGATAACTCGCGATGATATGCGAAAGTATCGAGAGACACTTCGAAAACTGCCTCCGAATCGTGCTAAATCAAAGTTATATAAAGGCAAGTCTATAGATCAAATACTAAAAATGAAGCCTAAGACAGTATACTCTGTAAAAACAGTTAATATATTTGTTGAAGCTGCTTCGAGTCTGTTTGAGTGGGCCATGCGAGAGGGGATAATGACTTTTAATCCTGCAAAGTCCCTCAGTATCAAGGATGACAGGCAAGAGATTGATCTTCGTGATGCGATAACTGTCGATGATTTGAAAATTTTATTTTCCCACCCAGATTTTAAAATGAAAAAAATCAAGAGGCCATCCTTTTATTGGGCGCCCATTATTGCTCTGTATACAGGAATGAGGCTTGAAGAAATATGCCAATTACACTGTGATGATATTTATAAAGTTGACGATCTTTGGGTGATTGACATTAATTTGAATAAATCCAGAAACGGCTTGGTTGAGAAAAAGCTTAAAACAAAAAATTCAGTTCGAATAATTCCAGTGCATAGCAAGTTGATTGAATTAGGGTTGCTTGAGTATAGAGATAAAATTGTTAAAAATAAACATGAACGATTGTTTCCTGATTTAAAATTGTCTGCAAATATTTCAAAATATGGAAGACAGGTTGGCAAATTTTTCTCTGATTTGATCAAGAAATGCGATATATCAGGGAAAAAGAGTTTTCACTCATTGCGCCATACGTTCAGCGATTATTTTAAAGTAAGAAATTTGCATACTGATGTTTTCAGGCAAGTCTTTGGTCATGAAATTGAGATGCTAGCTAGTAGGCTGTATGGGTCTAAGTTCAGTCCTAAAATTTGTTATGATGAAGTTATATCAAAAATAATTTATGAATTTTCAATTGAAGGAAACGTATGAGTTTTTTAAAAAAAATAGCATTAAATGATAAAAAATTATTACATATATATTATCAAATTGTAGAAAATATGTGTGTACATCGTAAAGGATATATAGATAATATTCTTATGTCTTTAGACAAGATTTCTAGTAGTCATGTAGATTGTTCTCAAAATCCAATGGCCTATATTTATAGGAGTGGTTTGCCTCTACCTATATCTGAAGATAATACAATGTCGTATATCGATAAGTGTTCTAGTATCTGTAGTCTGAATAAAGATGATGCAGCAAATGAATTGTGTAAATTTCTACAAGTAAATTTAAATTTTTTTTCTACAAACGAAAGAAATTACAGCAAATTTCCTGGTCCTTTGTTAAAGATTGTTCCAAATGATAAAAGTCGTTTTTATGGTAACGAATATTTAAATTTTGACCGTACCGGTTTCGATAAAGTTCCTTTAGTGATTACTATCAATGGGGTTGAATATAAACGAATTGATGGGCATTCAATACTTATCCATAATTTTCGGAGAGAAATTTTTTCCATTATTTTTTTTTATTATTGTGAAGAATCTTTTTCATATTTTTTGCTGAATTCTTATATGCAGCAAATATATGATTCATCGGATAAATATATATGTATACCAAACTTAAGTCATAACAATTTGTTTTCAAACATTCATCTTATTAATTCGTTCGAATATTTAGATGCTCAAATTATCATATTTGAGGATAAGTACTTATTTTCGATTTTATCTGAACATATTAAAAAACAAAGTATAAATTTTTATAGAAAGTTTATAATCACATGCAGGCACGCTGATTATTCAAAAGAATCTGTTAAGTCTGAAGATTTTAATGTTTTTAAAGATAGAAATGTTGTTTATGTTCCTTCTTTTGATAAAAAAATATATATTAATTCGTTAAATTTATTAGAAAATTTAAAAACTTGTTCAGATCAAGTAATGGTTTATAGGTATCCTGTTGTATTGAAATCGCAATTTACTTCTGATAGTACATTCACTGATGAGAGTTATAAAAATAGCTCAGATGCATGGTATAATGAAATTTCGTCCAATTTACTAATACGCGATGCTTTTTCGATTGATGAATTGTTGACTAGGATTTGTGAAGAGTCAGTTTCTGAGAAGGTTTTTAAAAAATGGATGTCCGGTTTGGGTATTATTTCAGATGATTCAGTGCAACAACTTGATCATGAATCTGATGATTTGACGGTTGATGAGTTAATTGCTCACTCAGAAAAAAATGATAATTCTGATAACATAACCTATGATAGATGGATTAATCCCTACGATACAACTTTTATTTATGCTGGATCTGATGTAGGTAAGGGTTTGTTTGTTTTAACGATTTCACTCTCTTTGGCATTTAAATTTTCTTCATTTAATTTTAGTGTTGATAGTGCTCGAAAGGTTTATTTATTAGATGGAGAAACTCCGAAATTTAGAATGGGCAGGCGTTTAAAGCAATTGAAAACTGCTTATAGTTTATTTAATAATACAAAATATTTAAATAACTTAGAAATACACTGTAAATTGGATAGTAAATCTCCTGTCGATATCGCTACAGAGACAGGTCGCAATGAATTTAGAGAAAAATTAATTCAAAAAAAAGTTAATATTCTTGTTATTGATAATCTAAACAGTTTTTGTCCAGAGTCTGTCAAGTCTAGTTCTTCTTGGCATGTATTTCGTGATTGGTTGCGCACATTAAAAGATTTGAATATATCTGTTGTATTAGTTCATCATGCATTGAAAGATCAGGAGGCTATTTATAAAGGCCCTGCAGAAATGGGGTCGCTATCTCAAAATGTTATAAATCTTAGAATGTATGAGGCTGCCAAAAATTCAAATTATTCTTCTGGAGCTTTAATTTTATTTAATTTTATTAAGTGCAAAGAAATGCCCCAATTAAAAAATAAAGAATTTTTATTTTATTTAGAAGAGGTTGGCGATATTAATCTAGCTAAACCTTGGATTGATTTAACTAGTGCTGATACCGTAAGTAGTGATTCTAAAATTTTATATGAGTCATTTAGTGAGAAATTTAGACATATTTATGACAAATTGACTGGCCGTGAAAAATTATTAATTGATCAATTTTTATTAAATAATGAATTAAAAAGAAAAGATGTTGAGTCGATTACTAAATTAAAACAAACTGCAGCTGGAGAGTTATTACGTTCTTTTTTAGATAATAAATTCATTCTTTCAGTAGGTGATGGAAAAAATATTAAATATAAAATTAATCCTTTAATTTTTAATAATTAGATTTTTGATCATTTGATTTTTTAATATCAATCTGAAATTGATCCTAGTGCTCAGAAGTCATGATTCTGACTTGTTCCGGTGACGGTTCTTCGTCAATCACTCACTAATATGCATCCATCTATTGAGACTATCGTCCTCCGGACAACCCATAAAAGTCTTAAGAGAACTCACATTCACAAATTCAGAACAGTCTGGGGGCACGCCTATGCCGCTGCAGATCATCATCTCTACATTACAATATCATAGATCACTGATTAATTGACCTAGCGATCAAATTTAATGAAAATGAAGATCAAGCAATATTTTCAGCTTACAGGAGAATTGAAGATATTGTGCGCAACAGAACAGGACTTATAGATCAGCGGAAACGCCAAGCCCGCAGCGCAGCATCTGCCTTAGCACATGAAGCCCACAATCCTGGCACGGAATGCAGCAATGCCAGTAAACCTGCATGAAGAACTTTACCCTCATCGCCTTCTAGTTCCCCCAAAGCAAGCTCAGTCAACCATTCGCCCACAACTCCTCGCCATTCAAAAAAGTCTTTCCGAGCCGCCGACGCTACTAGGCATATCCACATAGCTTCTCCGATTGAGACGCTATATTGGGAGTCGCGACGATAACGGCGTACGAGAATGCGTAACTCATCAGCCAGCGCTGGGTTGCGGGAAACGGCTGCAACTGTGGCCAGTCCGTTCAGAATGCCCACAAGCTGAGATTTATTTTTCAAGTTGGCAAGTGTGTAGTTACCTACCCTGAGAGCCTTAACGGCTAATTCAGCATGATTGGATGTAATCCTGAAAATCATTGCGGAGTTGACGAGAGCGATAAATGAGGAAGCATCTACTTCATCTGCGTTGAGCTGTTCCTCAATGATGTGGGCCAGGTCATCAGGCAAGGTATTCGGGCTGTCTTCAGTTCCTTCGAGTGGACCCGGGAGGTACGGGTGGGGAAACTCGGATAGCTGCCTAAGGCTTTGGTCACCGTTGCCGAGGATCGTTTCGCGTAATTCACTTTCTCCGATGTTATTTGCAAAATAGTTGCCGGCATTCATGATCCGACCGAAGAACTCGGCCTTCATTTGTGGGGTGGACACCAGATTTGGATCCCATCGTGGTTCAGCGCGCATATCGGCTAGCGACTGCATGAAGAAGTGTTCCCCACGCTTGCTGATCGCCAAATCCGAAAATATCTCGTAATCAACTCTGGACTGGACAAGCTGGCGATGAATCAATGCAGCATGAGACAGAGACGCCAATCTTCTATAGAAAGGCGGTTCGCCGGCCATTAGACGTGTTCTGGACAATTCGCCGTCAACCAGAATAAACAAAGATGAGAACAGTTTGAAATCATTAGCGTTGCCTTCCACGTCTTCGTCTCGGATGCGGTGGACGAGGTGCAGCAGGAAAGGTTCAACTTCCGGTCTCTCTGGCAGAACACGCAATCCGACTTCAAGGGCACCAAGGCAAGAAAGGATGTCGCCTCTCTCTACAATAAACTCGTATGCCTGAACAAGTTTGTCTTTCTCCAAATGCTCAACGCTGATTTCAGTGGTCAAGGATAAATGCGACGAAAGTAACAAACTGTATAGGAATCCATCATACGGTTCCAACTCGGATAGCTGTTTGAAAAATGTACGCCCTGCCCCAGCAGCGTAATCCCTTATAGAAGTGCTATCATCATACACGCCAACCAATCTTTGAAAGTATCGTCGTGAATTTGGAACAAGAGACGTTATAGTGCTCTTACCACCAAAGATTTCGCTGCGTATTGCGCGTCCAATATAAACAGGCGTATCGTGTATGTCGTCATAAAACGAATCAAACTCGTTGTCATCAAGTGCCCGTTCACTTAGAATAAGTCGCCATCTCTCTTTCGCATCTGTTGGTAAATTCACATTCTCTGCGGATCTCTCCAATGAACGAATACGTAAAGTCGCATTGCCTGCTAATACGGCAAAATCATGTAGAATCAAACGCTTTTCACCCGCAGTCAAGACACAAAGTGGATTCCCTTGCTCGTCTATTTCATTTTTGAGACAACATACGCCACCCGTTGCGTCTGACACTTCAGCGTTCTCTGTCCCTGCGAGTACTGCGCGAACTGCGTCAAAAAGCTCGGAGCGTTGAACAGAAACTCCGCTATCTCTGAAACTAATCAACGCATTGATCTTGATGCCAAAGTTCTCTCTGAACTCCCGGTCATTAAGCAAAGTCTCGTGAATGAGCGGATGGACTAGTTTCATAGCGGTTTGTGCTATTGCCTTTCTGTCAAAGGTGGAGGTCACGAGTAGTCTCCTTCCGAAAGTACGGTTTCGACCATTTCGCAAATCTCCTGCCTATGCCATTCGACAAGCCAGACATACAGGTCGGGAAACTGTTCATTAACGGGAGCCAGAATTCTGTCTTCCATCCACCTCCAGTATGCATCGACAACCTCCTGTTGAACGCCGGAGGGCGGCGTCAGAAACAAGAGGATAAGCTTGCCACGTCCGATAGAAATGAGATTTTCTGCGTTTTCTGGAGCAAGGACATGCGCCCAACCACGAACATCGATTTGGTCGACGAGCCAGTTGGATCGCGCAGTGGCCTCATCGATATCCGCCCCGTCCTGCCATAATTTCTTCAGAACGGCGATAAACGCTTTCAGCATCGCATCGAGCCACGGCGTTTCATTCAAAAGTTGTAACCAGTCGCACATTCTGACGCGGAGGATGGATTCCCGGATAGCCTTTAACTCAGCCGTTTCCACTACATTGCCGTCAACGACATCTGAGGTTCTTAAACACTGTTCAACTTCCTCTTCATTGATAGGCACGAAGAAATAGCCCGCACGCCGAAGCCTAGTCCGATACTCCAGCCGATCATCATTGGAGATCACAGCCGCAGACACCAATGCATCTAGCAGGTCTAACGTAGACAAGAGCGGTGCGAGGGTTCCTCCGCTATTGATATTGGAATGCTGGTTGATGAACCTGTCGTCGACGATCACTGCATCGCAATGAGGAGTCTGAGCGATGATGTTCGCTGTAGGGTGTTCCAGGATAGAATTCCCTTCCACCCCGTCATACTCGCGCCTGCCGCTAACCCTGACTTGCTCGGACTCGATCCGCGAATTCAACGAGGCCCGTATGCGTTCGACGACACCTTTAACCTCGCCGAAAATGCGTTCGTAGGAAATGAGGGCGTCCGCATCAGAAATTGCTCTTGGTGAAACCTCTGCTCTCAGGCCAGCGTCTTTGAGCTTTCCTAGCAATCCCAAGTGCAACAGATAGGTGATGGCGAGGCCATCAAGATAGAGAGTCGCGCCGTCCGTGATATCAGGCTGATCTGGCCAGTGCTTTTCGTGCAATTGTAAATAAGCACGCGCCCGTTTCTCTTCGTTGGCGGTAATCTGCGCCTTCTCTCTCAACTTGGCTACAATCGCGAGACAACTGCTCAATACGGCACTATGCCCAGAGAGATCGGCTTCTTCTCCCATCAAGCTGGCAAGACGATGCACCGGGGCAGGACGGACGACAACATGCTGCGTATCGTCACCTTCGCGTACCTTTTCCGCCTCGGCGATCAATGCCGCCAGTTCGTCACCGACCTGAACTGAGAGGTCACTGCTCGCAACAGTACTCGGCGTGAACTTTTCAAGCACATCGGTTGCCAGCATATCTCGCAACCGTCGCGCATTCGCTATACGACTTGGTTGATGGAAAGCGGCTTTCTGCCCTTCCTCAAACAGCCATCCGAGGGTCGCATGAGGGATATAGACTGTTTCAAATACATCGAGCGTCTCATCTAAAATTTTCAGAAAACTCAAGGTGAGCAGTGCGGTTGCATCTATAGCAACTTTCTTGCCCCTGAGATCAAATTGCAGGGGCAAACGCATGCCACTATAAGCTGGAATTGCACTTCTTCGCCTCGGATCGATTTTTGTAAGATTGGCTAAGGCCGTGAATGTCGTAAGGTCGATGAGCGTTCGGTTAAGTGATTGGGCGGCCATAAAGATAGGCATCTTACCCTGTGCGAGCAATTTCCATGTTTCCGATTCCCGGCGGTCCCACTCTGGTTTTTTTTCAAGAATGTCCTTAACACTCATTCTTTGGAGAGGGCCATCGTCGCCTGAAAGTTCTGCCGCCCGTTCAAGCCAATGGATAACTTGAGGATCATCCTCCCAGCCTGCGCTTGTTGATACAAAATATGCAGCAGCGAGTATAGCAGCATCTTCTTCTGCCTTTGCAGCAGCCGCGAAAACGAGGCCCTTCGCATGCGGTGATCCAATGTGGAGCGATAGTTGTGCAGCTTTCATTAGATCGTGTGCACTTCTATTGTCTCTATTCTTGTATTCACTTGCGACGTAAGAAGAAAGCGAGTCCCAGTCTCCCATGGCTATTCCGAGACAAGATTGCAACGAGCGGTAATTCTTGCTCTCCGTATCATCACTGAGTTTTGCGAGAGTTGCACGAGACTCAAGGAGCGCGCCTTCGTTATACAGGCCCCAAGCGTAGGACATTTGTAGATACATAGACTGCGCAAACAGTTCTGAATTTTTGTTTAGGAATTCAACAAGCGCCTCAGACCTGTGCGTGTTGTTGAACGCATTAACAAGGCGTTCGGCGTCCCTGATAGAACCTGTTTCGTCGAACAACCGCCTTCCGAATTCGCATAAAGCGTCCCAGTGTTCATGCTTTTCCAGCTCGGCGACAAGGATGATAAGATCGCTAAGAGAGCCTGTTGTTTCATATTCTGCTTTACACGAATCAATCCGATCATTTTCTTGAAATCCCGAAATAATTCGTCGGAGAGTACTTTCCTCCTCAGCAGGGATACCTTTTTCAAGGAGTTGGTCGAGCACCGCGTTCGCTCTCTCGATTAGGCCCGCGTGGGAAAACAACTCGATTTGCCGATATTGCATCAACTTAGGGTCAACGTGTGTAGCGAGTTGATTAAAGTGGCGGGCGATATAACTCGCGGCCTCCTCTGCGGTGGGCTTTGTAAAAGCAAGGGCGAAGCGAGCAGTGGCGGCCTCTAAGGTCATTCCGCCATTTATGGCGATATTCCGGTCGATATCTCGCTCAACAGCATCCAAGTTCAGTTTAATGCCAAAATTTAAAGCGTAATGAACGTAGCCGATCGAAGTTATTGGATCGCGGAGCTTTTCTTGTAACCTGTTTTTGCCGTGCTCCCTCTGCGCCGGATCGCGCAGTTCAAGCCAAAGTGCGTACTCATCATTAGCTCTCGCGGCAAGTGGACAATCCAGTTGCCTTGCCACCTCAGCCCCATCGAGAAAATGTCTGTGAGCTGCCCGGCGCGCTTCCATGGCAATGGCATTCGAGGCGAGACGAAAATCTGCCACTTCGAAGGGAACCTGCGTAAGAACAACATTCCGAAATTCAACTGGCACGGCAGTGACCAGATTCGTTAACGCTGCCAACGAATGAAGAATGGGGGTTTCCTCGAAGTCTCTTGCGGATAAAGTAGCAGCTGTTTTTGTGGCATTGTCCCAAAGACCAAGCTGAAATTGATATTGCAGTAGAATGTTCTTTCCGTCAGCATCTAAGTCCTCGTCCGAGTAACCAGCATCATTCATCCACCGAAGGGCGCCTGCGGCTCCGTCATGATGGGCAACGATCATCAAACCGGCAGAACGAGAAGCGTCCGAGTCGATATCGGCAAGGGCTTTAAGCGCACCTGCTTTGTCATTCTTTTGGGAAAGGATAAATGCTTCTGCAATCTTGGCTTCTGGAAAATCTCCAAGGGTTCTAGCGAGTTCTAGAATTTTTTCCGCCATCTCAAGATGCTCTGTGTACGCTAACAATCTGGCGCACCATGCCAACGCCCGCCCCCTTACTACTTCCGAGCCGCCAGAGAGGTTGCCCTCAGTAAGGCGTCTCCCAAGCCTCAACGATGATGTGATCTGGTCGAATCCAAAGAGGAATCGTGATTTCTTGAGTTTCTTAACTTCCTCTTCTGTTATTTGGTCGACAATCTCTGTTGGAAAATTTTCCTCAAGGTAGAAATTGAGATCTCCACCGATGATCAAATTTGTCGAATCGTCTCCGGAGGAAATCGACTGCTTGCGCTTTTTCCACATCGTTTCCCTTCTACTTCGTTCTGATATTAGCGTTTCCACCCACCTGAACATTGGTTGAGTTATTGCCTGAGCGGATGGTTTGAGTAGACGAGGAGGCCCTCTTCTTGATGATAAGACGCCAGACCCAGGCAACGATCGCTAAGCCTAGGCCGGAGAACAGCCATTGTTTATTATCAGAAATCCAAGCTACAAAGTCTTGCAATTAACTTGCTCCTTTCTTTGGTATTACAAGGTATTTCTATTTGTTGCCTTTGCCATTGAGCCCCCGCCAGTGACCTGCCAGGAACCAGATCACTTAATTCTTGAGGGCTTCCCTCGGTTCAGGTTATTTTCATACAGCCCATTTGAGCCGCACTCCGGTCCGTTGTCAGCGCATAATCTCAGCGGGGCTTCACGTTCGTTGATTAGGTGAGACAGCACCTCGATCACCCAAGCCCGACCTGAAGCTTCTGGCAACGTATATTGCTAGGCGTTCGCGCGCATATTCGCCCGCCACGGTCAGGCATTTGATCTGCTGGCCGTTTGCACAGGCGTCGTAGACAAAGTCGTACGGCCCACAGTTCGTTTGCTCCCATCGGCAGTTGCGGGCGCGGGCGGGATGCAGCCACGCGTTTTCTAGGCCGCTTCCTGGGCACCTGCAATCCGGCCTTGGACCACAGGTGGCAGCCTTGTCGACGTCCATGACATGCCCCAGACGTTCCGTGAACACGTTGATCCGGCGATATCCAAAACGCGGATACGACGCAGCCAGACCCGCCATGCCCGCAATCAGCGGCTTGTCCCGGGCCTCCAACCGTGACTCGTAGTGGAGCGACGACCGGGAAGTGGATAACAGCCCACACGCCCTGCGTTGTGAAAGCCCGTGACTCCTGACGTATGACACTTGGAGATGTCGGACGAGTGCGCCAACCGCTTTTTTGCGGCGATCTCCTTCACGACTTCGATTTCAAGGTCCCGCTCCGCCCGGACCTTCTTCAGCTATGTATTTTCTTGCTCCAGTTAATGCAGGCGCTTCACGCCTCTGGCTTACATGTCGGCAAGCCGCTTGCGCCATTTATAAATCGTCCGTTTTTCATCTGTCCCCCTGTAGTTGAGGGAAAACTTACCTCAAGCTTTCGACCGGTCTGAAAAGAGCCAAGCCGGGCATCAAAGCACAAAAGCGAGGGTGTTGCCTAAGGCAAACATCGAAATATTCAAGCTTACCCAGATCTGATTTTCTCAGTAGTGGTTGTTTGTATCTTCCAATCTTCAACTAAAAGGCCTTTAGCAAATTTTTTTTCGAATGTCTGTAAGACGTGGACGTCCAGAAAGCGACTTCAAAGAAGATCACGCACGGGACGACCAAGGAGATTCTGGATCTCATCGGCCTGCTCTACAAGGTCAAGCACAATATCAAAGAACTGGAGCCGGAAGAAAAGGTCGCCAAACGCAGGAAGCAGGCCGTGTCCATCCTCGACGCGATTCGGACCATCCTCGATGAGCGCATCGACCACGTCCCACCCAAGAGCCTGCTCGGGCAGACCATGACCTACGCCCGCAACCAGTGCAGCCGGGCCGTGAGTTACGTGGAGTGCGGCTTGCTCACGCCCGACAACAACGCGGCCGAGAACGCCATCCGCCCCGTGGGCCTGGGCTGGAAGAATTTGCTCTTCGCTGGCGTACCCAAGGGTGCTGACGCCAGGCGCCATGCTGTTCAACTTGGTCGAAACTGCCAAGGCCAACGAGATCGAGCCTCAAGCCTATCTGAAATTCTTCTTCGAACGCTTCCCCTCAGCGCAGACTACGGAAGACATGCGGGCGCACATGCCGCAGCACGTGGACAGCTCCCTTCTCCCAAGCCTCCCCAAGCCAAAGCCGCGCAAAAAGTAAAGACACCTTCCTCTATCGCAGATCAGGCACGTCCGTGGAAGATGTGGTCGCCTGAGCGTTGACTTTGAAGGCCTTGAATTATGGTTTCAGGCTGATCTGACACACGCTTAATTCCTTAAAACGTCTGCCGTTTTTCTGCCGTTATTCTGCCGTTTGCTCCCGTTTTGAGCCTATTTATTCTGCCGTTTGGGAGAAACGGTAGAATCTTTGTTTTTAATCGTCTGATATAATTAAGGGATATCAAAGGCGTTGATGATGCTGCCGTTTTGACCCAGTCGGATGGCCATACACCCTTGAAGACTCCAAATTCGACTTGCTCCTGAAGCAGTCATCGAAGATATCGTCAATCTGACTGGCCTGATCCGCCAACGCTGGGTCCCTGAGGCGATCGATGATGAGCCGGTCCTTCTTCCATGTGGCCAGTTCGTAGTCGGTCGCCGGGGGCTTTAAATTCGGGCCGGTCCCAGTGTTCGAAGATTTCCCGCCTCGACTTCCCTTACTCCCTCACGACTCGCTCGTTCAGTTCGTCGAGTTTCTCGATCATGGCTAATTTTAGGTCTTCAAGGAGACCGCCAGTCCCGTAGGGGGCAAGACTCATTTATCAATGTTTGGATCCGCCACCTCCACCTTGACCTTGCTCCTGATTTTTCCGGCGCGTGCCGTAATACTCGGCCAACTCCTGATACGCCGGATTGACGTCGGGGTCGTAACGACAGGCTTTGGAGACGCCGGCCTTGAGGTTGTCAGGCACCAGGATGGCACTGACGCCGCCGAAGTAACGGAAGGCCCTGACGTGGCATGACAGCCATGAGGCGATGTCCTGTCCCGGAACGGCATGGGCGAACGTGTAGCTGGATGCACCGATGGCGGCGACAAAGACCTGGGCTTTGCTTACGACTCCGGTCAGGGGATCGATGATCTCCATGGTCGGTCCGGCGAAGTCCACGAAGATCTTCTCGCCAGCCTTGTGCTCGAAACGCATGACGACACGCTTGCTGCCTGCCCAAGCCCGATAGAGCTGGCAGAACCTGCTGTAGCGGTACCCGTCGGGGAGTGCCTTGTCCTTCTCGGCTTCGGCGGGTGGCAGGGATCGGGGGAGAGAGCAAATCGTCGAGTTTGTCCGTGCTCATGCCTTCAGGGATTTATAACGTGATGCTCGCATCACTAGAGACTTGAATGATTGAAATATACTGCAAATAGCGTGTAAATTTTGATACATTGTAACCATATTATGCGAAGCAAATATGTAAATGGTCAAATATGGCCATTTATTACCTTAATATGGAGAGAAATATGAACACGGCAGTAGAATCAATTTTTACAAAAATCTGTCAATCATTACCACCTGTATTTACGCGTGATGTCGCTGTGAAAAGTCTTGGTGGTTTGATTCAAGCAAAAACTCTTTCGAATATCGACAACAGGGGCGAGGGACCTATGTCAAAAGTAAGAATTGGGAAAAAAGTTCTCTACGAAAGAGAGGATTTTATTGATTGGTTAAAAAAATATAATAAATTCTGATACAAAGGCGGTGTAGCTTCGAGCTACACCGCCTTTGTATCATCAATAACATGCCCTTGATATAATATACACTTTTGTGCCCGATGAAGAATTTATCGTCCCGAAAGTGAAATATTTACAAGGAGTGTTGAAATGACAAATGAAAATTCACGGGTTTTGTACGCTGGTTACGCGGATAAAATCGAAGGACGAGACAATTCTTGGAAGCTTATTGCGGACACGGAGGACGCTCGAAAAAAAGCTCTGGAGGATGGGTATACGGCCTTCAGCACAACGTCTTTTGATTACGAACCGGAGAAAGGGAAGCCTGAACCTATCCGTTATGGGTCTTTGTTTTTGGATTTTGATTATAAGTCAGATCCGGCGATGTCGATTAAGGCCGCAAGAGAATTTATTAATTTGCTCTACGCGAAGTGCGGAGTCAATTTATACAGCTTGAGATTCTGGATCTCTGGTGGAAAAGGCTGTCATGTTGAAATTCCTGCTGAGACTTTTAACTGTGAAGCCGGGCACATATATTTACCTCGTATCTATTACGAGTTTGTCAAATTACTTATAGAAATTCACAAAATGTCTTGCCTTGAGAAGATTCTCGATCTTCAAATGTACAATATGGGTAAAGGCCGCCTGTTGAGGTGCGAAAATATTAAGAGACCGAACGGGCGGTATAAGGTTCAAGTCAGCGCTGATGAGATGTTGCATTCTGATGTTGCTCAATTACTCTCCATGTCGGATGAGCCACGCATAAATCTTCCTTTTGTGATTGATCCTCCTGTCGGATCGTCGATGATGACAAAATTGTTTGAGTCCGCGATTTTCATATTCCATCAGAAGAATAAAAACAAGCATGCAAAGTTTGGATTCGATTCACTTTTGAATTGCGGATTTATAGAGTATTGCTGGACCAATAAAGAAACTCTTTCTGAGCCTGAATGGTGGGCCATGGTCGGAGTATTAATGGCTTTTGGTGACCAGGCAAAGCCACTCGTCCATCTGTTCAGCCAAGGATATGCCGGATACTCAGAGAAGGAAACTGAGGATAAGATCAATAACTGGCAGGCAAAAAAGAGCACGTTATCTTGTTCCTATTTGAAGAAGACAATCCATGACTGCGGAAAGAATTGTAATGTGGGTAGCCCCGTGTATCTATGGCAGAGGCAGCATGCCTTGGACGTTCAGTCATCATCGGCGTTTTCTCTTGAAGTAGATGGTGTGTACTATCATCCCGATCAAGAGGGTGGTGGTAACAAGATATTCATATGCTCCCCGCTGAAAGTCTTGGGGAAGCTTCGTTCTCCAGAATCGCTTGACTGGTCGAGGCTTGTGGAGCTTAGGGCGCCAGATGGAGTTGAAAAGCGCGTTGTCGTCAACATGCGAGACTGCGTTGGTCGCGGCGATGTCGTGAGGGCGCAACTGGCTGACTACGGAGTCGAGTTTTCAAACTCTCCAAAGGCGCAAGCGCTTTTCATGGAGTACCTGCGAACCAGTGCTCCTGCGGACAAGTTCCTGCTCCGGTTAAACAAGGTGGGCTGGTACGGTGATACCTATGTGCTGCCAGATGCTCTTTTTGGTGAGCATTTTGGAGAAGAGTTTTATTTTGAGAGCAGTCTCGCTAGTCTACACAACTCATCTGGCTCACTTGATGATTGGAAAGAGCATGTCGGGAAATATTGCCGAGATAATTCCCTCCTCGTTTTACTGACCAGCTATGCGTTGACAGGACCTTTACTCAAACCATGCGGATTTGAAGGTGGCGGGATCCATATATATGGATGCTCGTCTGCAGGGAAATCGACAGGTGCTCACGTGGCCGGTAGTGTTTGCGGTGGCGGAGGAAATAAAGGCTTCATGCGGCAGTGGAACAGCACTCATAACGCGATAGAAAATACGGCTGTCCTGCACGATGATAACCTGTTGGTCCTTGACGAGATCGGGCAGGCATCTGCTGAAACCGTTGCCCAAATTCCGTACATGCTCGCCAATGGCCAAGGCAAAGCCAGAATGAAAGCCGATGCTTCCGCACGCAACATCGGCAGATGGCTGCTAAACTTCC
>Ga0265295_1004483_pt1 | contig 18762 bp, 18 predicted proteins | sample Munlansysbiofilm_FD_192503 | JGI IMG/M metagenome (GOLD analysis project Ga0265295, IMG submission 192503) | Leachate microbial communities from a municipal landfill in Southern Ontario, Canada - Methane capture system biofilm | ecosystem: Engineered > Solid waste > Landfill > Unclassified ... | reverse complement strand
CAATCAGAGCAGGTGTCTGTGTAATTCCTACGAAAGCGTTCAGGAATCTTTACGATATCTGTGCTTGGTTTTTGGATAAACTAGGCTACATTCCATTGATTTGTGAAATTAATTACGATTCATATCAAAGACCGACAGAGAATGAATGGATGGATTTACAAAAAGTTCTCTATGACGTGGTTCATGATTTTGGATTAGTGACTCCGCTCAATCTATTTTCAAGCATAATCCCGGAATATGCGTATGGAGGGGATGATCCGTATTTGTTTGAGCTGAATTTAGAGAATTCTCATAATCTATCACAAGACAATCTTGAAAATAAAATAGGGGAGGTTATTAAGGGCGTGCATACCATAAGTTATCAGCCTTTGACTTGTCCGCAAACCGAATGTCCATGGCAAGATGTGTGCAGTAATACAAAGTGGTATTGGCAGTGTGATAGAGTTTTGAGTCGCGAAGAAAAACTCAGGGATTATTGCCGGTTTAAGAGAATAACCAGTGATGCATACTACAGGGTTTTTGTTGACAGGAATCATGTAGAGACTAAATGTTCAATATGAACTTAACTATTTCAATCAATACTCTGTATAATTATTTACAGAGTATTGTTTTTTTGATAGACTTCTAATGATCACTTATTTTAAAATATCTCAAAATATGAATGTTATTATTGACTCTCAAAAAATAGAAGATTTGTTGACTCGTTCAGTCTCCGAGATTCTTCCAAGTAAGAAAAAATTGAAACAAAGGATGCTTTCAGGGGACAGACTTAAGATATATATTGGTACAGATGCAACAGGAACCTCTTTGCATCTTGGTCATGCAACAAATTATATGATTCTTGAAAAATTTCGCCAGCTTGGTCACGAGGTGATTTTTTTAATAGGTGACTTTACTTCACGCATTGGTGATCCTACCGATAAAACGGCTACTCGAAAAAAACTAACAAGAGATGATGTTGTAGAAAATATCAAGACATGGCTAGATCAGATAAGGCCGATTATAAATCTGGATGATAGAGAAAATCCGGTTAAGATAATGTATAATCATGATTGGTTTTCGAAAATGGATAATAAAAAAGCTCTTGAATTAGCAGGTAATTTCACTGTTCAGCAAATGTTGGAGAGAGATATGTTTGAAAAGCGTATGAATGAAAAAAAGCCTATATATCTTCACGAACTTTTTTATCCCATAATGCAAGGTTGGGATTCCGTTGAGATAGATGTTGATGTTGAGATGTGCGGAAACGATCAAAAATTTAATGCTCTGGTGGGTAGATATTTGCAAGGAAAATATAGAAATAAAGAAAAATTCGTCTTTATAACCACTCTCCTTGAAAATCCAATTACTAAAGAGAAAATGATGTCCAAGTCAATGGGAACAGGGGTATTTCTTGATTTTTCTGCAGAGGAAATGTTTAAAGGTATCATAAATCAAGCAGATGAGAACATCTACCAACTCTTCGTAGATTGCACTTATTTACCAATGAAAGAGATTATCAACATAAGAACAAAATTAGAGAATAAGGTTGTGGATTCATATGAAATCAAAAAGAAACTAGCATTGGAGATAGTATCTATTTATCATGGTAGAGAAAAAGCAATTAAGTTATTCGAGAAAGAAATAAATAAGTTAGTGTGAAATGTTATTGCAAGCTTTTTTTAAATCCGGAATATAAACATGTTCCTTTTTATTTATAAATATAGTTCTAACTTCCTTCACGACTCTGTGCAAATAAAATGAAAATACCCATTTGTGGTGTTTTTTGTTTTTAGGTGATATGATTATATAAAATTTATAGTATTTAGAAATTGTACTGGGTGCACTAGGACCGTCCTAGCTAAATAGTTATAAGCCTTTTTTGGTTCGAACTTTTATTGACTCTTATTGTTTTTAATGTTAATTTTTAAAAGTAAAAATATTCATAATGAGTCGTGTGATTTTACCAGCAGAGAATGCAAAAATAATCAGGATATTGTTTGTGGATAAATTATTTAAATAAGTTAAACTAGTATGAAGAAATCATCAGGAGCCTTGATAACATATGATAAGAAAGTATTGATGTTGTTGCGCGATAATAATCCAGAAATTCCAGATCCTAATTGTTGGCAATTAATAGGCGGATATTTGGAGGAAAATGAAACTCCAATAGAAGCTTTAATAAGAGAAGTTAAAGAGGAATCTAATCTCCAAATTTCAGAGTATAAAGCAAGCGAGATTGGCAAGTTTATTATTCCGGAGAAGTTGGAATACTCTTTATATTGGATTAAATTGTCAGAAGATAAGATAAAAGATATTAAATTGGGAAATGAAGGACAGGAAGTGGGTTTTTTCTCTGTTGAAGAATTAAATGAGATGAAATTGGGGGCAATTGTTTCTGACTATTTCCAAAAATTTAAAGATGGTTTAAAAAATGTTGTAGAAAATGAAATAATAGATAGGGAATTATTGGGTTTTGATGAGAATGGATTGCATATTATAAAATAAAAATGTTATAAATATATGGAAAATATTGAAAATCTAAACAAAAATATTTCTAAAATGCCTGATAGCTATTTAAATTCATTTAGAAAAAGAATTTATAGCACTATCTTGCAGTCCGAAGGAGAAAAGTCAGAAGATTGGTTTTGTTATTTTGTGGAAACAATGGGGAAAATCAAATCTAGTATAAGAATTGAATCAATTAAGCATTTGGAAGGACTAAATATATGTAACATAAAGAGCAAGGAGGAGCTTGCTGATTTTATTGCACAGGAACTTTTTTGTTTTTATAACGAAAATTATACACCTGAACAAATAAAAAATTTTTCACGCGAAGATCGTAAGGAATTTGGTTTTTTAGAAATAAATGAAGTTCTTTCTTATGATTTTAATGAAGCGATGACAGAAATAAATATACACATACCAATAATACCTACTGGCGATATGAAGGAGACAATAACTATTTTGATTGATGGTTTTAGGGAATTGGCTCAAAAAATAAAATCAGACAAAGAGTTTTCTTCGATTGAAAAAATTAAGGGATATTCCTGAATTGTATATTATCATAGAAAATTTATAGAAGAGAAATTAGGATTTAAGACGGAATCAGTTGATGAAAAATTGAAAAAGGCTACCGTTTCTATTTCCAAAGAGGAATTTCTAATAAAATATGGTAATTTTTAAGCAGAATTAATCGTATTTTTAATTGAAATTAATTTTTTAATCTGTTTTTATTTACTAATGATATAATTTTGATTAAATATATTTTTTATTTCTTTAAAAAGAATTATAGTTTTTATATTATTTTAAATCCGGAATATAAACATACTCCTTTTTATTCATAAAAATAGTTCTAACCCGCCAGGGGCGGACAGGCTATCCTTTACGACTGCGTGCCATCATCAAGAAACGCCTGAAATAGGGCTTTTTGGCTTTTTGGGATTGACAAAATTGAATTTTATTGCTATAATTAAAAGATGCTAAATTCAGCATATAAATTAGAGGAAAAGTATTTTTAAAATTTGTCAATGGAGGTGAGTCTTATGAAAGGGATCAGTGTATGGCTTTCAATTATGGCAACGGTATTGGTCGTGTGTCACTTATTACTTCCTGCGCCTGCTCCTTTGACAGAACAGGAAAAAGAGAAAATTTCTCAAGAGATTGCAGATAAAATCGAATGGAGCATTTACGGAGATACGGTTACCGGAGTATTGCCAATAATCGAAATTCCCGAGAGTGATCCATTTTTTCGCATAGTCAGAGTTTTTAGATCCGACACCAAAGACGGATATCATTTTAAGGAGGAACCCCCTAATATCGAGTGGCGTGTTGATATCGGAAAATTTATTCAAGAAAGGAGGGCAAAATAATCTTCAATATAATAGCAGTTCAACTGCTTCCGCTGGACTTCAATAAGTTTCAGCGGTTTTTTATTTCATCAAAATCTTGAATTTTTATATTTTTTTCTCAACTTTTCCTAAATTTTCCACCATCAAAGTTCGAAGTGTGTACCTTTCTCCGTGCCATCGTGGAATAAGCGAGCTTGAACGCTCGCTTTTTACTTTGCTTAAAGGTTTTTTGTTTAGTCTGATTTAGTTTGGCAAATAGCTCTTTTTTATTTGTTTTATCTTTTGTCCGGGCTCAATAAAAAGAACCACCACGCAAAGATTGAAAATATCTCAATCAAAAGTTGCGTGGTGGCTAAAATCTAATTCTTTATTTTTCCGGAAGTAGCAGCATGTTAATAGCTGCTTGGACTCCTGCGGCTCTCTTTGCTTCCTCCGAGAGCACAACTTCAACCGAAAGTTCATCCGTTACAACTTGAACTTTTGAATCGCTGGCAATCCAAGCATCCCTTTTAATTTTGCACTGACCGAGTTTAAGTCCTTTTATGAAAACAGTGCTGTCATCTTTAGCGCCCACTATTTCGCAAATGAGAGGGTCGGACACGGTCGTGAAGTAAGTGGTCGCTTTTGGTACGGACACCGTGTACTCCTCGGTTTTTTTAACAATGATTTCCTTCGGTCCCGTTATGGGGGTGTTCTCTAACACAATCGGCACTTCCGGCACCTCCCAATTTACGATTAGAGTGCATTCTCCCCCAACGATTTTTTGAGATAAAACTTGCTGAGTCGCGGTTGACACCCTGAAGCGCATATAAAACTCGCTATTGTTGGTGACCGGATCTCCGGCAAAAGGAGTTCTTATTATTATTCCACTCAATGAAAAGGATACTTCCTTTGTCGAAGAACCGACAAATCCGTAAAAGTTAGAAAAGTACTTATCAAAGTCATATCTCGGAACGAGACTGACGATTTTTGCTCCCGAAAGTATTGACGTGGGGGAGAATTTAACGTAGTGGTCCAAGTTTGTCATGCTAATATCCGGACATTTTCCATACATAGTCTCACCGCCGCCCACTCCAATAGCAAGCGAAGGTGCCAGAAATATTACCGCCAGTGCTATGAATGTCATTACTTTACCCATTTGCAATTTCCTCCAACGATTTTTTATTGTTTAACTGCTTCTGCCTATTTAAAAAAGAACTTTTTTCAGCCGAATGTTTATTAACAATAACATAACCGGACCTTTTTGTCAATAATTGGCGCCTACATTAAAATAGAAGATATAATACATATTAGGATTTTCTTTAAAGAGTCGTTTTTTTATAAATTTCTTTACGCTTTGTAAATTTAAGGGTAGACTTTAATAGGTAAATATGGGTGAATTATTCAAAAATAATACTGAGAGAATTTATAAACAAAAAATCATATGCTAAAAAAGAGAAAACACTTTCCTCAAGATTTTGAAATAACCGACTGGGAAAGTTTGGAAAAAGAATATCAAAAACTTATCAACTATCAACTTGATTCCAAGTCTAAGCTGGTTGAGTTTTGGGAAATCGTGAGTGAGTTGGAAAAAATTATTGAAGACAAGGTTGCATGGTTATATATCGATATGACGCGGTTTGCAGATAATCCCGAGCATCGGGACGCTTTTGGCAAATTTATGTCTACAATAGGATTAAATAGTGAAAAATATTTTTTTAAATTGAAGAAGAAATTTTATGATTGCCCTTTCCGTGCCGAATTACCGAAAGAGTATGAGCATCTTAACAAAATTATTGCCAGCGAGATGGAAATTTTTAGGGAGGAAAATATTGAGCTTTCGGTCAAGGAGCAAAAACTAATTTCACGCTATGGCGAGATAACTTCAAAAATGACCGTCCCTTTTGACGGTGAGGAAAAAACTATCCAACAACTGGCGATGTATTTTGAAGATCAAGATCGAAGCGTGCGCGAGAGAGCTTGGAAACTTACTTACAATCGATATGGGCAAGATAAGAAAGAGCTGGATGATTTGTTTGATGAGTTGAAAGCAATCAGAGTACAGATGGCAAAAAACTCCGGTTTTGATAATTATCGCGACTATGCACACAAGGAGAAAAGGCGTTTTTCATACACTCCGGAAGATTTGCTTAAACTGCATCAAACTGTTGAAAAAATAATTGTCCCTCTTGTGGAAGAATTCAATGATGAGCGTCGAGAAAAATTATCAATCGACACATTGAGACCGTGGGATTTCAATGTAAATATCAATGGCGAAACAACCAAACCATTTTTAAATCACCAAGAGTTGATTGAGAAGGGAATTAAGGTACTGTCTTCGGTAGATTCAATATTCGGAGACGAACTCAAACGTATGCAGGCTGGCGGATTTTTGGATATTGAAAACAGAAAAGGAAAAGCGCCGGGAGGATATTGTTATCCTTTGTATGATTACAATTCCTCATTTATTTTTATGCATGCGGTTGGAGTAAGGCGCGATGTTGAAACCTTTATGCATGAATCCGGGCATGCGATGCATAATATGCTGTCCAAAAATAATTCAATATTTCAATATACCAATAATCCAAGTGAAATAGCGGAACTGGCTTCTATGAGCATGGAGCTTATTTCTTTTGATCATTGGAACTATTTTTATGCGCCCGAAAGTCTGGCATCCATCAGAAAAGATGAAATTATGAATAAGGTTAAATTTATCCCTTGGGGAGTTACGGTGGACGCTTTTCAACATTGGTTATATACAAATCCGGAGCATAGCGTTGCTCAGCGCGAAGAGTATTTTTCCGAGCTTCTGGATAAATTTAAAATCGGGGGGAGTTGGACCGGCTTGGAAAAAGAAAAGGCTATGCGCTGGATGTTGCAATTGCATTTTTTTCAATTTCCTTTTTACTATATCGAATATGTCATAGCTCAGCTCGGAGCAATCGGTATATACAGAAATTACAGAAAGGATCCTCAACAGGCAATCAAGCAATACAAGGAATTTCTCAAATTGGGATATTCCAAATCGGTCGATGAAGTTTATGAGTCTGCCGGAATACCTTTTGATTTTTCGGAAAAATATATCGAAGACTTGATGGACTTTGTGCGTGAAGAATTGAAATAGAATTTTTGATAATTTTTCTGGATTGAATTTGGAACTAAAGCATTACTCAAAAGATAAGTCCGAGAGTTGCAGTTTGAAACTATTGGTGAGTAGTAAAGGTAGGGGATTGCGCCTCAGGATAGAAGCTGATTTGCTAACACAAAATATTGACTTTTCGTCAATTTTGTGCTAGTATTAAAAGTTCATTAAAAAATGAATAGTTTTATTTTTTCCTTATGATAAGGGATATTTTATAGTTTAAAATTGGGCTAAAAAATATCTCAAACAACACCAACTGGAGGATATTATCATGAATTCAAGTAAAAAGATGGAGAAACGTTTTTGGGATAGGTGGTATAAAAATGGTGCAGTTGGCACAGTTGGCACAATCAGTAAAAATGTCGTATCGGTAAAGATTTCAGCAGCCATGCGAGATTTGGCTCAGAAATCTTTTGTACTGGCCATCAACAAGATTTTTCCCTACATAGGCGCATTATCTCAGGATGTTGTCGTAATTCCGGGAGTTCTTTTTCATGCTTGCAGTTGGAAATCCAAGGAAGATGATTTAGAAGTGGAGGGTGAATTTTACTCTTATCTTGGATATCTCCCTGATCAAGGGACGGTCTGTATCACACAGATTTTTAGTGACTTTCAATTCAGCTTTCCTTGGTCTTATCATGATTTTTTTAATGTGAATGAAGAGTATGAAAAAATAATAAATTTTCAATCATTGGGATCATATTCCGAAAGTGATTACGAGATATTGGAGTATCTCAGTGATCAAAATAGGAAACATTCGATCGAGATTGAGCAGATCAATTATCTTCTTGGTCACTACTTTAGGCTCTCCGAGACTACTTCAAGCGGAAAGACCGCCGAAGTGGTGGCGAAAATGACAATGAGGGATAAAATCGATGTTTTAAAGGAGATTGAGGAGCAAGAGAGTGTGGGAGATACATATAAGCTCCAGCTTGAAATCAGCGCTCTTCTCTCCGATCTCAAACCTGAAGATTTTCTCTGCGCTGATGATTTCTGAGGCGCTTGGAACCTTATAATGCAATAGGAGTTTCCCATGCGGAACTCCTATTTTTTATTTGAAAAAAATCATCTTTTATCTTAGAATGGGCTTAATAATAAGTGTTATAATATTATGAAGAATAAAAAAATAAAATTGGCTATAATTTTTGGCGGGCGGTCGGCGGAGCACGAGGTGTCAGTTATCTCGGCCAGAAATATTTTTAAAGCGATTGATAAAAATAAATATGATATAACTTTGATTGGAATTGACAAAAATGGAAATTGGCTCAACTTCAAGCAGAAAGAATTGCTAAAAGAAGACAGCGAGATGTTTGCTAAGAAAGACTTAAGTAATCTGGTAATTCCTTTTTCTAAAGATGAAAAATTTTATTTGCAGATTGGAAACAAGAACAAAAATATTGAGGTGATATTTCCGGTTTTGCACGGTCCGTTGGGCGAAGACGGAACCATCCAGGGATTATTCAAACTTTATAATGTTCCGTTTGTCGGTCCGGGGGTCCTCGGTTCGGCGGTGGCAATGGATAAAGATGTGGCCAAGAGATTATTTAAAGAAGCGGGTTTGCCGATCGGGAAATTTTTGGTTTATAATTTAACGAATAAAAACAAAATTTCATTTTTTGAGATAAAAAAATATTTGGGTCTGCCGTTTTTTGTCAAACCGGCCAATCTGGGCTCGTCGGTGGGAATCAGCAAAGTAAAAGATGAAAAAGAATTCAAGAAAGCTATTCGGCTGGCTTTTGAATATGACACCAAAGTGGTGATTGAAGAATTTATCGCAGGCGAAGAAATCGAGTGCGCTGTTTTGGGAAACGAAAATCCGCAAGCTTCGACGGTGGGGGAGATAATTCCGACTCATGACTTTTATTCTTATGAGGCCAAATATCTGGATGCAGACGGGGCGAGGATGAAAATTCCGGCCGATATTGCCAAGAGCTTAACCAAAAAATTTCAAGATTTATCTATCAAAGCCTTTAGAGTTCTCGGTTGTGAGGGAATGGGTCGAGTGGATTTTTTCTTAACCAAAGACAATAAAATTTATATTAACGAAATCAACACCATTCCCGGCTTCACTTCTATCAGTATGTATCCGAAACTCTGGGAAGCCAGTGGTTTGTCTTATGCAAAATTGATCGATGAAGTGATTAAATTGGCTATGGACGGGCATAAGAAGGAGAGTAAATTAAAAAATTAATTCGGCTTATTAATTTAATCATCGATTTTGCCTTTAATATCCGGAATATAAACATACTCATCCTTATTCATAAAAACAGTTTGAACTTCCTTTACGACTGCGTGCAAATGTCAGAAAAGCGCTCAATGGAGGACTTTTTGCTCTATTGACAGCATAAAATTTATGTGCCATAATTGAAAGTCGGAATAGTCTGACAAAGTAATTTTAAAAAAGACAAAGAGGAGAGGGAAAATGCTTAATCATCTGCCTGAAGTACAGAAAAATCAGAAAGCCATCACTATCTCCCAGCTTTCTTTAGCGGAGGGTATCGAGGAGAAAAAGATCGCGCGCTATCTCAAAAAATTCGAGATCGACACGAGAATCATGCAGTCTGCCATTAGCCTCACAAGCGAAATGGATGGACAGCTCAACTCCGTCTGCGCACTCCTAAAGGAACATGATGGAAATGTCGAGACCGTAAGGGAGATCTATGAGATCCGAAATGCTCTGGAGGAAGTCAGTTTAATTAAGATCTCAAAACTAATCAAGCGCTTTGAGGGGAGTGAGATCGATGTAATCATCGAAACTATCCAGGAGGCTCATAAAATCTCTCGTCGGAGATTCGTCGGAAGTACCTTGGACGATTTGCTCAAGCTGGCTAGCAGTAATGATCAGATTTTTTGGTTAGATCATCTTCTTGAGGCCTATCTTGAACAACGTGGCTTGAAAGAAAACGATGAGGAGGATGAGTCATGAAAAAAAATCCTTTTGAAGTGCTCGGACTCGATCCGGGTGCGCTAAATGGTCTAACCGATAGTCAGATTGAAACCCTGATTAAAGGTTTTTCTAACACATGGCAAAAGATCTGCCACCCTGATGTTTCGGGTGGCAGAAAAAAACTCACGGATAAATCAATTGCGATAAACGAGGCTATGGAGCAACTCGATCGTAAGAAATATCCAAAGGGATTTCAGGGTTGGAGGGATGACTTTCTTAGAGTAAAGCCCGTTAAGAAAAAAATGGCGGAGATTCAGAGAGAAAATGATAATCTAAGATTGACACTGGCAAAAGCTTACGCCAATATCGTAGTTCAGCTTGAAAATCATTTCTTTTCAAAAAATAGTCAAGGGAATGTCGTTCTACGTATCCACAATATCTGGTCATCTGTAGGATCAGTGCGTTGGGTAGCAAATGCCAGAAAATCTCCTCATGCCTTTTTAACTCTCGAGATTGATAGCTCACATCGTATAATCAGTTATAATGGTGAGCTATTAAAGGATAAAAAGTTTCTTATAGGCTCAATAGATGAGAAACAATATCTTAACATCGTAAGTCCTATAATCAGTGATGTTTTTGACGGGGAGGTAAGAAAATTCTCTTTATTGAGCAGTCGGTCCGTTAAAGCGACAAACTCATTTGTCCATGGTCCGATGATTGACAGTGGTATGTATCATATCATTGCTCCATATATACGATATGGTGTAGTGAAGAATGGCTACATAGTGTCAATCAATAAGATGAATTCCGGTATTTTTTTTCAGGTGGAAGGAGTTATCCGGTCACCAGAAGTTATCATACCCTCTTCCAGCTAATGCTGGCAGGGGGTTGTTTTTTTAAAAACCAGTCGCGAATGGTCACCGAATGGATCTATAGTGAGGGATAGCTATATTTTAGGGATATAAAAAAATCTTTTTTTATTCAAAATGTTCAAGATTTTCGATTATGTTATAATTAAAAGGGCTATAATTATTAATTTTTTATAAAATTATGTCAAAAAGATTGATTTTCAATTTGGTTTTTTCAGCAATTTTTATTCTCATCGTTTCGAATATTCTTTTCATTTATTTTGATCTTTATTATCCGCATTGTCCACCTAGTGCACTTTGCGATGTTCCTATGGGGATAATTACGGGTCAATTTATAAAAATTTTCGCAGTTTTTCTTTATATTTTGATTTATATTATTTATGAAATCCAGTTTTTTAGGAAAAAGGATTTAATGTTCTTTGAGGTATCCTTATCTGTAATCACTTTTTTCTATTTGGTGTCATTTCTTTTTTATTATTTTGCCTGAAACTCATCTTAAGACGATGTTGAGAAATATTTGAAACTATTCATAAAAAAAGAAAATAATTAACTTCAAAATAATATCTTTTTGGTTTGTGCTTATTTTGCCAAGCGGTCCCTGGAAACTTATCTTTCTTAGGTTTTTTGTGCTATAATTTAAGCATAAATTAATTAAAAATTTATAGTTTTAAATCTTAATAATTAAGTCTAAAAATATGACAATAATAAATTTTATAAAAATCTATCTGATTGCCGTGCCTATATTTTTTCTAATAGATCTCACTTGGTTGGGGTTGATCGCTAAAAATATATATCAAAAATATATGGGGCATCTGATGAGGCCTACTCCGAATTGGACCGCCGCCGTTATCTTTTATTTATTATTTATTGTCGGGCTGGTTATTTTTGCCATTTATCCCGCGATTCGAAATAATTCTTGGTCATATGCTCTTTTGTACGGGGCGATGTTCGGTTTCTTTACTTATATGACTTTTGATCTTACAAGTTTGGCGGTAATTAAGGACTGGCGATGGCAAATTGTTATTATCGATATTATTTGGGGGATAGTTCTCTCAAGTTCGGTGTCAGTCTTGGCTTATCTAATCGGAAAAAATTGGTTGTAAAATATATGAATATTTTATTGTTTCAAATTATCGCTCTCTTTGTCTTTATGCATTTGTGGTTTATTTATGCGGTAATTAAAAAAAGAAACGATGTGGCGGATGTGGCTTGGGGACTGGGGTTTGTTGTTTTGTCTTTAGTCGGTGTCTTATTAAATCCCACCGGTAAAAGTATTATTATTTTTCTTTTGGTGGCCATGTGGGGTTTTCGTCTGGCGTATCATATCGGATCCAGATTTTTCAAGAGCGATAGAGAAGATCGGCGCTATAGTGCTATGCGAGAGGGCTGGCAAGGATCGATGGTTTTCAATTCTTGGTATCGGGTGTTTATGTTGCAATCCGCACTTTTGCTATTGGTGGGAGCCGGTATCTTGGCAGTTAATAATTCCGCAGTGAGTGCTTTTACTTGGATTAACGGAGCGGGAGTCTTGATTTGGATTTTTGGGATTGGTTTTGAAGCTGTCGGAGATAAACAATTAAAAAACTTTTTAAGCCGGGAAGAAAACCGGGGGCGTATTATGAAAAGCGGGCTTTGGAAGTTTACCCGGCATCCGAATTATTTCGGTGAAGCCGTTCTGTGGTGGGGGATTTGGTTGATTACTTACGGCTCCGATTATTTTTGGCTGGGCTTAATCGGCCCCTTGACTATTACGATACTTTTGCGTTTTGTCTCCGGGGTTCCTTTGGCCGAAAAATATTATGCGGACAATCAAGAATTTATCCGGTACGCCAAAAAAACTCCCGCTTTTGTGCCTAATTTTTTTATTAAATAAATATGAAAAAGAAGCTCGCTATCGTCGGATCCGGCATATCCGCAATGACTTGCGCTTATTATTTGCGGGATGACTTTGAGATATCCATCTTTGAAAAAAATGATTACTTGGGCGGACACACTCATACCCATACCATAAAAGAGGGGGAAAAAGAAATTAGAGTCGATTCCGGTTTTATGGTTTTTAATCTGGAAACTTATAAAAATATGATTAAGCTTTTTTCCGAATTGGGCGTTGAAATGCAAAAGACGGATATGTCATTTTCCGTATATAATAAAAAAAGCGGTTTGCAATATTCGGGTAGCGGTTTAAATAGTTTATTCGCTCAAAGAAGAAATATATTTTCATTCAGGTTTTGGAAATTTTTGTTTGAGATTAATAAATTTTTTAAAGTTGCCTTGCGGGACTTTGACAGTGTGTCCGGTAGCAATGAAACTATCAAAGAATATTGTCAAAGAAACAATCTCTCCGATTATTTTATCGATAATTATCTTGCCCCGATGTCATCGGCAGTTTGGTCGGTTCCCCATCAGAGCGTGTATAATTTTCCGGTGTCGTTATTGTTGCCGTTTTTTTATAATCACGGCTTACTTGGCGCGAGCGGACAATTTCAGTGGTATACGGTTAAGGGCGGATCGGATACCTATACCAGAAAGATAGTGGAAAAAGGTAATTTTGATATTCATCTAAATGAGAGTGTAGATTCGGTGGAGGAGAATGATAGCGGTGCGGAATTAAAGACCGCCAGAGGTGTCTATAATTTTGATTATGTTGTTTTGGCCAGTCATGCCAATGAAAGTTTGGAAATATATAAAACTATCCCCGAGGAAAAGAAGAAGTTACCGGAGTTATTCGGTTATAATAAAAATAAGGCGGTTTTACATAAGGACATTTCCACTATGCCGACCGTCAGGGGAGCTTGGGCTTCATGGAATCAGATAATGAATACGGAGGGCGAAAAAGGTTCGACGGTTTATTGGATGAATAATTTGCAGAAATATAAAGCCAAAATGGAATATTTGGTCTCTATCAATCCTTTTGATAAAATCAAAGAAAGCGAAATAATCAAAGAGATGGATTATGAACATCCCAACTTTACAGTCGATAATTTCAGTTTGCAAAAAAGATTGTCGGAGCTAAATGAGGAAACAAAAATATTTTTTGCCGGCGCTTATTTCGGATACGGATTTCATGAAGACGGGGTAAAATCGGGCTTGGGCGTGGTCAATATTTTAAAAAATAAAATATAAAATTATGAACTCTTGTCTTTATATTTCAAAATTATTTCACGAACGCCTAGAGCCCCGCAAAAACTCATTTAAATATTCTATTTATATGGTTTATTTGGATTTGGATGAATTGGAGGATTTGCAAAAGAATAATTATATCTTCGGTTATAATAGTAAAAATGTTTTGAGCTTTTATGATGAGGATCATTTTAAATTTTTAGAGAAGACCGAAGCCAGTGCCAAGATTATCGCCGGTGAAAATGTCACCTACAGTCCGCAAAAATATGTCGGCAAAAATACCAAAGAGAGGATAAAAATTCTAGCAGAAGAGCTTAAATTTGACTTTGAAATAGAGAAAGTTTTTATTTTGACCAATCTGAGAAATTTCGGTTATGTATTCAATCCGGTTAGTTTTTATTATTGCTTTGACAAAAATGGTAAATTTAGAGTTATGTTTAGCGAGGTTAATAACACTTTTCATGATCAAAAAATGTATTATGTCTTGATTGATGACGATACGAAAAAAACATTTACCTCCAGACAGAAAAAAAATTATTACATCTCTCCCTTTATTAGCTATGACAATGATTTAGAATGGCGCTTCAGCCTTCCCGGAGAGTCTTTTATGATGGCGATTAATTCTTTGCAGGGCGAGAAAATTGATTTAAAAACCGTTTTAACCGGCAGACGCAAGGAAATAACCAATGGCGGTTTGCTCCGGGTCCAATTGCGTTACCCTCTGATGACCGTGCGTATCATAGTCTTGATTCATTATCAGGCGGCCAAGTTATATTTTAAAAAAGTTAAATTTTTCAGAAAAGCGCAGTCGGATGAAGCTATTGCCAAGATAATCAGCGATAAAGATATTAAATAAATTAAATTTCATAGCGTTAAAATAGGTTTTACTCGATACCACTTAAAAATTAAAGAAGAATATTATGAGTCTGAATTCTAATGAAACTGGTCCGAGAGTAGTTTTTTTTGGCAAAAGAGGGGGTGCTAAAAATGGAGAAAATCCTAGTGCTGAGACCATACCCAATCCTGAGGCAGAAAGATTCGGTATAAAGTGGATATCCCAAGCCGATTATTTGAAAGATCAGGCGAGACAGAGAGGTTTGATAGAAAAGAATGGTTATTTGGTAGACCCGGTTACCCGAAAAGTGGATCGCGGACAGGTTTGCGAAGAAGCGCTTTTAGGCAGATATCGCGTCGGCAGAAACGAGAAAATTCCCGTTCCGATTAATAAAGATACTAGAACTTACGCCAAGGCGAGAAATTTTATCATAGATTTCGTGAAGGATCATCAACCGATGGAGAGCGCAAAAAAAGAGGAAAATATTTCCGGACAATTGGAATCGATAATCAGGAGTAGACTGACGGATGAAAGGTTGAGTTTTTCGGCGGTTAATTTTTATACGGCGGTGGGGAGCCCCTTGGATTATCAATACGGGGTTGACGGTTGGGTTGAAATAATCGATTTGGACGGCAAGAAGGAGATTATAACTTTTGATTTAAAGACCGGAAGTCATGCTAATCCCGATATTCAGGCGGATATCTTGTTGCGACTGGATTTGAAAGAGGATGGTTTTACTCCCAAGCAAACAATAATGGAATTGTTTAAATTTACGGATGAAGTGACAAGGATTTATCAGGAAAGAATAAATTTTTGATTTTTTTAAGTGTTTCCTGAATTAGTTTTAGTAAAAATATAAATTTAAAAATAAAAATAATTTTTCAAAAAATGAAAGAGATTAAAAGAGTAATTATAACTTTTATTGCAGTTTCTTTGATATCAATCGTGCTGGAAGTTATTATTTGGGATTATATGCGGATTAAAAAAACTAATAATTTTTTAAGTATGCATGCTATTGAGGCTGATAATAACTTATTAAATGACAAAGCGGTTTTTGACTCTAATTTTAAAGTTGTTGATAATAAAATCTATTACGAGAGAATGGTTTATCATCCGTGTTGTGAAGAAATGGAGTTGCAATTAAGCATAAGTGATAATAAAGTCGATTTTTTTGAGAAGAAAAATAAAATTTCTGAAAAAAGTAAGAATTACGGGCGCTATGAATGTGCGGGCGAAAATAATCAGATATGTTTTTCCAAGTTGAGTTTGAAATCTCGATCTCTCAAGAGTGGAGAATATTTCATCAGCGTTTTCAATCAAGATGAATTAATTTTTTCAAAGAATATTAATATTGAATAAATCTATTGAAATTATGAATAAAATGTTTAACATCATCGCATTTGTGCTAAAAATTTTTTATACAGCAATTTTTTTTATCATGTTGATTTTTGTGAGTAAATCTGTTATTGTAGAATTTGAAATAATCCCGATTTTCTACAGATATCTTATTGCATTTATTTTGCATGTAATTTTTTTTATGCATGTTCTGAATGTGATTATTTTCTTTTTTTACAAAGGTGGTGTTGAAAGCAAGATTATACCTTGCTATAAGAAGGTTTTGCAAAGCGGAATGGTTTGTGTTTTAGCACTCGCTTTTTTTGTTCTCGTGCTCAAATTGTCAATTGATGAATTTTTAAAAAACGGGTCTTGGGTGGAAATCTTGGAGATATTGCCGATTTTGCCCTTTTTTTCTATCCCTTTTTTTATATTTTATTACGAGTATAAAAGATGTAAATCTTTGCAGTCCGAGGCGATAATATCTTTAAGTGGAGGGGATCAATAATTTTTGAAAAATGATAAAAATTTTTACCTAAGCATGCCCTTAACCAAGTTACATATTGAAAAAATAAAAATTTTTAGGATTTTCTTGGTGTCTTCGATAATAAATATTTTAAAAAATAAAAATAAAATGAAAAAAATTTTTTGGTCAGTGTTATTTATGAGCGGAGTTTTTCCTCTGGGAGTGTCGGCGGCGGTTTCCAATATTGCCATTGATCCGGCTTTGGATATTTCCAGATTTGCCCCTTATACGGTCAAGGCGGATATTTCCGAATCGCCGGCTTCGGCCAGTTTGGAAATTTCCGGTATAAACGGACAAAATCCCGGCGGAGCTTGGGATTATTATGCCGATGGAACTGTTGCTTCTCAACCTAAAACAAAAACAATGACCTACAATGAAGGGTCGGCGAAATGAGAAGCGCAGGTGTATCCGGACGATATTTACCCGGAAATATTTTTTGCTCCTTAGGATATCACTTGGGACAACACACCTTCCTTGATGAACCTCAGAAGAAACAATTATCACATTCTCCATTTTAACAATCCTTTTACGATGGCGGGAAATATGAATTTTTTTGTAGAGATAAATGCTGAGCCGGTTTCTCTTGCTAACTCAGCCGATCTTTCCGTTTATCTGGTCGAAAAAAATAAGGATATAAATTTTTTCCGTTCTGACTGGCGTAACAGTCCGGAGATTGAGTTAATCGGAACAATAGGAAAGGAAGCAACATTTCATCATAATCATGTGATTGGGAATTCCTCGCACCACCTTATCCCCCTGACAGTCAATCCGGACGGTACGATTGGAATTAATAATGTTGATATAAGCGGAGATTTTTGGGTAATTTTGTATGCCAATTCTCCCAATGTAAACAGGGGTTGGAATTTGAAATATCACGATTCTTCGCTTTGCGATAATTCCAATCGCTGGTACCGGGGTGATCAATCCGGCTGGAAGGCAACCGCTCAATCCGGTTGTCCGGACGCTCACATTCATATCGCTAGAAGAGGTGCAAGTTCCGACGGAGCCAAGGCGATTGTCACCGCCAATTATTCAGGTGAGGCATCCGATTCATCTACAGCCGAGTTTTTCTTTGAACCGCTTCCCAATTTGCCTCCGGTTCCGACCAATTTCATTTCCCCCGTGGCAGGCGGAAATTACGGTGAAAACATAAACATAGCCTGGAATAGGGCGAGCGATCCCAATGATGATCCGTTGACTTATACTATAAATCTTTTGGATTTCGGCGGAAATGAAGTCGGGCCGGCTTTGGTTTCCGATACCGGTGACACTTCTTTTTTGTGGGACATCAGCACCGTGGAAAACGGTGAATACGGCTTAAAAGGGGAAGTTTGCGACGATAGCGCTGTTTGTGTCGATTTTTATTTGGATGCCAGTTTTACAATTTCCAAAGCGGTTCCGATTTATTCTCTTTCGGCGATAAGCATCTCTTCCGATAATGAAACGGACAGCGGTTTGGCGGAGGCGGGAGATACGGTGGAGCTTTTATTTGTCTCTATTGATGAAAATATTTCCAATCCGGAGGTGCTTATTTATTCGGGCGGATACTCGGTTGTCAATCCGATCAGTATTTCAAATGAAGGAAATATTTGGAAGGCTTCTTTTGTCGTGGATGAGGGGGATGCGGAGGGATCGATTTCCTTTGTGATAAGGGCGGATAATTTGGATTTTGCTTATTTGGATTCGACCGACGGTTCTTATGTTTTTGATTTATAATGAGGAGGATGAAGAAGACGAGGGAGAAGGGGATAGCGATCCCGACAATTCTCCAGCCGAAAATAATGAAGATAATCCGGAAACAATAGGAACCGAAATCGATAACAGTTCTTTGGAAAATGAAGAAATAAATGAAGAGGTCCGAAGGGCCAAGATTATTTCTTGGAAAGCTCTCCGATATGAAAAGCCGGAGTTGAAATGTGTTCAAAGACTGAAATTGGAAATCAAAGGGAAGTATTTTGAAAAAGGCGCCGAGGTCAAAATAGGCAATCTTAAAGCTTTTGATGTGGATAGAAAGAGTAGCAAAAAAATTGTGGCTAAATTTTGCATAGAAAAACTTTTGGAAAATCAAACTAATCGTAAGAGAAATATCAGTGTTACAAATCCTGATGCAAAAAAAGAGATAGCCAAGAAAAAAATAAATTTGGATAATTTGGGTTATAACTTAAAAAATTCAAACCTTTTTGATAATAATAGTTTGGAAGGTGTAAAAAATATTCAACGAGGTCTCAATCGATTGGGA
>Ga0265295_1004482_pt1 | contig 18763 bp, 10 predicted proteins | sample Munlansysbiofilm_FD_192503 | JGI IMG/M metagenome (GOLD analysis project Ga0265295, IMG submission 192503) | Leachate microbial communities from a municipal landfill in Southern Ontario, Canada - Methane capture system biofilm | ecosystem: Engineered > Solid waste > Landfill > Unclassified ... | reverse complement strand
CATATTATCGAATGTACAAGAACGAATGTCTAAACCTTTTATTCCATTCATATAGATCCCAACATCTGTTCTTTGATATTGGTTTGCATAACCTGCCCAAGGGTTGTGGGAGTTGGGGTATGGGTTTGAATTAATTGATGAATAATGAGAATCATATAAATCTTGCGTTGTTTTAAATGTACAACCATTTATAATATTACCACTCCAATATGCTCCAATTCCAATCATATAGTTTGGTCTTGGTAAAAGCTTAATCCCAATACCGTTATTAATAAAATTAACATCTGATTCTGCAATAATAATATGACCACATCCTTTACTTTCATCAAAAGGATTTGGGCTAGAAACATTATTACACAAATATTCCATATTTCTTGCTCCTGATAAAATTCCTATATGAGCATTTTCTATTACTACATCCTTTTTATTTATTATTTCTACAGTTCCCACGTTAGATGGGTGAATAACATCTCTCCATACTTCAATACCTTGCCACATGTTATTTTCGCATAAAGGGATAAATTTACCTTCATCTATCCCCTGTTGAGCCCAAGGAGGGAATAAAATACTGGTTAAATATACATTCCCTTCAATTATTAGTTTTCCGCCTGCTTCGACAATTATTCTTCCATTAGGAGCAAATTCAATTCGGGTATTATCTCCAATTGTCAGAATTGCATTAGGCTGAATATAAATATCTCCTTCAACATAAAGTGTTTCAGTAGAACTCCAAATTTCATTGTTGTTCGAATAAATTGTGTATCCATCAGTATAAGGGTAATCATAATATCCTCCATCACTATCATCACAAGCACAGATTCCAGGGTTTACAAAAATTGGTTCTAAAGTTTGAGACTCATACCCACATTCATTATTTCCGACAGTTAATGACATACAATAATAGCCATAATCGTTAAAAGTATATTCCAGTTGGTTGTCATCCGTTATTGTCTCTCCACCAATCGTCCAATCCCAGATTAAAGTAGGGTCTGAGTTTGCAATATCAGTAAAATCAAATGTGTTGTTTATGAAAAGACAAGAAGGGATTTCAATTACGGGTATTTCGGGACTTGTAAACTGGCTGCTTATAACAGCGACATCTTCAATTTTACAGCCAATTCCATCTGCAACTTCTAACTCATAAGTCCCATCGCACAAGTTTGAGATAGTAGCATTTTCTATTTCCTGTGTCCAGTTCTCATTACTCCAGTGATAACTTAACGCTCCTGTACCACCATTGGCAAATGCTGTTATTTCACCATCACAATCATTAGAACATAGACTTTGTGTAATATCATACATAACAGTGATTGCAGGAGGCTCTGTTATTTCAAATTCAGGTGTTGTAACAGTACATCCATTGTTGTCCTGAACAGTAACAGTATATGAGTCTGCTTCCAGATTTTCGAACTGATTACTAGCTTGCCAAATACCTTGATAAATTGAATATTGATAAGGAGGATTATTACCTCCAACACTAATTATTACTTTACCATCATTATATCCGTAACAAGATATATTATTCTGCAAATAAATATTTGCATACCACATAAGAGGTTGATCAATAGTGAAAGGTATTTCAGCAGTACACATATTACCGTCAGAGACTGTAACGGTGTAATCTCCTGCCTGTAATTGAGCAAAAATGTTTTCATCTTGTAACCCGTTACCAATGTCATACATGTAGCCATTTGTGCCACCTTGTGCAGTAATTGTTGCAGTCCCATTGTTGTATTCATAACATGAAGCATCAATAGTACTAACACCAATAACTATTGGAGTAGGTGAGTTAATTGTAATAGGTACGTTTATCATACATGCGTTTGCATCTGTAACAATAACATTGTAGTCACCAGAACATAGGTTAGTAGCAGTTGCTGTTTCCTGACTTGCTTCGTCATTCCATAAATATGAAAATCCGCCTCCGCCTTCACTTGCATCAACAGCAGCTATTCCAACGCAGTCATTGGAGCAATCCAATACAGAACTTTCGGTAGTAACTAATATTTCAGGAAATTCTCCAATTTCAACACTAGCATTTGAAATACATTCGTTACCATCTGTTACAGTTACAGTATGTGTTCCTGCCGAAAGATGCATAGCCATTGGGGTATAATTCCCATTTGACCAATCGTAAGTGTATGGTAAGGGAGGGTCATTTGTTACATTAACTTGTGCGATACCTGTATTATCACCAAAACATGAGTATTGAATGTTGACAAATTCTAATGCTGGTTCATCAAATAATGGTATAACAAAGCTTGTTATATATTCACAGTTATCTTCGTATGTAAATGTTAGCCCATAATTACCGCCTGCAATGTTATACATATTTTGAGAATCATCACCATTGCTCCAAAGGAATGTATATGGTTCGTCTATTTCAGAAACTTCTATTTCAATACTTCCGTTGTCTGGGAATAAACATGAGTTTTCAATATTCGATGTTAAAACAGGTTCAGTATAACCTTCAATAATAATATCATTTGTAATTGTATTTCCCCATGCATCCATTAATGAATATGTATATATGCTAGGAGCTAGACCTGTTAAAATAGTTTGATATTTTATCATTTCGGGTTGAGCATTCATTTCAGCACATATACTTACATATGTATTATTATTATTGTCAAGCCAGTTTATTGTAGCATGTAGTGAATTCCCTTCACCATAAACCGTTATATTCAATTCAATTTCACCATTATTATTACCACCAATACATGAAGGTTTAATATTTGTTATTACATCAGCTATGGAAAATTGATTTTCAGATGTACACGAGTTTTGAGATTGAATCTGAACATCATAAAGTCCAGATGGAACATGAGGGACAAAGAAGTCCTGAGATAAATCAAGATTCGGCTCAAAATGGGTATAACTATTGGTAGTACTAGATAATTGAAAAGAGTATGACTCAATATCAGTAGTAATAAATGATAAAGTAGCATTCCCAGATTCGTTATCATAAGAGGCCAGAGTATTAACAATATCAATATCAACATCAGGATATTCATCAACAAAGTCGGAAGTTGTATATGTGCAATTGTTTGCGTCAGTCGTTGTCAAGGTATAGGTTCCAGAATAAACATTTGTGAGGTTTTGACTATTCGCAGTATTATTCCACTCAAATGTATATGGGTCATATCCACCTGTAATATCTATTTCAATTCCTCCTGTTGCTTCATTAGGACATGATGGTTCAGGTGTAGTTACTATTAAAGGAACAGGGGTTTGAAAAACTGCAACAATATCTGTAATAACACAACCTAAATTATCATTGATAGTATAAGAATAACTGCTAGGAGATAAACCAGACAATGTTGTTTGATAAATATTTTCACCAACATTAGTCAATAATGTTGTTGAACTATTTGACCAGTTTACATTATAATCAGACAATGAGTTTAATGGATGTAATTCCAATGTTAATATAATTTGGGCACTATTAACACCTTCACATGAATTAATTACATTGCTACTTATCGAATAGGCTATATCAGCTGTTACAGAGCTAGTACCAGAACAACCGTTAGCATCATTAACTGTTACAAAATATTCAGAAATCTCAGTTGGAAACACTTCATATGTTTGCTCTGTTCCTAAACTGGTCCAACTATAATTATATGTTGGTGTTCCGTTTATTCCTTCAGCCGAAATTATCGTGCTTTGTCCTGGACAATTCGGGAAAGAGCTTATTGCTGCATTAACATCCGGATTAGGATTTACAGTGATAGTAACAGTTTCAGTAGCTGTACAACCATAACTATCTTCAACAACTAAAGTAAAAGGTGTAGTGCTTGTTGGCGTTGCAATAGGATTGCTTATATTATATTGATTTAACAAAGATCCATTACTCCAAGAGTAATCATAAGTAGGAATACCACCAGTAACAATAGAAAGCCCTCCAATTTGGACTGATTCTCCTAAACAAATAGATTCTTCAGTTGGCATGTTGATGATTGGATTATCATATGATGGCAAATCAATATTATCAGTTGTTGAACAACCATTCGCATCTGAAACAGTAATGTTATATAGATCTTCACATAATTCGTCAGCAGTTTCGGTTACCTGAGAAGTGGAATAATCCCATTCATATAAATATGGAGAAACACCTCCACTCGTATTGCAATGTAAAGAACCTGTACAATTACCAGAGCATGGAATTTCAATTATCTCGATTGAAAGACTAATAAGATCTGGCTCACTTATATATATTGAATTTTGTGTCTGACACCCATTTTCATCTGTAACAATAACTGTATATAATCCCTCGTCAAGAGCAATTGCTGTAGAAGTAGTCTGCATACCGGAATCATCCCATGTATAGGTATAACTACCAGTACCACCACTTGCAACAACGGTTGCCTCTCCATCAGAAAAACCAAAGCATGATATGTTTGAATAAGATACTATACTGGCAAGAATTTCATCGTTCTGATTAATAGTAACATACCCAATATTACTATCTCCAATTGCATCAATAACCGTAACTTCATATTCTCCTGCACATAAGTCACTGATTTCAGGCGTTAATTCTCCATTACTCCAATTATAAATATATGGCTCAACTCCTCCATTTGCAACAACATTTACAGAACCATCACAAAGTCCATGACAAGAAACATCTTCACTGTCAATAGTAATCGTAATATTACTACTACTTTCAATTTCAATACTATTTATTGTATTACATAAATTTGCATCCGTAATTGTAACTTCATATACTCCTGCACACAAGTTGGTTATGTTTGGTATTTCCTGACCATTACTCCATTCATAAGTGTATGGTTGATGTCCTCCAAAAGCTATTACATTGGCATATCCATCACATGCTAATGGGGAACTTGAATCTGAATAGTCATTTACATTTGAAGTCAGAGGATTATTTTCATTTATTGCACGTAGTGATATATTATCCAAACCATAGTCATAAAATGAAGGCCCAAATTCTTCTACTTGATATACTTCAACTCGGATTGTTTGAGAAACATCAGAATGCCAATGAAAATTATTTGTTATCCAGAATCTAATTTCAGGTTCAAATTTACTTGGACAATGTACAATATTGTCAACTAAAATTTCATTCGTATTCGTATTGACTATTTTAAATGATAGCTTTAATTGTTGCGAGGAAATCCAATCATTTTGTATACTTGAACAAAGAGTTCTACAATGACAACCAGTACTATTGTCAATAGAAAATATATAATCTGTATTTTCTGAAACACTTATGGGATTAGATGCCCATAATAATTGCTCATCAATATTTCCTGCATCAGCAACTTGTTGCCAAGTCGGACCATCAATAAACATTACATGACTATTTGTTAAAAAATCATTAAAAATTCTATATTCATTGTGACTATCTTCTGTTTCAAGTTCTAAATCTGTTCGGTTATCAGGTATTTCAGTAATACCTTCAAAATTTCCATCAAATAGTAGATTTGGACAACAGTCATGAACGTTGAATGTAATGATGGTGTTTTCATAAACTTCAAGTGCACAGACATTATCCTCTAATGACTGAATACTAAAAGAATTAAATTCTTCAGTTACAATTACGTTTACACTAGCTCTGTAATTATATTCCGGATAGAAAGCACATGGATAATAGGCAGGATTGACATCATATGTGTTTACTCCGTCTGTAACCACAGCACTAAATGGAGGCTCACTATTGAAATATAAAGTAATGGTCTGGGTTGAACCGTTACAAACATCAAGACTATTCATAGTCACATCATCTGAACAGAATCCAACATTTCCATCATCTAAACAAAAATAGTTTGAATGCACCATTTCAACCTGTGGATTCTGAACAAAAACATAGTTGTAATAGCTAACACTTTGAGTATTTGCATTAATGTCTGTTACTGTCAAAGTAATATCGTAATACCCTGGATTAGTGAAGGTAATATCAGGATTTTGAGATGTGTTTGATGGTAAAAATGTTACCCCGTCAGAAGGGATTACAGTCCATTGCCATGATATGGGATTTCCTATACTCTCATCAAAAAAAGAAATTGCTTCAGATTCACATGATGTTTGTGATGATGATGAAAAATGTGCGGATAGAATTTCTTCTGACATTAAACAATTCATTGCTTCAAAAGCATTTATTCTTCCATTTCCTAAAAGACCTGAGTATTCTGTATCATTAATATCATCAATTGGATCACAGGAACTATACAAGCAATTTCTAATTTCATTAACATCTGCATTAGGTTTATAAGAGCGCATTAAAGCGCAAAGTCCTGCCACAAGAGGTGAAGCCATTGATGTTCCAGAAGAGACTATATATACATCATTTTCTGTTTCGATTGCTCCACTCATAGTGCTCCAAATATCAACTCCAGGAGCCATTACATCAATTGAACTTCCAAAATTAGAGGATAGAGTTGTATTGTTTACCCCCTGAATTGCCAACATATCATCTGAGTTGGTTGCTCCAACAGCTATTACCTCAGGAAATGCTGATGGATAATGTTCTATACCATTGCCTAGCTCCAATCCTTCGTTCCCAACAGCGGCAACTAATATTACGCCACTATTAAACAATGCTTCAATTGGTAAGTGAAGCTCATTTATATCATTTTGATTTAATCCTTCTGCTCCATCAAATGCCCCCCAACTCATATTTACAACACTTTCATTGATCCCGTTATCAACTAAATACGCTAGGCTTTGAACAGCTAACTCGTGATCAAAATATCCTAAATCACTACTATTCTTCACTAACATTAATTGTACTTCTGAACTAATTGAAGCAACTCCAAACAGATTATTTGTTTGAGCTCCAACAATCCCAGCAACATGTGTTCCATGACCATAAAAATTATTATTATTATCAACATTTATATGAGGATTGCCATCATTGTTTCCTACATCATACCCATTATAGTCATCTTCATATCCATTATCATCATCATCAATACCATTGCCCGGTATTTCTTCAGGATTTATCCAAAGATTATTCATTAAGTCTTCATGCGTTGTGTTAAAACCATTATCTAATATTGCAACAATTACATCATTTGCTCCCTCATGAATTCCCCATGCACTCTCAGCATTAATTTGATTTAAATGCCAGAAAGTATTATCCTCATATATTGGATCATTTGGGCTGACAGAATATGAATATATTGGAACATACCCGACACTTTTTACAAAAGATAATTCCCTAAATGCATCCATAATATCTTCAATATTTAATAATGGATCAAAATGAACAACATGTGGATAATTTACAGTTGAGTCTTCCATAAAATTGAACAGCTTGTTTATTTTTGTTATTCCATACTGATTTATCAAAGAATCAATTTCAGCTATAGGAAGAGACTGTGTATTATCTGAATAAGTTAAGTCAATGTCATATTTCAACCTGATCATTATCTTGCTTTTTGCATAAGGTTCAAAAGCATATCCTGGTAAAACTATAACTGAACAACTCTCACCATATTGTGATATCATATTCTCATAAATCCCCTCTACAGTTATACTCAAATAGGTATCTGAATCTATTTCACCAATAATCTCCGAAATATTTACAAAACTATCATTAGATTCTATTTCCAAAATATCACCAGTATTCTCATTAATGATAAAAAATCTATATCCAATAACATTACTTAATGAAATTGCTTCAATTATATCATCAGAATATACTGTAGCACCACAAAACTCATCTGTTAACCTTGTGGTTTCAGGAACAACAACAGTTGGAAAATTAAACACATACGGCCCCACCCAATAACTCAACTCTGTCCCACAATTTGCATTTATATAAAACTCATATTCCGTGTTTTCATCCAGAGCTGTAATTGTGGTCGAGTTACCTGTCACTTGTGAATAGCTTATCATCCAGTTGTCATCAAGCGGATTTAAGTCTTTTACACCTACAGCAACATTATATGTAACCCCGCTTGGACCATCCCATGACAAAGTATGGCTTGTAGATATTCCTTCGGTTGCACTTAAATTTGTTGGTTTCGCACATGTAGGTAAAACTAATATTGCATCACTAAATTCAGATGTATTGTTTAATGTATTTGTAGCAGTAGAAATAAAATAATCATAAATAGTTGTTAAATTAATTGACCAGTTGCCGTCATCGTCAACTATTGTGTTTCCAAGATATTCCTTTGCATCTTCAGAACCAAGGCTGCCAAAAACTTCTATATTATCTCCAATTTCTGCAATTCCACTCATTACTCCTTCTTTGTAATCTAAAATTATTGGAGATTTTTTAGAATTATTAGATTCATTTTCTAATAAAATACCGTTTTCATTATTGTAAATTTCATTAGCAGAAATTTTTATATTTTGAGAGCCATTTAGTAAAACACCAGTATAACAATCATATATTTTATTACCAAAATGAGTCTCGACTGAACCAACATTACAATTATTTGAATTATAAAATGCTAAGCCTAAATTTGCTTGCCCAGTAGTAAATACACCATCAATAACTGCATTTAAAGTATTATTGTAAACATCAATATTATTACAATTAATGATTCTAATTCGTGTAAATCCAGTTTTAGTTAAAGTATAATAAGGATTTGGAAATGTTATTATATTTGATGAGATATTTGAGTTGTTACAGCCAATAAGTATAATTCCATAAGATTTAAAACGATTAAGTCTGAACCCTTTTATTTTTATATTATCTACATTATAGCAATTAAATGCAGCTGCAATATTATTTTGCCCTTCTAATATTATTGCTGGATTATCTTCTGTATATCCAGCTTGTGTTGTTGCGTCTAATAATACTGTATTTGTTATTTGTGGATAATAATATAACGGACTAATTGTATGTGGACCACCACCGGGTATGTCAAAATTTATGACACATTCGCCATCAGTATCATTAGTTTTTCTTATCGCCCATTGTAATGTTCCGTACATTTCTGGATCACAAAGGTTGTCATCAAAATTGTACTCGTAAACAAAAGGATCAGGGTCAGTTGTTTTTGTAACTGTATAAAATGTTTGTGCGTTAATTGAAATACTTATCAATACTAATAATGCACTTATTGCGATATATTCTATTTTTTTCATTTCGTTTTTTTTTGAGGTTATTTTCTAAAATAAAGTTTATTACTCACCTCGCCATTATTATCTTCAACGAATAATGTTATTACATTATATGTCTCTTTTTGAGACTCTGAAAGTTCAATAAAAACTCTAGATTCATAGCCATTTATTACTTCTAATTCATCGTTAAAAGATGTATAGTATAATCCATTTTCTTCTATAATTTGAACTTGTATTAAAGTGATGTCATTCAAATCCTGAGATGTTCCAACTTGGATTTTTAGTAAATTTGCATTTTCAGGATGATTCATCTTAAACATGATCTCAAGCTGATAGTTACTAATAACTGAGTCCATTCCTACAATAGGTTGAACTAAAATGTCTTTAATTTCTACACTAGATTGTGCTGCTAAATATCCTGTAAATAAAATAAAAATAGCAAATAAGGTCGATTTGGTTTTCATAATACAAAATTTTAATAAAACATAAATAACAATACAACAAATTTATTGTAAAATCTTAAACAATGCAAATTAATGCAGCTAAAAGATACTAACACATCTTACCTATAATTGTTGAAAACTTTATTTTTGATATTTATCAAACATAATATGTCCGAATAGCACAAAAGTAGAAAATGATGAAGGGGGCAATTGCAAAAACTTCGATAGAATTTTAAACATTTATTTAGTGCATCAATTACAAAATCTAAGTTTATACAAAAGTGTAATTTTTATTTCAGATTGAAGGGAATAGAAAAACGGGTTAGTCTATTATCTGGCAATCCACTACTTTTACCCACGCCAAACTTTATATTACTTTATATTATTGTGGGTTTTGGATTGTTAATAAGTTTTAAAATGCCAATACCAATTTTTACTTATGTTCTTACTTCAAAATTTTTGAATTAGATAAACTGTGAAACGTGAATAGATTTCTCCATCCACAAATAAATGATAATAAAAAGCACTAAACTTTGTTCTTACTTCTATTGCGATGCACCGAGCGAAGCCGAGGTTTTCTATTGTTCTATTATTCTATTGTTCTATTGTTCTATTGTTCTATTGTTCTATTGCGATGTGCCGAGCGAAGCCGAGGTGTTCTTACTTCAAAATTTTTGAACATTCGAACATCCGAACATCCGAACCGTGAACAGATTTCTCCATCCACAAATAATTGATAATAAAAAGCACTAAACATTGTTCTTACTTCTATTGCGATGCACCGAGCGAAGCCGAGGTTTTCTTACTTCAAAATTTTTGAATTAGATAAACTGTTTTTTTTTCGAGTATAATTTAAATAATTGAAGGGTGAAAATTTAAAAGTTTATCCTTACTCATCAAACCCAGGTCTAATAAAACTTATTGCATCAGGGAATGCAGTAAGTAAATGTTTTTTTAGTTTAGATAATTGCTTTAAGAGACCCAAAATATCATCTTCATATTCAGGGAATTGATAATATAAAACCAAGTAAGCTTCTATTGAATTATCTATTGCAATTAAAGCTATTTTTGCTGAGCCATCACTATCGTTTTTCTCAAACTCATTTTCTGATTGATAACCCTGAAATGCTCGTCGTGTTTTAACACCAATAAAAAACTCGAACCAATTTATCACATCAAAAGCTTCTTTAAAATCTGGTATTGCTAATTCCTGTTCAATTACTTTTTGTGTTAATTCGTCGATTTTCTCTCTAATATTATTCATCCAATGATGTGCCGCAGTTCCATAATCCATAGCTAACTTCTCAATTTCGTTAGGTGATTTTTTAACTATCTCAATATCATCAAGATTAGTAAGGTCAATTCCTAATTCAGCAGCTTTTTCACTTATTAATTTAATTGTATTGGTTAAATTGGTAGCTATTTCGTCCCATATTTCAATATCACTCTTATCTTCTGACATTCGCTCTAACTCAGCTAATCCAACCGTACATCTCTTGATAAATCGGCATCTTTCACACCATCTATCGCAATAATTGTGAACCCCAGATATTATATTATCTGTTTGATTGTCTTTTGATTTTTCCATCATAAAATTTACTTTCCGATACAAAATTTTGAGAATATCGAAGCTAATATTTCGTTATTACTGATATGCCCCGTGATCTCCCCAAGATAATACATTGCTTCGCGTAAATCTTGGGAAATAAAGTCTCCGCTTAAATCAGCATTCATAGCATCTTTTGCTCTAATAAGTGCATCATTTGATTTTGCAAAAAGCTCTAAATGGCGACTATTTGTTAAAATAAGATTGGTTTCAGACAATTTTAATGAATTTACCCAAGATGACATAAGTTTTGATAAATTATCTAAATTTTCTCCAGTTTTTGCTGATATCTTTAGTACTGGTGCATATTCTGTAAGATTAGCGAAAAACTCCTTTTTTGCAATATCATTTTTATTTATAAGAATTAATAAATATTGCTCATTAGTGATTGTTTTTTTAATTTTATTGATAAAGCTAAGTATTTGTTTATCATCGGAGTTAGCATCTATCATCAAAAGTATTACCTGAGCTTTTTTGATGTTTTTATAAGTTCGCTCCACTCCCATTTTTTCTATGGAATCCTCAGAGTTTCTTATTCCTGCTGTATCAATTAGTCTGAATTTTATTCCATCAATTATAAGCGTTTCTTCTACACTATCTCGAGTTGTACCAGGAATGTCAGAAACAATAGCACGATCATCTTTTAATAAAGCATTTAACAATGTTGATTTACCAACATTAGGCTCACCGATAATAGCTACAGGAATGCCTGTTTTTATTGCATTACCGTATTTAAAAGAGTCTATCAAATTGTTGGTTCGTTGAATAAGTTCTTCGGTAATATTGCTTAATTGAGTTCTATCAGCAAATTCGACATCTTCTTCGCCAAAATCGAGTTCGAGTTCCATTAGTGAGACTAATTCAAGCATTTTTTTTCTTAAATCTGATATTTCATTAGAAATCTGACCTTTCATTTGATTAAGAGCTAAGCGATGCCCCTCTTTTGTACTACTGGCAATAAGATCGGCAACTGCTTCTGATTGTGATAAATCCATTTTCCCGTTAAGAAAAGCTCTTTTACTAAACTCGCCAGGCTGAGCTACTGATGCACCCTTTGCAATTAACTCTGAAATTATTTGCGATTGAATATATTCTGAGCCATGACAATATATTTCGACTGCATTTTCGCCCGTAAATGAGTGAGGTTCAAGAAATTTAACCATTAAAACTTCATCAAGTATTTTTTTGTTTTCAGAAACAATTGTTGTAAAAACCATTTGTCCAGCATCGCTTGTAAGTATTTTTTTAGGTTTATTTAATATTTTAGCCGCAATTTCGACACTTTTAAGGCCACTAAGCCTAATAATTGCAATTGCTCCTACACCAGAAGGCGAAGAAACTGCACAAATTGTTTTATTATCTTCATTAAACATGCTTGCAAAAATAGGATTTTTAGTGAGAATAAAGCAAAAACACAAAAAATAAAATAAAATCTTAATTATATCTATTGTCAGAATGAACCGAGTTTACGAGCTCAGCGCAGCTAAAACTAGCATATTTTTAAGCACAAAGTTAGAATTGTCAATTTTTGAAGTCTGTTTTTATATTTGATACTTATTTTTTTTATTTAGTTTGCTATTTTTGAAAAATGACACTTCATTTCTATGCAAAAAAGAGCAATTATCTAATTTTTGAACATTGTTATCCTATTCCAACTAACGGTAAAGTTAATTATTTGATTTATAATTGTTTAATATTTTCAAATTACATTCACTTTTCTTCAATTTACCCTATCGTTAGCGAAAATATTCATCGATATTTTAGTCGAAGGGGGATTGTAATGAACGTGGAATCAATGGTTAAAGCTTTTTAAGCTGCCACCTGTTCTCTACCATTGGCTCTGGTTTGAGCGATTAACTCTGCCCCAATTTTCCTTAAGTTATATGCACAGACGGGCAGTCCGATGTATCGCTTAAAATTCTTGTAACTTCTATCTGGGCATCTGTTAAGTCTGTGATGTTCCAGTTCATTTATATTTGACCCTATTGCACAGTGTTTATGTCGTAATTTTTTGAAAATACTTTTTCTCTGCTCTGCAGTTTCTTCTTTGTTACATTTTCCTTTTTTAAGAAGTACAAGTGTTTCAACTACCTAAATATAATATGATTTTGTTGTTTTTATGCTAGAACCCTTTGTCGAAACTCCAACTTGAAATAGAATACTTACAAGATAGTCTCTCTGTTAGTTCTGGCACAATCTCGGAATCAGATTGATGTTCCATTACTTGATAATCGACAATTAAGTTAAATTGATCTGTTGTTATGGTGGTTTTCTGGCCGAGTTCTACATTTGGACGCATTTTTTCTTTGATAATCCATTCGGTATATTGTTCGCAGATGAAGAATGTTTTTTCGTTATGAGGGATCTTTTCTCCTTTTATAATGCGTCTTTCAAGCAAATCAACATGTTTTTGAGTTTTTTAGTTTTTGTAGCAATGCATTTGCTATCGAATAAAATCATAATAACCGATAGCGATATTTCAATTATGTAATTCAAAGTTTGTTAAACTACTCTTGCTAATTTCTAAACGAACGTGTACATTAGTAGTTGCGTTTGAGTGATACTGTTGCTTCGTATTTTTGTTTTTTTAAGATTACAAAATTAAGCTAGTTATCATTTAATCGGGAAACTCCCCCTCCTTTGCTTTGGTCGCACGCTCCCTTCGCAAAGGAAGGGGGAGTAATTCCATAAACAACGTGGTGAAACTTTACACTTTCCCATTAAAATCTCTTCAGTATAAACAAGATTTCCATCTCCATCCCCTACATAACCTGAGTATTCATAATAAAAATAGTTATCATGTCTACCTAAAAAAAGCTCAAGAGACAATCCTCCACTAATATTCCAATAATCAGTTGTTTGTGATAATCTTTTTTGTAAAGAAATCGGAATAGAAATATAATAATATGATCTGAATGAGAGTGAACTAATAGATAAGTGGTTTTCATAAATATATCTTAAAACCGTAGGCTTCACTCCAAATTGAATTGCATAATTGTCGTTCAATTCTTTGTTTAGCATATAGCCAATCTGATTTGTAAAAAATGGTAAATATCGTTGAAAGTTTTCAGATGGCTTGCCTGGGATATTTAAAGAGCTTCTGCCATTGTTAAATATAACGGAATGCTGTATAGAATTGTTTTGTCCAAATAGGCTTATTTGTAAAAACAAATAGTAATCGAGCATTTTTGTATTTCATAACTTTATTGTTTTATAATTTCAGATTATCCTATTATTCTTTTTTATCCACATTATTTTTTGCGTTAAAATAGTAACGAATGCCGAGTGAAAAATTCAGTACGTTGTTTTTATATTTTCTTGAAGTCCGATATCTCCAGTCGTAATTATCCGCATCTCTAATAAATGAAATTTCTTCACAATCGTCAATTATATTTTCATTTTTTGTCCATGAATTTGTCGATTTATCATATTGTTCATTAACAGTGCTTCTGTACGTGATATATCCTTCATCGGGGGTAAAACTCATGTGTAAAAAAGATATGTCTGTAAAAACGCTGATGTTATTATTTGTTTGATACGATATTTCAATCCCAGCTTGCCCCGTGTATTTGAATATTTTATTATATTTTTCGTTAATAATTATTTCATTTCTGTATTCGTAGGCATGTGATAAGATTTCTATATCCTTTTTTATAAAATAAAAAGAAACACCTTGATTTAAATAGAATGAGAAATCCCATTTATTAACGTTTTTATAAATTGCAATCTTAATAAAAGGAGATATTTGCTGTAAGTTTGAATTATTTGTTAACTGAGTAAATGTTATACCATTTGAAGCGTCATCGTGTTGAAAAAAAGTAATTGTATTTTCAAAACTATTTGTTAAGATATACTCATTGTTTTTAATTCTCTCATACGGGAGAATTGAGCTATTCAAATAAAAACCGTTTAATGATAAACGAAGGATTTTCGAAAACTGATAACCAATATCAAAACTAAAATTGGTTCCTGAATTTAAAACATAATATGCTGGCATGTTTTCTCCTAAATCTTTTAAAACATCAGTTTCGGGAGTGTGAGACATAAATATCTCTCCATAACCATAAACTGCATTGTGATTGTAATACAAGGTATTATTTTGGGGGTTTACATCATTAGCCACTGGAACAGCATATCCACAGCGGATATCTGCAAACCATTGAGAATAACCATTTAAACAGAATACTAATACTAGAATAAATAATGTGCAATTTTTTTTCATGATAATTACATTTTTATGATTTTAAGACTTTCATATTCCCTACTATAACTTATTCTTAAGTAATAAACACCGGGTTTCAAATAAGATGTATCAAATTCAATTGCTTTTTCCCCTGCACTTAAGATCCCATTATATATTTCATTGATTTTTTGACCACTAATGTTATATAAATCTATTTTAATATTTTTCGCCATTTTAACATCAGCAACAATAGTCAATATATTACTTACAGGATTAGGAAAACAATAAAAACAGTCTTCAATATTTGGATTATTGGGTGTAATATGGGACGTTTTGCTTAGGTTAGTTAAATTATTACTTGAAGAATTATTCATGCACGGTTCGGTTATGTTCGAAAGAATTAACTCATGCTCACCATCTGCAATAAATTCAACATCACCAGCAATTACGATTTCGGTACAGGCACTGATTGTAGTATTTTCATTATTATTCATTTTTGACTGAAGTTTTATTTGTTTTTATGTAATACCGAATACTAAAATTAACATTCCATGTATTTGTATAATAAAATATTGAACTTCCTTGTAAATCAAAAATATATTCGTTATCGTCTTTGACTTCGCTTACCCCATTGATGATTTTTTCTTGGTAATATCTAATTTGTTTTATTGGAGTGTATTGTTGTTTTAATAAATCAAACATTCCACCAATCCGTAAAGTCAACCTATCACTAATTGAATATGTTACATTTATCCCTGATGAAATCATTAAAGTGTTACTTAAGCTGAGATAGTTTGGAAACTTGTATTGATTTATTTCAATAGATTCAATAATTAATTCTCCTGTATCATAAAAGCATCTTTTTGTAATCAAGCTATCTGTTTTGTGCATTTTGTTTAGGCTAATATCAAATTGCATTATTGGAGTTAATGCGAGTTTTTTATTTAACCAAAAGTTGTATGCAAGACTAGGCGATACTGAAAGCTTTTCAAAATAATAATACGTTGAATGAGTCTGTACCGTTTCAATATTATTATTCGTACGAATAATAATATTTCTATTTATTTTGTTATCATGATTTATAAACTTAATTGATAGATTATTCCTATATAATATACTGGTACTAAATTCCCATTTATTATTTAATAAATACCCGCCTTTTATACTAATAAAAGGACTTTTAATAATATTAAATTTTATGGGTATGAGATTATTAAAATAATTGTCATTTATTTCATCATATAAATATTCTTGATCATTAAACAACCCGCTATTGCTAGTTTCAATTGGGGAAGATATTCCCACTCCTGTTTCTATGAACCATTGAGCAAAAATGTTGATGTATATTATTACCAAAAGAATTGTTATTATTGTTTTTTTCATAGTTATAGTTGTTAATTTTTAATAAATTTCAGATTATTTTTCTCAATTATATTAAGGTTTATAAAGTACATTCCTGGTGGGAAACTCTTAACATCAAACTGAAAAATGTATATTCCGGCTTCTATATTCTTTTCTGAACGGTGTAATATCATTTGTCCTTGCGTATTAATTATTCTGAAATTTAAATCTTGTTTTTGTTCAATAAAAACACTAACATTTAAAATATCAATTACTGGATTAGGGAAGCAAGAATAAATACTTCCTTTTTCAATTCGATCTTCTCCAGTTGTTTTATGAATATCTGATAATGATTTATTGCCGTTTTGAAGACATGGACTATTATTTATTTCCAAAATAAGTTCATCTGAGCCATCTGCAATAAATTCGACATCGCCGTTTATTACGATTTCGTTGCAGGCACTGATTGTAATATTGTCATTTTCATTCATTGTTACTATAAGTACTTTTATTATTGAAGTAGTAGCGGACGCCGAAGGAGAAATTTAGAGAATTCGTATCGAAGTATTGATTTGTAACATAAACATACTCATTATTATCAGATTCAATAACATTACCCATAAATTCTTTTTCATACAATGTTTGAACTTTTTCAACAACTTTATAACTATTACCTAAACTACTGTTAATCTTACAGAACAAATCTAAATTATTATTTATATTATATGCTATTTGCAAACCAACCCTTAAGGCAAACATATTACTAAAATCATTTGAAAATGAAGATTTGTACTTATAACATAGCGTAACATAATTAGGCGACTTTTCTTCAGGAGAATCAAGAACATAGGTAGTTGCTTTTTTCGTAACAGTTTCATAAATTGAAAGAGCCCGAAAAGACACGCCTAATAAAGGCTTAATTTTTAGATGCTTAATTGTAAAACTATAAGAAATCTCAGGAATCAAATAATACCCCTTTGTATAATAGTTGAAATCTTCAATCGATTTTGTTGTAAATATTCTATCATCTCCATCACTACCCCAGATAAGACTTTGATTTATTGAATACGAATTATTTCTATTGAAACCGACAATCGTTTTATTATCGCAATAAGAAAATCCCAAAGACATTTCCCATTTTTTTAATCTATATCCTCCCGAAATAACCGCAAAAGGACTTTGGATTATTGAAAACTTAATAGGAATTATTTCAACATCATACACATTGTTTATTCTGTCATCAACTAAAATTACATCAACATTGTCAAGCTTTTTTTTGTCTGTTGACAAAGCATATCCTATCTCTGTTTCAATAAAAAACTGACTAAAAACTGCGAAAGGTAACAGTAAACACATAACTGCAAATAATGTTTTTTTCATAGGATTAATATGTTTTAATTATTTTAAAAGTTTCGTTAATATTACTATTAAAAAGTTTAATAATATAAGTACCTGGTTTGAGTAAAGACAAATTAATATTTACTAAGCTTTCCCCTTTTGAAAAATTAGCGTTTTTTTGAAAAAACTGTTTACCTAACATATCCAAAATTGAGATATTTATTTTTTGTTCTTTTTGTAAACTAATGTAGATATTAATTACATCAATAAAAGGATTAGGATAGCAACTAAATATATTTGGAGATGTGAAATCTTGCTTAGCTTTAGTTAAACGCTGAGTGTTACCCTGCAAGCAAGGACTATTGTTTATTTCTAATATTAGTTCCTCCTCACCACTTGCCACAAATTCAACATCACCAGTTATTATAATTTCGTTGCATGCACTTATAGTAATGGGCAAATCCCTATTAAGATGATTATTGGCAGTTCCATTAAACAAAAAACTGCCACCATAAATGTATAATGGCCCATTATTGTTATTATATACCCAATCATCATACACAGCACCTAAAAATATCCCTGAACTAAAGAGTGGATGTGTAAATAAAACACTCATTAAATCGCAATCAATAACATTTACTCCTCCAAAAGCAGAAAAGCTCTCATCCCAATTGGTATTATACGGATTAGTAATATAATTGGCATCGTTTTCAAAATAGCTGATTGCAGGGGGTGTTCCTTCCAAACTGCTCCAATTTCCTTCAAATAGTGTGGGTAAATTGATTAATGAATTATAATCTCCATTAAATA
>Ga0265295_1004481_pt1 | contig 18777 bp, 13 predicted proteins | sample Munlansysbiofilm_FD_192503 | JGI IMG/M metagenome (GOLD analysis project Ga0265295, IMG submission 192503) | Leachate microbial communities from a municipal landfill in Southern Ontario, Canada - Methane capture system biofilm | ecosystem: Engineered > Solid waste > Landfill > Unclassified ... | reverse complement strand
ATCTTCTTCCTTTCCTTCTCGTTCGCCTTTTCCAGCTCGGTGACTCGCATCCTCAGCCGGGTGATTTCCTCTTCATTGGTCATGCGGCAACGGTATCAGAAGAACGCAGAAAAGTCAATATAAGTCATTTTACAGCAATGTTTTAAGTGTCTCACAGCCTCTAAAAAACCCATCCAGAAGCAGACTGTAGGGGCTCCATGCCACCCATACGGATCCGTCACAGCAAAAACACCAGAACACAGCAAACAGGGTCCACAGGGCCGTTTCTGCATCCGCTAAGCATATCCTCAATATAAATTTATATACTTTTTCTCCTAGATATGCAGGTCCATCCTGGTCACAAGGCCGCGCGCCTTCAGATGACCAAGCGGTACAGGATCAGTCAGCAGGTTCCTAAGGTCCTCCTCCGTCATCTGTGCCGCAGCATCACCGTCCATCGGCCAGCTGTAGCACCCATAGCGTATGGAACGGGCCAGCATCCAGCACCCGGCCCCCTCGCAGTAGACGATGCGTATCTGCTTTTTGCTGGTGGAGCAGAACACGAACATCGATTGCTCATCCATCCTCATGTTCATCGCTCCCACCACCAGTGAGACCATGCCGCGGACCCCGCGCCGGAAATCGGTGGGGCCGACACGTAAAAAGATCCTCTTGCCTCCAAGGCTTGTGTCAAACGGCAGTGCCATCACAACACCTCCTTGATGCGCCTGAGCAGGGTGATGCTCTCCTTGGAGCAAGCCAGACGGTACAGCTCAATGCAAATATCCTGTATCTCTTGGTGAAATGCGACCATCTGGGCGAGGGAGGGCTGCTGAGGGTCCCCCTCATTGCTTCTGCTCCTTGAATCCCCTCCCACGTTGTAGCAGACCATGTTCAGTGCTGGCTGGGCCGGCTCCTGCCTCTTTGGAAAAGGTAACCCGAACTTGTCGAACCCGGCATGCCTCAGCCATTCACTGAGTGTGGAATTGGTTATCGGCACCTCGTCCAGGTTGCAGAACTTGATCTGCGACATCCCCGACTGCCTGAACCTGGTGATTATCTCTTCCTTGAGCTCTTGCGGGTATATTTTGTATTTTCTCATGGCCTATCCTCCATGCGCTATGCTAGAGGACACCCGCTTACCTTTGGTATGACGTATTTGGTTTGATGCTCACGTGTGTATGACGCTGAAGCCGGAGTAAATACGAGAGGACGATTCCTGATTGACCCGGATGGGGTGATCCAGGGATTTGAGGTTCTCTCACCTCCTGTAGGACGCAACGTGAACGAGACAATCCGTCAGATTCAGGCCTTCCAGCTGGTTCGTGAGTCAAAGGGTACCCAAGCCACACCTTCCGGATGGAAGCCAGGCAAAAAGACCCTGAAACCGGGTCCGGAGCTTGTAGGCAATGTCTGGAAAGCATGGAGTGTCAAGGACGCCTTCGACGAATAGGAGACTGCATTGCAGAACATGGGGAGCCACTGGAAAACCAGTGGTTCCTTTTTCTTTAGCCAAGACCACCTGTTGCCATCATGACAAGATCAGCTCGTGCAATACGTGGTGTTCCCCTTCATAGTTGCTTCACCAGTATGCATCCTCTCTTGATTCCTTGCCATCCATTGTTCATAATCAGCAACTATGGAAACAACAGATCGAAAACGCGGTAGGCCGAAGAAGAACACCCAAGAGGTGTCAGCACCAGAAGAAATGAAGCCCACTGGTCTGTTTTTCTTCCACTTGGTACCCGAACCCGATGGTTGGGGCTTGTTGCTCAAGGACTCCAAGGGGAATGCATGTGAACCCGATTATCACCGCCATACGGGGATGATCCGCAGTGCCTTGCGAGCATTCTCCCTCATGCACCAAAAGGAGCAGGACTATCTGCATTGGAATGCCCAAGGTGATGCGAATGCTGTGTATGCTGTACACGACCCAGGTCCAAGACTTATGGACCTTGCCTTGCGTTCCCATCTCCTGCTTGATGAGAATGGTCGCACTTTGCATGCGGCAAATGAGATGACAAGCATCCAATTGCTCCTTGAGCCCTCTGGAAACCAACAGATTACTGCTCATCCCATGGTACTCTCCACCGAACAATTGGCAGAGAAGGAGATTCATGCATCACTCTACGCAATCTCAGCTGAGCATGTGGTGCTCGATACGCACGTCTTCCAATGCGAGGATCTGGGCCCCTACTGGCATGAATGGAACATCCTGAATGCAACCATGCAGGCCTCTGATCTGGAAACGTATCTCTCCCTGGCCCTCTCCAAATTTCCGACACTCAGTCTCGATTATCAGGGGTATTTGATAAAGAACTGTCCACCCATCACAGCAAGTTCAAGCTTGGTGTTCAAGGAAATCGACGCATATGGATATCTGCATATCCTTCCCCAGATCCATCTGGAATCATATCCCCCGGGGTTCTTCGAGGAACAGGATATCGTAAAGGTAGTCTCACTTGACGAAGTTGAGAAACGGCTCAGCATTTCCGAGGTGATCTATCCTTCGGATGCTGTCGAAGAGTTCAGGATGCTGCTTGCAAAAATGGGAAAGGAAGCAAAATCAGCGGTATTTGAGGATGAGCGGCATTTCATCCTCGAAGCTGATTTTGCCCGGCGTTTCCTCTCGCTGCATATGGGAGAGCTCGTCAAGCGATTCGCCCTCTTCCAGTCCTCCGTACTGGGCAAGTACAAGATCAAATTTTCCAAGCCAAAGCTGAAACTCTCCTTGGGAAGTGGTATCGACTATTTTGAGGGCGATGCCGAAATCTCCTTGGAAAATGAGACATTCTCATTCTCCCGCTTCCTTTCCGAATATCGGAAAAAAGGCTTCATCACACTCAGTGATGGATCCTCGGTCTACCCTGACATGAGAAGGCTGAATCGCTTCGAACGACTGGTCCACGTACATGCAAAACAAGAAGAAACGGTACGTGTCTCATTCTTCGACCTTCCCGCATTGGAAAAAGAAGCAGAGCTCTCCATCCAAGGGGAAGGAGCTGACCGGGCCAAAGCTTTCTACCAAGGGTTCAATGCGCTCAGCGAGCATGATGCGACCTATGCACTGGCGGAAGGAACCCTTCGACCCTACCAACAGTATGGTGTACAGTGGATGGAGTACCTTCAGACCCACCATATGGGTGCCTGTTTGGCCGATGAGATGGGCCTTGGAAAAACGGTGCAGGTGATTGCCTTGTTGCGAACCCTTTACGCAAAAGAACCTCATGCACCATCCCTCATCCTGGTTCCTCGCTCCTTGATCTTCAATTGGCAGAATGAACTCTCCCGTTTCGCCCCCGAACTGTCCTGTTTGCTCTACTATGGACAGGGAAGACAGGTGTCCCAGCTGGAAGATCCAAAGATACAGATTGTGCTCTCCAGCTACGCCACCATCCGCAATGATTACAAGGACCTTGCCAAGAAACGATTTTGCTACATCATACTCGATGAATCGCAGACCATCAAAAATCTGGAAACCAAAACCACCAGTGCAGTGCTTTCGTTGCAAGCGGAACACCGTCTGGCACTCAGCGGGACCCCGGTGGAGAATGGTCTCTCGGAGTTGTACAGCCTCTTCCAATTTCTCAATCCTCTCTTCTTTCCCAGTCCCCAGGAGTTTATGCAAACCTACCTGCGGCCAATACAGGAAAACCAAGATCCTGATGCCCTCAGGGATCTGAAAACAAGAATTTATCCTTTCATGCTGAGAAGAATAAAAAAGGATGTGCTCAAGGACCTTCCCGAAAAAACTGAACAGACTGCCTATATCGAGCTTGATGACCAGCATTTGGCAATGTACAACAGACGCCGGGAAGAACTCAAGGCGAAGGTCACCAGTGCCATATCAGTGGGGGGAATTGCCAAAAACACCTTCATGATCCTTCAGGCCCTGACCGAATTGCGACGACTTGCATCAGTGCCTGAAGCCGATGGTGCATACCCCGGCATTTCCGCCAAACGGACCTATTGCAAGGATGTCATCTCCTCTCTGGTGGAGGAAGGACATAAGTGCCTGATCTTCACCAATTTCCTCGCTACCATCGAATTGGTCAGCGAAGATCTCGCTTCCCTCGGCATCGGGCATCTGGTCATGACGGGAGCTACGGTTGACCGGCAATCCTTGGTGCAGCGCTTCCAAACCGACCCTGCCATCGGCGTCTTCATCATGACATTGAAAACAGGGGGACTGGGTCTTAACCTTACCGCTGCAGACTATGTATTCATCATCGACCCTTGGTGGAATAGGGCTGCAGAAAACCAAGCGATCGACCGCACGCATCGCATCGGTCAGGTCAACCCGGTTTTCTGTTACCGGATGATTGCAAAAGACACCATTGAAGAAAAAATTCTGGAATTGCAACAAAGAAAAGCAGAGTTGGCTTCTTCCCTGCTCTCCTCAGACTCCAATGCAGTCAAGGCATTGTCTGAGGAGGATATCGAACAATTGTTGGGGTAATACATGGCGAATACTAAGTACGGATGGCAAACAGGCAAAAATACAAAGACGACACTGTCGGAGTCTGCACAGCTCATCGCCCAATCCTTGGCTTGGTTCTCTCTGGAGGAACTTGTTGCCATACAGGAGTGCCTGACAGGGAAAAGTGTCAAGAAAGGAATGAAGAAGGAGCAATGCGAACAACTTGCCCAACTGATTGATTTCCCGAACCAAGCAACCTTTGACAAGTTTTTCGCAAAATTGCCACCCTATCTGCAGAAACTGCTCTACGCGGGATGCCTCGACCCGTATATAGATGTGAGGTGCCAGGATTGGGGAGTTGAAGAACCTCTCATTGTAGAACGTGAGGAACCTGTGTTTTACTATCATCACAGTAGATATAAGGCCAACCCCCTATACCGGCTGGGCTTGTTTGAAATCTACAGGGAGCATGTACTGCATCTGAACGAGTTCATTGCTCACCACTTCCTGCCTTTTCTCTACAAGAAGGAGGAGTACACACCCAAGCCGCTGGCGAGCGAGCCTGAGCAGGTATGGACAATTGAGAACCAAATACATGAAGTGCTTCCTCTCTTCGTTGAATCGCTGATACCTCTCCTCAAGGAGCGGGATGCAACGACCATCGTAAAGAAGGGCCTTCTGAAAGCCAATATCAAAGACCTTCGGGCCTTGTGTGGATTACCCCCATTTTCGTTGGCCTCTTCCTACAATCTCGATCCACTTGTGCTGCTCGCAAAATTTATCCTGTCTTTTGAATCAACGAAACTGAAAAGACCCGATGATGGAATGGCTTTGATCAAAACCATGGTGCAACGGCTGTTCTACGATCCTTCTTCCAAGGGCACCCTCGCCTATGGCAGTTTTTTTGAGTACTTCGCCTTGCTTGACCATTGCAGCCTGAATTCCAACTACTCCTATTCGATTGACATTGAACCCTCTTCACGCACAGGAGTGCTGAACGTCCTATCAGATCTCCAGGGCAGCCAAGCATGGTATGCAGTGGATGATTTGTTTCAATCGTTCTTGGTGCGTGGCTTTTCCATGCGATTCGAGAACCGGGATGTTTTGCAAAGCGGACTCTCTGTCCGTGGCCAAAAGGTGCACCTGTCACCCTCCGACTACCTCACCTTTGAGGACAAGGGATTTCGCCCTGTGGGGGCATTGCGAAGACCGTTGTTTGAACGGCCGCTGTTCAAGGCCTATCTCTATCTTCTTGCTTCTCTTGGTATCCTTGATATTGGGGAAACAACCCCTGAGTCTCTGCTTACCAAGAATGATAAGCAAGTCCCCCTATCCCCGTATGAGGCACTCTGCTGTGTCAGGTTGACTGCATTTGGAGCTTGGTGCCTGAACCTTGCCGAGGAACGCCCAGAACCAAAGAAACAGATCTTTGAGACCATCACCGATACAGAACTTCTTTTGGTGACCTTCAAGGGGAAATCCCTGGAGCGTAAGCTGTTTCTTGAACAGATCGGGACTCCCCTGGGAGTGGAACGGTATAGGATTACCGAAGCTTCCTTCATCAAAGGATGCACTTCCTCAGCAGAAGTCCTCAAGCGCATCGAAAAGTTCAAGCAACTTATTGATGCACAACCGTCAGAGCGATGGACCCAATTCTTTACATCCCTCCAGAGACGATCTACGTTGTTTGCCCATGCAGAGCAGGTTTTGCTGTACACATTTCCCGATGATCCTGAAATCCGAAGGATGTTTGCAACTGATCCTGCACTCAGAAAATTGGTGATCAGGGCTGAAAACAACAATGTGGTGGTAAAAAAGGAGAACCAGAAAGCATTCCAGAAGCTCCTGATGGAACATGGGTACCTGAATACGCTCTAGCCGGCTCTTACGCGCAGGTGAACCAAACCTCCTTCCTGTGGTACAATCGCCCAGAAGAGGAGGATTTGCATGGACACGCTTTGTTGCGTTGTGGAACACATCACATTCCAAAGTGATGAGAATGGGTTTGTCATCCTCAAAGGCAAAGCGAAGGGCTATCGGGAGCTGGTATCTGTGGTGGGAACCATGCCCACCATAACGGTAGGATCGGTACTGAGTTTGCAGGGCTTCTGGAAAACAGATGCCACATTCGGACCACAGTTCACGGTCCAGTCTTACGAGGAGACACTTCCCTCCACTGCCTATGGAATCGAGCGGTACCTGGGGTCAGGCTTGATCAAGGGCATAGGCCCATCCCTGGCCAAACAGATTGTCAGCATCTTCGGAACAGATACACTCACCATTCTTGAGCATGACATCAGCAAGCTGCTTCTGGTCCGCGGCATCGGCAAGATCCGCATCAGACAAATCGAACACAGTTGGCTGGCACAGAGAGAGATCAAGAACATCATGCTTTTTCTCCAAGATCATGGTGTGGGCACCAATTGTGCTGCTCTCATCTTCAAGACCTATGGCAAGGAGAGTCTTGCGGTGGTCAAGGAGAATCCCTATAGGCTTGCCGATGACATCATCGGCATCGGATTCAAGACAGCCGACACCATTGCAGTAAAACTGGGAACAGCGAAGGATGCGCCGATACGACTGCGATCAGGACTTGTGCATACACTCAAGGCACTCGCTGATGATGGGCACTGCTACGCAACGCACGCACAACTGTACAAACGTGCAGCAGCATTGCTTGAAACCACCACCGAAACGCTCCAACCGATTTTGTCCAGAATGGCAGAAGAAGAGGATGTGATTGTTGAGAATGAAGCAATCTACCTCCCGTATCTGTATCACTGTGAAGTCAACGTTGCAAAACGGATCCGGCAGTTGCTCAAAGCAGAAGCCAAACACCAGATCAATTCTGCTGCCGTACTGAAAAATCTCCAACATCCGAAGCCCAGATCCATCACCTATGATGAAGTGCAGCTTGATGCCATCAAGACAGCAGTGGCAAGCAAATGCATGATACTCACCGGCGGGCCAGGAACAGGAAAGACCACTACCACTGGGGGCATCATCGAAGCTTTCCGGCTCTCGAAAGCACATATCTTGTGCGCAGCCCCTACGGGGAGAGCTGCCAAACGGATGGCAGAAGCTACCGGGATGGAGGCAAAAACCATCCACCGTTTGCTTGAGTTCAAACCGCCACTGGGGTACCAGAGAAACAGCAGCAATCTTTTGGAAGGAGATGTACTCATCCTTGACGAATGCTCCATGATTGACATCTCCCTGATGTACAACCTCCTCAAGGCTATCCCAAACGGCATGCGACTTATCATGGTGGGCGATACCGACCAACTACCCTCTGTCGGGGCAGGAAATGTCCTGTCCGATATCATTGCATCGGGGATGGTCCCGGTGGTGAAGTTGACGCGCATCTTTCGCCAAGCATTGGACAGCCGCATTGTGATGAATGCACACAAGATCAACCAAGGCAAGGCAATCGATCGTTCCAACAGCAAGGATTCCGATTTCTTCCATCTGGATAAGCAGAAACCGGAGGAAGCTCTGGAAAAGATATTGGATTTGGTCTCTACACGCCTCCCATCCTACTATCATGTCGATCCCATCCGGGATATCCAGGTGCTCACCCCTATGCAACGAGGTGTTGTCGGAACCATCAACCTGAACATGATGCTGCAGCAACGGCTGAATCCCTCAACAAAAGAGGCTCCAAAGCCCAGCATCCAACGTTCGGGTACCGAGTATCGGCTTCATGACAAGGTGATGCAGATCAAGAACGACTACGACAGGGAAGTCTTCAACGGTGACATTGGGACCATCACCGAGGTCAATACGGACGATCAGGAACTGACGATAACCTTCGATGGACGGGAAGTATCCTATGAGAAATCAGATCTGAGTGCGGTCGTTCTGGCTTATGCCACCACCATCCACAAGGCACAGGGTTCTGAATACCCCATTGTGGTACTGCCGTTCATGATGACCCACTTTGTCATGCTCCAGCGAAATTTGCTCTACACGGCAGTAACCCGTGCGAAAAAGGCTCTTGTTCTGATTGGTGAGCAGAAAGCCATTTCCTATGCCATCAGAAACCAGAAGCAACTTGAGCGTAACACGCAACTAGCTGAACGATTGGGTATGCCTGAAACGAATTCCTGACTTTTGGGCTTGCTGAAAGAAAAGTCAGCCAAATAGGCTGAATGGCGTCGCCAAATGAGGGTTTCAAGGGAAAATCGAGATAATTATTTCTCCTACCAAATCCAGCTCAGGTTCTTGTTAAGATCAAGCTTCATGGCTGAGCGGAATTGTGTAAGCGTCATATTTTGGCGGAGATCCTTCATCTTCAGCAACCTCGCCAGGTCCAGATACTCCTGGTTGACATTGCTAGGGGTGGCTATGACATCGGGGTAGACACCCTGAACGACCGTCTCTGAATGCGAAGTATGAAATTCAGCTGGACAGTAGAAATGGAATTGGAGGTGTTGAACCCACCATTCGCATTCCAATGACAAAAAGCATGCCCTGAGTATTGCCAAGGGAGAAGATGTGGAACAGCAACAAGCTATCCAATTCTTGACAGAAATGGAGTAGCCAGAGGTGAACCACACATTTTCGAAGTATGGACTCATACCAACGTGACATACAGTGAAAGTTGTTCACTTCAATACTCAAATCCAGTTTCTTAAGGGACAATTCTTCCATTTGAAGTGTAGGTATGAGATGCTATTTACACTGGAGCCAAGGTATAGAAGCCTAGAGGGAGATCATGTATGAAACACTTCTTGAGACTCACTTTTCTCTGTTTCTTTTTGCTCATCATCATTTCTTGCTCAACTACACAAAAATCTGAAGAAATACCTTCTCTTGAGGAAAAGGCGCAGATTAACGCCGATACCATCGTAAGCAACTATGCCGCAACCAGCGTCCAATATGCCCTGATAGACCATGGAACCATCGTCTTATCAGGAAGCAGCGGGGTATTTGATGCATCAAGCGGCCGTCCTGTGACAAAAGACGATATGTATGGAATCGGGTCTACCAGCAAGATGTTTGCAACTGCTGCGCTGATGATGCTATGGGACCAGGGGAAAATTGACCTGGACACAAGTGTCAGCACGTATCTGCCTTCCTTCACTATGGCTGATGAGCGGTATAAGGATATCACAGTCAGGATGCTTCTGAATCATTCCAGTGGTTTGAATGGCTCCAATTTGGCAAATGCATTCCTGTTTGACGACAACAATACAATCGCCCATGATACGCTGCTGAAACACTTGGCCAGCCAAAGACTGAAAGCCGACCCAGGTGAATTCTCAGAGTACTGCAATGATGGATTCACCCTTGCTGAACTCTTGATTGAACATATTTCCGGGATGAAGTATAGCGAATTCATTGCCAAGCATTTTTCCCAACCGCTTGGCTTGGAGAATACAAAGACACCTCTTGACGACTTTGATAAGGCCAATCGCATAGCAAAGGTATACCTCCCTCAGTATGAGCTTTTCTTGCCCAATGATACCGTCAACGTCCTGGGAACCGGAGGCTTGTACTCCACAGCAGAGGACCTCTGCACATTCGCACAAGTACTTATGGGAACCAAGCCTGAGATCCTCTCCCGGCAAGCTGCACAGATGATGCAAGAAGAGGAGTACAAGAAAGGTATGTGGCCTGAATATTCAGGAGACAATTTCTTTGCTTTCGGATTGGGTTGGGATAGTGTGCACAGTCACCCATTCTCTACGTATGCATTGCAGGCACTCTCAAAAGGCGGCGATACTCAGCTCTCCCACTCATCACTCATTGTCATACCCGAGTTGGAGATTGCCATAGCGGTAGTTTCATCGGGGAGTTCTTCAGCTGCAAACTACATGCTCGGTGCAAGTATCTTGGAGAAGTATCTCCTGGAGAAAGGGCACATCAAGCAAATCATTGAACCCACTCACCTACCCTCTCCTCCAGAGCAAAAACCGATGCCTGCTGAATATACTGCTTACTCAGGCTTGTATGTTGACGATATCACAACGGTCCAGGTCGATATTCACGATGGCATACTGGAAATCAAGCCTCTACACTCCGATACAGTCCTTCGATACATCTACATTGGAGAACAGCTCTTCCAAGCTGAGGGAGGAGAAAACACCATCAAATTTTCACTCCAGACCGATGGAAATCTCTACCTCCAAGCCAATAGGCTTTTCACCATTCCAGAGGTGGCCCAATTATGGTTCATCTCATTGAGCTATCAAAAGATCGAAACCATCCATCCTGACCCTGTCATCCTAGAAGCATGGAGTGACCGTGCCGGTAAAAAGTATTATCCAATAAACGAGATACCAACTTCACAAACCTACTTCCTGCTCTCACATATCCAGCTCAACGACAATTTCGACTCAGGATATGCATTTGGAGGAGCAAAAATCATTGAGGAGAATCTCGCCGTCAATACAGTGAAATTCCGTGATGTGGGCGACCTTATACTCAGGATGCACGAGGGATCAGAATATCTTTATTGGAATGATAGTGTGTATATCCGTGAAGATTTCATTCCCACCCTCACTACTGCAACAACACACTGTATCATCACAGATGATGAGTTTGCCAAGTATTATGTCATCGGAGAGTCAGTCCAAGGGAAAACGATGGTTGTCGACATGCCCGAAGGGGCTGCTTTTGCGGTGTATGATGAAAACGATACATGCCTTCATTTCACCACCGTCACCAAGAGCAACACTACCCAATTGCCACAGAAGGGAAAAATTGTTCTTATTGGGTACCGCGGTGATAGGTTTGACCTTGTGTTTCATGACTAGGAGCGTCGGCCTCTGTGCAGTAGCTCATGTACTATAATCCTACGTACTGGAGCATGCCATGGATGACCCTACCATTGAGAAGGTGCGCTTCCGTCCAGCCTCGTATTTCAGTATCTTGCTTGGCTTCTGGAATTTGGTAACAGTGCCTGGCGCCCTTCCCTCCATGAGGTGGAGGAACCTCAGAAATGTTCCTCACAAGGTGTTGCCCAGTGTTTTCAAACCTTGTTGAATGAGCCGATACTGTTTCTCAGGCTCTACCCGAGCAATGGCGTGCTACGCGTGCGTTTACAGGATTCAGTACATCGAGTACTCCTACAAAAGCTGATCTAACGATACAGGGATGCAGCCAGCATGACCATGAGAATGGAGACAAGGGTATCAAGAGAGAGCGTGTTGTCCACATAATCGGCATTCTTCTTGTCGTTGGCACGCATGTAGATGGTAATGACGAAAGGTGGTGGAGTGAGAAACATGACAAGCAGTGCATAGCGATAGATGCTCTCCATCCCCAACAGCTGGTCGATCAAAAAGTGGTTGATCAACAAGGCCAAGGCAAGCAAGACGACCTTTCTGACCACGATCGTTTTGAGGGACCACACCAACCCCTCTTTTCTGATATGAATGCCATACCCGATGGAAAGGGCTATAAGTGGGACAGTAAGATTGGCAAGCAGGGAGATGCTCTCCCCAAGTGCCGTCCAAATTGGATGGGGAGCAAGGTGTTTGCTGACCATGCTGACCACAATACCACTGAATATGGCCAAAATCACCGGGGACGTGAGGAACTGGCGAAGCAAGACCTTGGGAGTATGGGCTCCATCACGCTCCTTGATCAACAATGCCATGAGCACGAAGAACACAAACAAGACCTGGCCCAGATCAATCAAGGCCATCTTCCCCAGATGTTCGCTCCCGTACACGGCAAGGAACAAGGCATACCCCAGCATTCCCATTTCAAAACCACCGAGCAGAAGGGGGAAATACGGAGACTCCATATGAAGGGGTTTCGCAAGGGCCTTGCCCAGCATGACCATCACAAAGCAGACCAGGAAGATGGTCACAACCAAAAGAAGATACCTGCTCTCGATTTGCAGCGAAGAGAAGGCCTGAAACAGAAGAGCCGGAAGCGCCAGATCGGAAACAATGCGTTTTGCACCCGCTACCGACGATGGTGTCAGCGTTGTCGATTTCTGCAACAGAAACCCGAGAATGAACAATAAGAGGACGGGGAGAATTGAGTACATAGCTATCCTGCCATCTGATACGAACGTAGGGATACAGTAGCATGCCTGCATAGTGGGCGCAAGTTTTGCCATCCCGAGAAGGAATCCAAGTGAGCATACATACGGTGCAGATTCCACCAAGGCTACACAAACCGATACTTGGCAGCCGGACCGCTTGCGACCATTTCCACGACTCCCTGGAGTAGAAAGGCCCCTGCGCGGTGAAAATGCTACCTCATGGCAACCAGATCATAGGGATTGCTTCGGTATCGGACTTTTGTTCAAGGGTACGCCTGCGATGCATCACCACCTTCACATGATGCTCCAGTTCGACAAACTGTGACGATAGGTTATCGGATACTATCGGTTACTATCGGATAATTTTCACAGTATCCGATACTGCAAGAACACCCTTTACCGAATGTCCCGGCGGCATGTGCACAGATGAGCGTCATTACTCTTCAAACGATTTCCTTATCAGGTTTTCATCGAGCTTGGTCATCGTGAGGACAGCCTGACCCATCCTATCCACCTGTTCAGGAGTACCCTCTCTCATCATCTCGTCCATACTTGAAGGAACTATCTGCCACGAAAGACCGTACCGGTCCTTCAACCATCCGCACTGGGCAGCCTCAGGATCATAGGAGAGGATTTCCCACAACCGATCGACTTCCTCCTGCGTATCGCAGTTCACCATCAGGGAAACTGCCTCGTTGAAATGGAACGCATGAGGATATCCACTGTCCATGGCAACGAACCACTGTCCTTCAAGCTGGAAATCACTGAACATCAGCGATCCGGGTGCATCATGCTCCATTCCCTCAGGATACCGGGCCAAGGCTCCCCATTTGCTGGCATTGAATAGTGATTGGTACCAATTCACCGCCTCTTCGGCCTTGCCTGCGCCCTTGCCGGTGAAGAGAAGAGCAGGGATGATGAAAGGTCGCTCCTCCCCTTTCGGGTCAGTAAGGATCAACTGCCAGCTCACCCCGTACCGATCCTGCACCCAGCCATAGTGTGGGCTGAAAGGATACTCACCAAGGGGCATCAGGACCGTTCCCCCCTCGGATAGCTGCTCCCACATCCGGTCCAGATGTTCCTTTGCATCACGCTCTTTCGATGGATCAAAGTTCAGGAAGAACGAAATCGATGGGTTGAGGGCAAACAGCGGCCCACCGTTGATTGCCATGAACGAGTACCCTGCCAACTCAAAACTGACGACATCGGTATCGCCGGAGGGAGTATCATGCAGGGTCACCTTACTGGTGAGGCGACCATCGGGGAAGATGCTTGCATAAAAGCGTGCCGCATCAAGCGCTTCATGGTCGAACCATAGGTTCGGGATGATTTTCTGTAACGACATAGCGCAATCCTCCTTGCATCGTTCCTATACTCTACCAAAGCAATAGGGTATCCACAACCTCAACACCACCCACCCAGAAACAGATTGGCAAGGAGGAAAGGTTTCCTGGGTGTTCCCGGTTCTGCATCAGATTGCTCCGAATCGAACAGACAATACCCCGCCTTCACCCCACTCTCAGTGGCACTATGCTCCCCTAATTCGGCTCTCAGCCAAGAAATTTCTCTCTTTTTGTTCCATCTTTCTTTGACTCTGCTTGACAAATCGAGCTCCTCTCTCACATTCTAAAACATCATATTATTTCCATGAAAAAGGAATCATTCAGGAGGATCACATGAACGGTATCTTCATGCTCGTTCTGTCCATCGTCGTGCTTGTGGGTGCGTACCTTGTCTACGGTCGCTACCTCGCAAAAAAATGGGGAGTTGATGCAAAACGCAAGACTCCGGCGATGGAGATGGAAGATGGTGTGGACTATGTCCCCACTTCGAGACAAGTCGTCTTTGGGCACCAATTTGCATCGATAGCCGGAGCAGGCCCGATCAACGGCCCGATCCAGGCTGCAATCTTTGGTTGGGTGCCAGTCCTTCTTTGGGTGCTCATCGGAGGTGTGTTCATCGGGGCTGTCCAAGACTTCGGGTCCATCTTCGCTTCGGTGCGCAACAAAGGCCGTTCCATCGGCTACATCATCGAGCTGTATGTTGGAAAACTCGGCAAACGACTCTTCCTCCTCTTCGTCTGGCTCTTCTCCATCCTGGTCATCGCGGCTTTCGCCGACATCGTTGCAGGCACCTTCAATGGCTTCAATGCCGATGCTTCCACCAATCTGATCAACGGGGCAACCGCCACCACCAGCACTGCGTTCATAGCCGTGGCAGTTGCACTCGGTTTCTTCATCCGCTACAAGAAACCATACAATCTTGTCACCACAGTAGTTGCGATAGCTGCTTTGGTAGCGTGCATTGTCTTTGGTCTGGCCTTCCCTGTCTATATCCAGAAAACCCTCTGGCTCTATCTGGTATTCGCCTACATCATGGTAGCAAGCGTCGTTCCCGTTTGGGCACTGTTGCAACCCCGCGATTTCTTGAACAGCTTCCTCCTGGTCTTCATGATCGCAGCTGCAGTGGTCGGTATCTTTGTTGCCAATCCCACGATCAACCTTCCTGCATTCACCGGTTTTGTGGTGAACGGACAGCAGATGTTCCCCATCCTCTTTGTAACCATAGCCTGTGGTGCGGTCTCCGGTTTCCACAGCCTGGTGAGCAGTGGAACTGCATCCAAGCAGATCCGCAATGAAAAGGACATGCTTCCCATCGCCTACGGCGCCATGCTCCTGGAATCCTTGGTAGCTGTCATCTCCCTGATCTGTGCAGGAGCTGTATTTGCAAACGGTGCGCTTCCTGCCGGAACCCCTCCCCAGATTTTCGCCATGGCAGTTGCAGGCTTTTTGGCCAAAGCAGGCATCCCCACGCTTGCCAGCAATACCATCATCACCTTGGCGATCAGCGCTTTCGCCCTCACCAGCCTCGACTCGGTGGCAAGAATCGGGCGCCTTGCCTTCCAGGAGCTGTTCATGGACAGCGGTACGGATGAGGAGCACATGAGCCTGCCGCTTCGCATACTCACCAACAAGTACGTAGCCACCATAGCCACCCTGTTCTTCGGCTATCTGCTCTCGGTGAATGGCTATGCAAAGATTTGGCCGCTCTTCGGATCTGCCAACCAGCTGGTAAGTGCCCTGGCCCTCTGTGCGATCGCCATCTTCCTGAAGAAGACAAGCAAGAAGGGATCCATGATCTGGATTCCCATGTTCTTCATGCTTGGAGTCACCTTCACTGCCCTGATTCAGATCATCATTGCACGCATCGGCAAGCTGGGAAGCGGAAACTTCCAGATGCTTTCCGATGGCATGCAGTTGGTCTTCGCCATCCTCCTGGTAGGCTTGGGCCTGGTCATTGCCTTCAAGTCAATCCATACCTTGTTCCTGGAAAGGAACAAGGAAGAGAAAAAGGCTGAAGCCGCCTAACCATACGCTTGGGAAAGAAGAGCGCAGCATCCAAACGTCCCTTGGAGGGATTTGGAAGGAGCTGCGCTTTTCTTTTTTTATCCTATGCGTTCAGAACATCCTTCTCACGCACCAACAAAGCTGAGCAGCACATACGCACCGAAGCGCACGACAAAGTCCGTATAGTTGTGGCAAACCACTGCAGCAAGGATGCTTTTGGTGTGGAGATAACTGTATGCATACACCATGCCCAAGACAAAGGAAGTTGCTACCTGCAACACCGAATACTTGAGTTGCAGCGGGACAAAAGAGAGCACGAACACATGGGCCAAGGCGAACAAGAGGGAAGATACCACGATGAGGAAGAGTTTCGTTGCACGTGTTTCCCTATCCTTGCCGTTGTACAGAACCATCAGAAGGAACTGGATGACGAACACCCTGAACAGGGGTTCTTCGCCAGGACCGGGCAAGAGGCTGAAGATGGCGATATCCTTCACCTGATACGCAAGCGTTTGCGGCTCGACGCCCCCAAGGATCATCCCCACGCCCCAGATTCTTGCCATTCCATACCAAGCAAGAATCACTACTACCGTATAGATTGGTATGAACCGCAGGATGATTGTACGTGAAGATTTCATGTTGGACAGGTTAAACCCAACATCGCGAAAAGGCCTTTGGATGATAAGCTTTATCAGCAAAGCAGAGAAGGCAATCTGTAGGACATACCAATACAAAGCCCTTGCCAGAGATTCTTCAAAACCCACCATCCCCAGCAATCTTACCACCTCCGAGGAAGGCCCCCTCAGATCATACGAGAGGTAGTTTATCACCTGCTGAAGGCAGACGATGAGGACCACCAGAAAGATGAGGGCCCCCAACAGTTTGCACAGCCATACATATCCCTTTTCCATGCCACGAGAAATAACATAGTTATCATGGGTTGTCCAGTAGAGGACTATGCTGTACCAATCTGCTCAGGAAATTGCTCTATTTTCCGTGTCAAACCATGGACTTTGTCCTAGCACATGATAGGATTTATCTACATAAGGTAAGTTTTCCATACTCAAGGAGGTTTTATGAAAAAAACACTGTTGCTCATCCTCATCGGATGCCTGATAGTCGGCAGTTCCCTGTTTGCAATGGATCAGACGTTGTACGTCGGTACGTGGGCTGAAGTCGGAGATCTGTTGGACTATGAAACACCAGATGCCTTTACCTACAAGGCAGAGCCCTATGCCGAATATCTCTTCGGCAGGAAATCGATGGACAAGCTGACAGGGGGTTTGTATCTGAGTCTGGACTCACCCTACGTATTTGAAAGCGAAATCAAGGACATAAGACCCTCAGCGGAGGGTTGGATCGACTATCGCTTCATGGAGGAACCAACCTCTCTCATGGAAGGCGGACTCTGGTTCTACGGCACCCAGGACAGTACAAGCGGAACCTATATTGACGCCTATGGATACTTCGATTGGTATCCGATCAACAAGGCCCAGGAAGTGACGATACATCCTCATTTTCCGGATGTCCTGCAAGGCGTGAGGATCGGAGTGGGAGTCGGCGGGGGAGCAAAGCTGAACCAGTTGCTCGAAGATGTTGCTGTCACTACCGACATCAATGCTGATCTTGTGGGTCTTGTTTCCGCCGGAGCAAGAATGGGAGAATCTTTCTGGGCCATGGGAAAGGTGCAGCTTGGATTGGCCAACCTGGCCGCCCCATCCTCCTTCGACACCTATACCATATTCTCAACTGCCCAGATGCAAGGGTCACTCAGCTACATCACCGAGAAATTCTTGATCTCTGCTGTCCTCAAGGGGTACCTCGAGGCTGCTGACCTGATTACCGAAGATGGACTGCTTGAAGATCCGAGCTACACTTACTCGTACTCGGCAGAGGGTTCGATCGGGTTCTTCCTGAACAACCTGTATGTGTATGGAGGAGCGGAATTGTTTGGTAACCGTACAACCTTGCTCGATAGTTGCATAGGATACGTAGGAGCTGCCTACTATCTTCTCTAGGAGCAGGTAGGCAATTGCATGGCGGAGGACCTTTCGTCCTCCGCTTTTTCATGCAATCACGTAGTGTACAGCACGGGCATGCGTTGTTTCCTCTGCTTTCATTACCAATAGCTTCATGACTCCTCCTCTTTCCCCACCACCATATTCACCTTGGGTACTGTCCAGCATCCAAACTCTGGGGCATAAGAAAAGACTGTGATGGATGCATAGTCGATGGTGAAGAGATGACGCTTGTAGGGAGGAAGGCCCAGCACAGAACAGAGCAGGATGCGGGTCAACCCTTCATGGGTTGAGAGAATGTGGTGCTTGGTCTTGTCCAGAGAGTCAAAGAGGCTTCTGATGCGTTTTTCCGCTTCTTCTCCAGTCTCCCCGCCGGGCATGCGAAACTCATGTGTCCTTGCATGATAGTCATCCCAGAACTGGGGAAACTGAGTCTGGATCTGCTCATCACTCATCATCTCAATGCAGCCGATATCAATCTCGTTGATCCGGCTGTCGACGATGGGGACCAAGCCTTTTCCCTTCGCAACATCGGCTATGGTCTGCTGCGTCCTGAGGTACTCGCTGACATGGATGGAAGCAATATCGATGGGGTGAAAGAAATCTCCGAGCCTGCGTGCACTGGCAAAGCCTGCTTCGGTGATCGGCTGGTCATTGAACTTGAGCCCTTGATGATGATACTCACCCATCGCCTTCTGGGCATGGCGGATTACGAATATGCTCATGCGCTTCCCCCCTTTTGTCACACCCTTACGCGCATCATACAGGGAGGGTGGGAGCATTGCAATGCATGTCCGGGCAGGGAATTGTCACCTTATCGGTGGAGAAAAAATCACCTGCCGTCAACAGGCAGGTGATGTATTCGTTCCCAATTTGTTTTCTGAACGTTATCGGCTGTGACGGCCCTTGAGGACTTCGATGACCTCCGAAAGCTGTACATCCTTCTGGGCAAGGAGGACCAAGAAGTGGTACATAAGGTCGGCAGCTTCACCAAGGAAGAGACTCTTGTTG
>Ga0265295_1004480_pt1 | contig 18778 bp, 15 predicted proteins | sample Munlansysbiofilm_FD_192503 | JGI IMG/M metagenome (GOLD analysis project Ga0265295, IMG submission 192503) | Leachate microbial communities from a municipal landfill in Southern Ontario, Canada - Methane capture system biofilm | ecosystem: Engineered > Solid waste > Landfill > Unclassified ... | reverse complement strand
CCTTGGCAAGTTTAACCGGACAACAAGCCGGTGCTGTTCAACCGCCGGATGCGGAAAACCGCATGTCCGGTGGTGTGGAAGGGCGCGGGGCGAAATCCCCGTTGCCCCATCCGATCATACGGACTCCTTTTTGACGTGAGTATCGGGCTTTGAATAGACGGAACGGGTTGATATAAATACAGCACGCTAAAGCGTGTACTACATACGGACTCCTTTTTGGTGTGAGCATCGGGTTTGGGAAGGACGCAGCTGGTTGATACTAGTTCGCCCAAAAGTCACTTAACCGGCAGAGAGAACACGCCGGCTAAAGCCGGCTAAGAGCGCAAGCTAAAGCTTGTACTACGAACATACGCCGGCTAAAGCCGGCGGAGAACAACAATTTTCAGGCTTAAGTTAGCGCCAATAGGCTGGATGCCGGCGCTCCGACCTCAGCACTTTCAAAACACAAGTAACGCTGTAGAACCTAGGGGCTGCTTTTCTGTGGTTGGTTTTTATCTCTGGTTTGTTTTTATCATGGTTGGTTGTATGCCGGCAAGGATGCCGGCGCTCCGACCTCAGCACTTTCAAAACACAAATAACGCTGTAGAACCTAGGGGCTGCTTTTCTGTGGTTGGTTTTAATCTCTGGTTTGTTTTTATCTTGGTGGGTTGTATGCCGGCAAGGATGCCGGCGCTCCGACCTCAGCACTTTCAAAACACAAGTAACGCTGTAGAACCTAGGGGCTGCTTTTCTGTGGTTGGTTTTTATCTTGGTTGGTTGTATGCTGGCAAGGATGCCGGCGCTCCGACCCCGCTACACCCGATCGATACGTCCGATTCGTCCGATTCGTCCGATCGATACGTCCGATTCGTCCGATATATATGCCAGATCGCCACGCCCGCCCCCGCCATGAGCGCCACCCTGGGTAAAAGCCCCCCCCCCGAATTCGGGGCCCTGTAGGGGCGCCACTAACGGCCTTTCGGCGTTATGACCTTTTCAGGCTTGAGTTAGCGCCAATAGGCTCAGTGCCGGCGTGAGAAAGCAGCAATCACAGGCTTCTTGTCGTATCGGGCTTTTGCACTTGTATTTCCTTGTATTCAGGTTATTTTTTGTTTGTTCTCGATTCTTATTTTTTAAGCGGGGAATTATGAGTAGGACTTTTCAGAAGGACGCCTCTGTGCTGTCCAACGAGCAGATACAGGGCGATTACTATCGCATAGTTTTAGAGCAGCCCGAGATGGCTGAGGCGGCTAGTCCCGGGCAGTTTCTGTATGTGCAGATACCCGGTCTGCCGCATCGCATTTTGCGCCGGCCCTTTAGCATCAGCGATGTGGACCTGGTCGCGGGCAGTTTGAGCATAGTGTATAAGATAGTCGGGGTGGGCAGCGAACGGCTTGCCCGCATCGAGCCGGGAGCGACGGTCAATCTTATAGGTCCGCGCGGCAATGGCTTCAGCGCGCTGCCGGTGGAGGGTCAGAGCATATTGCTGGGCGGTGGCTATGGCTGCGCAGCGGTCTTCCTGCTGGCCAAAAGAGCGCCAAAGCCGCCCTTGGTTATGCTGGGCGGACGCAGTGCCGAGGATATTATCATGGTGCCGGAGTTCGAGGCCCTGGGCTGCGAAGTGCAAATCGCCACCGATGACGGCAGCCGGGGAAGGCAGGGCTTTGTGACATTGCTGTTGGAGCAATTTTTGCTGCAGGAGCGGGGTGTTTCCCGTCTGGCCGCCTGCGGTCCTCTGGGCATGCTTGAAAGCTGCGGGCGACTCTGCGAACAATATTGCCTCGAGGGCGAGCTGAGCCTGGATAGCATCATGTGCTGCGGCATGGGGGCCTGCTTTGCCTGCGTGGTGAAGAAAAAAGCCAATAATGAGCAGGGCTGGGAATACGTGCGCAGCTGCCAGGAAGGCCCGGTGTTCAAAGCCGACGAGGTGTATTGGGACTAGCGGAAGGATGAGGACGAAATAAATCAGGGTCAGGCTAAAAGACTGATTGCCAAAATGTTGGATACGAAGTCACACGAAGTCACAGGAAGTTTTTCTAAATTCTTGCAAATAAATATTATGCGTATAGCCATTATCACCGACACACATTACCGGCCGGATATGGAGAGCACTTGCGGCGTGCGGCAGACCGCCAGAGGGGCGCAGCTGCTGCGCCAGGCCATAATGCGGCTCAACCAGAATATAAAGCCGGACCTGACAGTGCTGCTGGGAGACTTGATAGACGCCGGACACCTGGAGCAGGGCGAGAGCGATCTGCGCGAAATCTACGCCCAGGCCAGGCTATGCCAAAGCCCGCTGCTGGCCATACCCGGCAACCATGACGGCAGTCCGGAGCAATTCTACCGCGTCTTTCCCAGGCCGGAACCGGTGTTCGAGCTTATGGGGCTGCGCTTTGTCTGCAATGTGGACCCAGAGCGCCCGGGCTATAATGCTAGCCGGGAGCCTGAGGGTCTGGCGCTGCTGACTCAGGCGCGGGCGGGCTTCGAGGGTCCCATAGTAAGCCTGCAGCATGTGCCGGTGCTGCCGCCGGGCACAGAAAAGTGTCCCTACAATTATGACAATGCCGCCGAGATACTCCAGGCTTACGCTAAGCATGGAGTTTGTGCCTCGATCAGCGGGCACTATCACGCCGGTCTAGCGCCCATCAGCCAGGGGGGCTGCATTTTTCTGACTGTGCCGGCTCTCTGCGAGGCCCCCTTCCGCTTTATGTTGCTCGAGATAGACCCGCAGGGCGAGCTGTGCAGCAGCTTGCCGGCTTTGGAATGCTAAGACTGCCTTCGCGCCCAAAAAGACCGCCGGCTGCGCTTTTGGACACTAAGGCACACTAAGGCACACTAAGACACACTAAGTCGTCTTTTGGCGCCGACCATAAGGCAAGAAATCAAGGGACTAGGCATGCGTGGTATCTTTGATGGCGATGACGATGGCGGCCTGGGTTTTCCAGGTTAGGCTTTTACCCAGGGGCAGGCTCTGCCGCAGTCTCAGCAGATCGGAGTCCTCGAGGCCGGCTTTTTTGAGGCGCGAGGCATAGCTTTTGGGCTGCGGGTCGAACCAGCGTTGCACTTGCTCGGGAAGCAAGAGCTGCTCGCGTCGCCAGGTCTCCAGCTGTATCTCCACTTTGAAGCCGGCCTGGCGCAGCTCGTCTTGCAGGGTGTTTTCATCCCAGGCGAGCAGGGGTTCGCTGCGGTCCTGGTATACTTGTTCTTCGGCCAGGCGCAGGCGTTCGAGCCAGTCCGAGGGCGGCAGCTTCAGGAGCTGATGCAGGCGCTGGCCGTGGCGCGGAATATTTTCCAGCAGGCAGAGGCGCCCGTTTTCGAGCAGCAGCTGCTGGCAGCTTTGGTAGAAGGGTTGGCGTACGGGCAGTTCGGCGAGGATATTGCGTCCCAGTATGCGGTCAAAGGCCTGCGGGGCCTCCGGCAGTTTGGCGAGCAGCTCGGGCACTTGCAGCGGCTTGCCCAGCAGCAGCTGCGGTCGGCGCAGCGGGGGCAGGTTCATGGCCTGCTCCTGTATGCTTTCCAGGGAGCGCTGGTCCGGCAGCAGTGCCCAGAGGCCGCCCTCCGGGGTCTGGCGCAGTGCCTCCCAGAGGAATACGGGGTGTTTGGCGCTGAGGTCGAGCACCAGGAAATGGCGCTGCAGGGCGGCTTTTTGCATAAGTGCCTGCTGTTGTTTGCCCAGCTGGCCGCTGTAATCGCCCAGTGCGCGGCTCAGCCAGCGCTGGCTTTGCTGGTCCGGCGGGCTGAAGCTGAGCAGTTCCGGCGGCGGGTCCTGGTTTTCTTGCAGTGCGGCCAATTGCAGTTCACGTCTGCGCTGCAGCTCCTCGGCCAGGCCGGCCTCGTAGCCCAGTTCGCCGGCCTGATAGAAGAGCTTGCCCTGCAGGCTGGCGGGCAGGTATTGCTGCGCCACCCAGTGTTCGCGGTAGGCATGCGGGTACTTGTAGCCCTGGCCGTGGCCGAAGCCCTCTTTGTCCCGGCTGCTGTCGCGCAAGTGGTTGGGCACCTCGGCCTGGCGTTCCTGCCCGACCAGTTTCAAGGCGTCAAAAAAGCCCATGACGGAGTTGGACTTGGGGGCGGTGGCGCAGTAGAGGGCGGCCTGTGCCAGGGGGTAGTGTCCTTCGGGCAGGCCGATGCGGTCAAAGGCCTGGGCGGCGGACATGACCTGGGGCAGGGCCTGGGGGTCAGCCAGGCCTATGTCTTCGCTGGCGAAGATAATCATGCGCCTGAAGATAAAACGCGGGTCTTCGCCGGCGTAGACCATCTTGGCCAGCCAGTAGAGCGCGGCGTCCGGGTCTGAGCCGCGCATGGACTTGATAAAGGCGCTGATGCTGTCGAAGTGATAGTCGCCCTCGCGGTCGTAAAGCAGGGCGCGCTTCTGGATGGACTCCTCGGCCACTGCCAGGCTGATGAGGATGGTGCCGTTTTGCTCCGGCGCTGTGGTTTCGACGGCCAGCTCGAGGGCGTTGAGCGCCGCCCGGGCGTCGCCGTTGGCGACATTGGCCAGGTGTTTCAGGGCCGCGTCATGCAGCTTGACAGGGAGCTTGCCGTAACCGCGCTCCTTGTCCTGCAAGGCCTGGAGTATGATCTGCTCGGTCTCGGCATCCTGCAAGGCTTTGAGCTGAAAGACGCGGCTGCGGCTCAGCAAAGCCTTGTTGACGGTGAAATAGGGGTTTTCGGTGGTGGCGCCAATAAGGATGACGGTGCCGTTTTCGACCCAGGGCAGCAGGGCGTCCTGCTGGGACTTGTTCCAGCGGTGCACCTCGTCAATGAATAATATGCTGCGCTGCTGGTAGTCGCGGGCGCGCTGCTGGGCGGCGTCTATGGTCTGGCGCAGGTCGGCGATGCCGGCCATGACGGCGTTGAGCGTGACAAAATGACTCTGGCTGCTGTTGGCAATAACACTGGCCAAGGTGGTCTTGCCGGTGCCGGGCGGCCCGTAAAAAATAAGCGAGGAGAGCTGGTCGGCCTGTATGGCGCGGCGCAAAAGACGCCCCGGAGCGAGTATGTGGGACTGGCCAATGTATTCTTCCAGACTGCGGGGACGCATGCGGGCAGCCAGAGGCTGGCTGCGGGATAACTGTCGTTGATGGGCATGCGCGAACAAATCAGACATGGTTTTCTAGCGCGCTAAAGGGAGGGGGAAGGGGGAGGACACGAAGAGACACGAAGAGACACGAAAGAACACTAAGGGGCTGCCCGGCGCCCTACGGGCGCCAAGCAGCCCAGTTTTCTTTCATGGGCTCGTTTCTACTTGGCCAGGGAAGGGGGAGGACACGAAGAGACACGAAGAGACACGAAGGGGCTAGGGTCTTACCGGAATGTTTTTTTCGTAGCTGACATCGATGAAGCTGATGGTTTGACCGGACTGCTGGCGCAGACGTACGATCTGCTTGAGCCTTTCCAGGCCGGGGATAATCTGGTCCATCGAGAATATGACCTGGGCGCTTTGACGGAAAACGCTTTTTTGGTTGAGTCTTAGCGCCAGCTGGTTTTCATTGTAGTTGATTTGCACGAGGAAGACATCGTAGTTGTTGCCTTCAGGCCTGGTGGCGAGCTGATTGAGCAGGTGCAGCACCGCCAACAGGCTGGGATTGTCGGTGCGCTCACCGATCTTAAGGTTTTGGGTATGCGGTATGTGGTTGATAATGGGCAGGCGCCGGCTGCTGCCCAAGAGATTGCCCGGCAAAACATGGCCGTGGCGGTCCAGACACATGGGCGGCAGGATGCTGTGACTGGGAAAATGCAAAATTGCCACTGGACGGCGCTCGCCTAGGCGGATTTGCAGGCGGTCAGGAAAGATGCGCCGCACTTCAACCTCGGCAAGCATGGGTTCGAGCATGAGCCGTTGACGTATGTCGTGCAGCGGAAGCCTGGGCAGCGTGTGCCGTCCAGGCTCTATACCCATCTCGCTGAGCATGGTCTGCACGCGCAGGCGTGAATAGTTCTCGCTTTCAACGACGTCAATGTGCCTGAGCTGAAAGTAGGGGTTGTCGAAATAGAGTCGCCGGCGGCTGAAGCAGAAGGCGGCCAGCAAAAGCGCGAGGGCTAAAAGCAGAGGGATGACTTTTAGCAAGAATAGCCCCAGGGAGCGCAGGGCGCCGCCGGGGGTCTCCGCATCCACATTGAGTCGCTTGCCGCTTCTTGCCATGTCTAATGCCTGAATTACGTATGATAATGGTTTGTCTGAAAATGCCTGAGCAGAGTTTTGGACACGAAGACACACCAAGTGGCGCCCTTACTCGTCGTCTTATTTTTTTTCGCGTAGCAGTTTGCCGCGCAGGTGGTAGGGTGTGCAGGAGCGGATGCGCACGTTAACGAAGTCATAGCCCTGGATACAGTCTTCTTCCGGCTCGGTAAAATATATCAGCTGGTCCACCTCGGGGGCGTCCATGACGCTGCGTCCGTAGAACTCGTCCAGGTTGCTGGCCCCTTCGATGAGTATGCGCATGACTTGTCCTGAGAGGCGCTTATTGTTTTCGAGGGAGATGCGCTGCTGTTCTTTGAGCAGGATGTGGTGCCTTTTTTTGGCGATGCTGCTTTTCACTGGTTTATTCGGCAGCTGCAGGGCGGGGGTGCCTTTTTCCGGCGAGTAGACGAACGCGCCCATTCTTTCGAAGCGTATGTCCTTGATGAAGGCGAGCAGTTCCTGGAAGTCCTGCTCGGTTTCGCCGGGGAAGCCTACCATGAAGGTGCTGCGCAGCGTGATCTGCGGATATTTTTCGCGCAGCATTTGCAGCAAGGCCCGGGTCTGCGCGCTGCTCATGCCGCGGCGCATGTCGCTGAGTATGTGGTCGCTGATATGCTGCAAGGGCATGTCCAAGTAGGGTACCAGGTGTTTGCCATGCGCCATAAGCTCGAAAAGCTCCTCGTTCACGTGCAGCGGGTGCGTGTAGAGCAGGCGCAGCCAGAAGTCGCCGGGCAGCTCCTCGCAGCGCCGCAGCAGCGCGAGCAGGCTGTCGCCGCGCTCCTTGCCGTAGCTGGTGCTGTCCTGAGCCACGAAGTTGATCTCTTTTACGCCCTGGGCGAGCAGCTGCTCGCACTCGGCAAGAATGGAGTCCTGCTCGCGGCTGCGCAGCTTGCCGCGTATGCCGGGTATGGCGCAAAAGGCGCAATGGTGATTGCAGCCCTCCGAAATTTTGATGTAGGCGTAAGGCTCCGGTGTCACGCAAATCCTTGGGGTTTCGTGGTTGTAGAGATAGCTGGGCAGGGCGGCGCTGGGCAGGGCAGGCTTTTGCGGCTCGCTGTAAAGTGCGGCAAGCTTGCTGTGGATGACGGGAACATCGTCCAGGCCAAGAAAGAGGTCCACCGCCGGATAAAGACGGGCGCATTCCTGAGGGTCGCGCTGAGGCAGACAGCCGGAAACCAGGACCTTGCGGGTCGGCCCGCCTGTCTTCCAGGCCAGTGCCGCCTTGATGGCCTCCTCGGCCTCCTTGCGGGCGTCGCTGATAAAACTGCAAGTGTTGACCAGGGTGATGTCGGCCAGCTCGGGGTCCGTGGTCAGAACAAAGCCGTTGACTGCCAGGCTGCCGCACATGACCTCGGCGTCAACCAGGTTCTTGGCGCAACCCAGGGTGATCACCCGTACCGCTAAAGGAGAACTGTCAGACATAGTCGTATCGATAATAGAGGACATTTGACAAATCAATAAGTTAATGCCTCAAAAGGCCTAAATCAAATCTAGAAAAGGGGGGGGACACGAAGACACACGAAGGAACACTAAGGGTTTTCTTGCAAATGTGTGCTGTTGGCTTAACTTAATGGTCTTGAGCAAAAACCAAGGAGGTATAGATGTCCATACAGGAGAATTATTGGCAGCAGTCGCTTTGTGCTGAAAGCCGTCCGCAGCCTAATTTGCTGGTTGTTTTCGGTGCTTCGGGAGACCTGGCTCGGCGTAAGCTGCTGCCGGCCTTGTTTCAGCTTTTCCGACGCGGGCTTTTGCATGAGCACAGCTATATAATAGGCTGCGCGCGCAGTGATGTGAAGCAAAGCCGGTTTTTTGATGGCTTTCTGGAGTTTCTGCCCGAAGAGGAGCCCGAACAGATCGAGATTTTTCAACGACGGCTGAGCTATGTGCAGCTTGACTATGACGAGCAGGCCGGCTATGAACGCCTGGCAGAGCATATAGATGCGCTGCAAAGCCAGATAGGGCGGCAGCTTAATCACTTGTTTTATCTGGCCACGCCGGCAACGCTGTACGCACAGATTGTGCCGCGGCTGCATAGCTCCGGACTGAGCCAGGAGGTATACAGCGGCAAACCCTGGAGACACGTGGTGCTGGAAAAACCTTTTGGCTCTGACCTGGAAAGCGCCGAGGACCTGGACCGGATGCTGCACAAAAGCCTGCATGAAAGACAAATCTACCGCATAGACCACTACCTGGGCAAGGAGACCGTGCAGAATATACTAATGCTGCGCTTCGCAAATATTGTCTTCGAGCCGCTGTGGAATAGTAATTTTATCGAACATGTGCAGATCACTGCCGCCGAAAGCGTGGGCCTGGAGCAAAGAGCGGGATATTATGACGGAGCCGGGCAGCTGCGCGATATGTTTCAAAATCATATGCTGGCCATGCTTAGCCTGGTGGCTATGGAGCCGCCAGCGCAGTTCGAGCCGGAGGCCATGCGCGATGAACAGCTTAAGTTGATGAGGGCGATAAGACCATTGCCCATAAATGAAATCGATAAATACCTGCTGCGGGCGCAATATACAGCGGGAAGCAAAGACGGACTAAGCTTGCCAGCATACCTGGAAGAGGAAAATGTGCCGCCGGACTCTAAAACCGAGACCTATGTGGCCGCCAAGCTGTTTATCGATAACTGGCGCTGGCGAGGCGTGCCCTTTTATCTGCGCAGCGGTAAGCGGCTGTCCAGAAAATTGAGCGAGATCGCCATTACCTTCAAAAAGCCGCCGCATTCGATCTTCGCACAGCTCGATATGGACAGCCTGAAAGAGAACCAGCTGGTGCTTAATGTGCAGCCGGAAGAGGGGATGTCATTGGCTATACAGGCAAAACAACCTGGCTCAAAGCTGTGCATGGGCAGCCTGAACCTGGAGTTCAGCTATGCTAAACAGTTTGGCGCACAGATACCAGACGCATATGAAAGACTGCTACTGGACTGCATGCTGGGAGACCAAACCTTGTTTATTCGTAGTGACGTGATAGCCGAAGCATGGAAATTGCTGACACCGGTATTGCAGGCATGGCAAAAAAGCGATAGCCTAAAACAATACGACTGCCCCTGTGCATTGCAATATTATCAGGCCGGTAGCGAAGGGCCAGAGGCCGCTGTGCAAATGTTCGCCGGCTGGAGACCACTAAGGGCCACGAAGGGGTAGGGGAGTAGGGGGGGAGGACACGAGGAGGCGGGGGAGGGGGAGGACACGAGGAGGCGGGGGAGGGGGAGGACACGAAGAGACACGAAGGGACACTAAGGCACACTAAGGCTCTGCTTGGCGCCTGGCGGCGCCAAGCAGAGCAGTTTTCTTACTGTGCTTGTTGCTTACTTGGCTTGGTGTCCGAAAATCTGCTTGTGTAAACTGGCGTATTTTTTTTGCAGTCACGACTTGCAAAACCTAAGCTCTTGGGTTATAATATATTTACTTTTGGAGTTTTGCTAATGCCAACTATTTTACGCATCGGCGGCTATCGTTTTTATTGGTATAGCAAAGAGGAATGCGAGCCTATCCATATTCATGTTCGCCATGAGAATCGCAGGGCGAAATTTTGGTTAAGCCCGCTGTCAGTCGCTCGCAATCAGGGTTTTGCCGAGCATGAATTGAAGCGCATCAAGACTATGCTTAATGAGAACCTGGCTATAATAGAGGAGGCCTGGTATGGGAAACAATGATAATATTGCGGTTAGGTTTATCTGTTCCGAGGGTTTGTTTCTGGATGTTTGTGACAAGCGCTACTTTGCCTCGTTTAGCGATTTTCCTTTTTTGTATGATTTGCCGGTTTCCGAGATTTACGAGGTTGAATATCTCGGTCTCGGTGACATACGCTGGGAGAAAGCCGACATTGATCTGAATGTGGATATCTTGTCGTCTCCGGAGAAGTATCCCAAACTGATGCAGGCCATCAGTGCGGAGGCCGCCGCACGTTTTGGGCGCCAGGGCGGGCTTTCTCGCAGTGCCCGCAAGATTGCCGCCAGCCGTGCCAACGGCGCTAAAGGGGGGAGGCCACGAAGGGACACTAAGATACACTAAGATACACTAAGACACACTAAGGCTCTGCTTGGCGCCTGGCGGCGCCAAGCAGAGCGGTTTTGTTAGTTTTGCAGGTGCTTGGGCACAGTCACGTTGCGAGTGAGATCATCGATATTCTCGCGCTCGCGGATAAGATAGTGCTCTTTGCCGTTGACCAGGACCTCGGCGGGGCGCAGCCGCCCGTTGTATTGATAGCTCATCGAGTAGCCGTAGGCGCCGGCATTCTCGACTACTACCAGGTCGCCCAGGTCTATGCCCTGAGGCAGCGGACGCTCCTTTACCCAGTAATCGGTGTTTTCGCAGACCTGGCCGCAGAGTCCCAGCGGCGTGCGCTCTTCGTTCTCGCGTCCGTTTACGTAAATATGATGATATGAGCCGTACATGGCCGGGCGCGCCAGGGTATTCATGCTGATGTCGGTGCCGATGATGCGGCTGTAGCTGTCCTTGATGGCGTGCACGGTGCCCACGATGTAGCCGGCGTCCCCGACGAAGTAGCGCGCCGGTTCCATCATCAGCTGCGGCGGGCGCATACCGTATTGGTTGATCTTGCTTTTGAAGACCTCGGCGACCAGCTCGGCGGCCTTTTCTATGTCTAGGACATGGTCTTCATGCTTGTATGGTATGCCCAGGCCGCCGCCCAGGTCGACAAACTCGAAGTTGATCTCCAGCTCTTTGGCGGCTCTGCCGATGATGTCCATGACTAATTCGGTGATGAAGCGGAAGTATTCCGGGTCGCGTATGCAGGAGCCTGGCATCATGTGGGCGCCGAAGCGGGTGACGCCGGCCTCTTTAGCCTGGCGGTAGGCGTCCAAGACGTGGTCGGGATGCAGTCCGAACTTTGCGCCTGGGCCGGCATTGCAGACAAAGTCGCCCACCTCGCTCTGGCCATAGCCGGGGTTGACGCGGAAGGCGAGCAGCTCGGGGCGCCCGTACTTGAGCACGCGGGGCAGCAGCGAGGCGTCGTCCAGATTGAAGATCACGCCGCTTTTCAGTCCCTGTTGTATATCGTCGTCGGAGAGGAAGTTGCCGCTGAACATGACATCTTGTCCGCCCAGTCCCAGTTTTTGCGCCAGCAGGATTTCGTTGATGCTGGCGGCATCTATGCCGGCTCCTTCCTGGCGCAGTATATTTGCAATGGCCAGGTTGTTGTTTGCCTTGATGGCGTAGAAGAAGCGGAAGTCGGGGTAGTACTTGCGGAAGGCCTTCAGTGCCCGACGGAAGTTTTCGCGTATGCGGTTTTCCTCGTAGACGTAGGTGGGCGTGCCATAGGTGGCAGCGATCTGGCTGACCGGCACCTCCTCCAAGAAAATCTGTTGATCAACTATGCGCATTGTTTCTCCTTGTTGACAATGTGTCAGGCTGCAAGTAGGCCTTTGTCTGTGTCTTAGTGTCTTTTGATGTAGTGTGGTCGGGCATTAGATTTCATGGGTGAACAGCCCGTCTCTGAGCTTAGGCTCGAACCAGGTTGACTTGGGCGGCATGATTTCATGGCGGTCGGCCACCTGCATTAGTTCTTCGACGGTGGTGGGATACATTGAGAATGCCAGGCTGGCCTGGCTGCTGTCCACCAGTCTGAGCAGTTCATTGGTGCCGCGTATGCCGCCGATAAAGTCGATGCGCTGGCTGGTTCTCGGGTCCTCAATGCCCAGTATGGGCTTGAGCACCTGGTTTTGCAGCAGGCTGACATCCAGGCGCTCGATGGGGCTGTCTTCCGGCTTATGTTTAAAGCTGAGCAGGCGCCAGCGGTTTTGGAAGTAGAGGCAGACCTGGCCGGGCTGTTCGGGCTGGCTCTTGTCGGTGTCGCTGATTTCGCAGACCTCGGCGAGCTTATCCAGGAACTCTTGTTCAGTAAGCCCGTTGAGGTCCATGAGCACGCGGTTATAGGGCATGATATGCAGCTGTGTTGCCGGGAAGATGACTGACAGGAAGCGTTGCGCCTCGCCTTCTTCGCCTGGTTTAAGCAGGTTTTTGCAGCTGCGGCTGGCGCTGGCGGCGCGGTGGTGTCCGTCGGCGATATAGAGCAGCGGCACCTGTGCGAAGGCCTCCTGCAAGGCTTGGGTGTGCTCTGCAGGCACGCGCCAGCCACTGTGGCTGATGCCGTCCTCGGCGCAGAAGTCAAAAAGCGGCTCGCTTTGCATGCTTAAATTGACTATTTCGTCTATGCTGGCGCTGTCCTTGTAGGTCAGGAAGACCGCTCCGGTCTGGGCGCGTATGCTGCTGATATGCCGCGTGCGGTCGTCCTCTTTTTCCTGGCGGGTGCGCTCGTGTTTGCGTACGATGTCCTGGTCATAGTCCTGCACCGAGGCGGCGGCGACCAGGCCGGTCTGACGGCGACCCTGCATGAGCAGGGAATAGACGTAGAAAGCCGGGGCGCTGTCCTGGCGCAGGTGCTCGCGACGGAACTCGCCCCAGTTGGCCGCGGCACGCTCGTAGACCTGCGCGTCGTAGGCCTCGACGCTATCGGGCAGCTCGATCTCGGAGCGGGTCACACGCAGGAAACTGAGCGGGTTGGAGCCGGCCATGGCGGCGGCCTCCTGGCGGTTCATAACGTCGTAGGGCAGGGTGGCGATGCGCTCAGCCAACTGAGCCGGAGCAAGCCAGGCGGAAAAAGGGAAAACTTGAGCCATGAGGGTTCCTTGAGGGGGACAGGGGGAATCGGACGAATCGGACGTATCGGACGAATCATTTTATCGGACGAATCGGACGTATCGGACGTATCATTTTATCGGGCGTATCGGGCAGCTAGGATTTTTTTTGGCGCAGATAGGCGCAGGTTTGCGCGAATGCTTTTTCGGCGGCGCTGCGTTTCAGCTCTTTGAGCTGTTCTTGGCGCTCGATTAATTTACGCATGTCGTTTTCATAGCATGCTGCGCTGGGGCTTTGGCTGAATTTGAAGACATCGGCGATGTCAGCGGGCGTGTTAAGCTCTTCGCAGACTGCGTAGCAGCGTCCCCAGTATTCGGCGGCCTCCTGCCATTCGCCTTCCTGGGCGAATTTTTCGGCTCTCTGAGCCAGGAACAGGGGGAAGTACTGCAATTGGTAGAGCAGTTTGACGGCGAAGCTGTACAAGCTGTCTTTGCGCGCGAAATCGAGCATCTCGCCGCTGCTCCAGACGCGGTCGTTCAGCAGGCTGGGGGGGGCTTCGGGCACGGTGAGTTCCATGCGGTCATAGGCCTCTATGCTGCGCTTGCGGTGTACATCCTCGAAGAGGTGAGACTGTTCGATGACGAATTTTCGGCTGTAGAACTCGTTAAGTTCGAGCAGCTCGGTCACGCCAGGCCCCTTGAGGTTAAAAAAGACGCGCAGGTGGGCCAGGCGCTCGATCTCCTTCACAGTGATGACCTGCTCGAGTTCATTCTGCCTATAGAGATACTTGGCGCTTTGACGCAGCGGGGCGTTGGCGCCGGCCTCGGCGTTGTAGTCCGGATTGCTGATTTTCTGGATTTCGTCATGCCGGACAACTGAGCGCATGCTGCTGCGCTCGACCAATTCGCTGGCATTGTAGTCGGCGATGATGCCGCCATAGATGACGTAGTCGCGGCTGCTTTGCGGCTGGTTGTTTTCGGCGACCTTTAGCCAGGGCAGCAGGCCTTCGTTCTGGGCCAGTCCGCGCAGCACATTTTCCAGGTCTCTGGCGTAGGTCATGCCCAGTCCGGGGCTGCCTGATGACATTTCATTAATGTGCAGCGCGCGTTGCAGGCTGTCCTTCACCAGGTTTCGCTTAGACTGTTCGGCGTAAGTCCGCATCTTGGGCAGCGCCAGGCGGCATTCTTCCGGCAGGGCGTGGTCGCCGCCGGCCAGTTCGCTTAGGCTTTGCAGCATCTTGCACAGGGTCAGGCTGATGCCATGCGTATTGGCGATATTGCTGGCATGGTCTATGGCGTCAAGATAGTGATTGAAGGCGGCTGGCAGCACAGAAATGAACTTGGTTTTTACCTCGTTTTGTATCTGTTCGGCATACAGCTCGGCATTGTCGCTGCGCAATTTGAAATATAGCCCTAGTTCGGCGCTGTCGGCGTCGGCGAGCAGCGCGCGGAATTCCTGATAGCGCAGGGCGGCCTGCCAGAACTCGTTTTGCTCGGCCAGGCGAGCCAGTTCCTCCTGCCAAAAACCGGCTCGCCATTTTGCCGCCTTGCCTAGCAGGCTTTGCAGGCGTTCCTTGTATTCGCTCAGGCTGGTTTTAAAGCGTTGGTCTTCCTGCCAGAGTTGCAGCTTTGCGCTGAATTGTCGTTCCAGGCCTTCCAGTGTATTCTGTATTCTGGGCTGGTCTTGGTTACTGTTTGCCTCCAGCTCGGCACTCATGCTTTGCTCGGCTGCGGCCAGAGCCTGCTCCAATATCCTGCCTGGCAGTTCGCGGCGTTCACGTTCGAGGGCGGCCAGGGTCTTGGTATCGCCAATCAGGCTGAGGCTGCTGTGGTCGGAGAGCAGGCGGCTGGTTTCGTCGAGCAGGTTGAGCGCCTTCAGTCCGTTGCCTGATTCGAGCAGTGCATTGGCCTCGGCGCAGGAGTCCAGCAGTCGTCTTTTCAGGCTGACGGTGTCTTGAATGCGGTCCAGTTCCTGCAAAAGCTCTTGGCGCGGCAGTATGGGGCTGTCGGGCAGCTCGAGGTTGCGTTTGGCCAGCCAGGTGCTGAATTCGGCCTGGGTGCTTTCCTGACCCGGCCCGAAAAGCAGGGCGGTCTCCGTGTCTTCAGGCAGGGCGCGCGGCGGTGTCTTCAGGGCGCTGCGCAAATTTTCCAGGAAGCTGAAAATCTCCTGCCAATTTTCTTTTTCAGCGAAGACCACCGGGTTAAAGCGCAGGCTGCCCTTGGCGTCCAGACGGGTAAAGTCTCCTCCCATGGCGGTGATTTTTTCGGCGAGTTGCAGTTTGCTTTCGCTCAGCGCCTGTTCTTGCAGCAGCGCTAGGTATTCCAGCAGGTTTTTGTCTTTGCTGGAGCTACGGCGTAGTTCTATCTGCCAGCTGAGATAGGCGTACTTGGTTTCGGCGCTCAGCTCATCGGCGAAGCTGGCACTGTAGCCACCGTTGTCTCTATGCAGGCCGGGCGGCAGGCTCGGGCTGCTGCAGCCCGCAGACAGCAACAAAAGCCCCAGGGCGCAGAGGCCGGGGAGCAGGGCGGCGCTGATATGGAAATAACGCTGAAAAAACATGGGCGGAGGCTGGAGAAGCCAAGAAAGGCACACGAAGGGGGGAGGGCACCAAGGCACACTAAGGGCTTATGCGGCTAGTTGATTTTCTTGACGATGTAGTCGTGGTCTCTTTTCGAGATCACCTCGATGTTGAAGCTGATATTCTCCTGCGGCTTGCCCGACTGCGTGCCGACGGCCTCGAGCTTGTCGAGCACTTCCATGCCTTGCACCACTTCCCCGAAGACGCTGTGCCTGCCGTCCAGATGCGGCGTGGGTCCGAAGCAGAGAAAGAACTGGCTGCCGTTGGTGCCAGGGCCGGCATTTGCCATGGAGAGAATGCCGCGCTTATTGTGCTTGAGTTTGGGCGAGAACTCGTCGGCAAAGCGATATCCCGGTCCGCCGGTGCCCGGCGTGCCGCTGGCGCCGCGCTTCGAGTTGGGGCAGCCGCCCTGCGCCATAAAGCCGTTGATGATGCGGTGGAAGGACATGCCTTTATAGAAGCCGCTCTCAGCCAGGCTGATAATATTGGCAACCGTATTGGGGCATTCGTCCTCGAAAAGCTCTATGATTATATCGCCTTTGCTGGTGGCAAGGCGGATACGCGGGTTTTGCTCTTGTTTGATGACTTCACCGTTCATCTCTGCTAACTCCTTTTTTGCAAATTGAAAAATCTTGCCCTCCTGCTTGACTGTGACCACATCCTTGCCCTGGATGATCTCGCCCTCAAAGACACGACCATCCTTCAGCTTGATGACACCCGCAGACAAATGCAGTAAAACCGCTGACATTAAAAGAAAAGTGAGAAAAAATAAACGTTTCATCAATATTCCTTGTTGTGTGAACTTTTGCGGCTTGAGACCCGGCGGATAAATAGATAGCCGAGCCAAGGACAATTGCATAATCTAATTTGTCAGTGACAACTTACAAGCGCGACAAAGCCGCAATGGCTTTTTCGACGCGGTGCTGGAGGGAGGGCTTGGTGTTCCTTGCTTGTCAATCAGTTTTTTGGCAAGCTTGTCGAACGGCATTATGTTTGTGGTTTTACCGCTTATCGCTTAATGGGCAAGCATGACAAGGCTGACACAAGCCGGGTTCATGACTCCTGCCGGTGGGTTTCCAGGGGAGCGGGAACCAGTTTTGGGATTTTCAGTCTAAGAGCAGAGGTTTTATGCGGCAATTATGTTTTAGGAGTAGTTATGTCAGTTGATGTCAAGCAGATTGGCGAGCGTGTCGCCAATGAGGCTGGTTTATTAAGCCGGCTGCGCGAGGAGATGGCGCGGGTCATTGTTGGTCAGGAGCAGCTTATAGACCGGCTTTTGCTCGCCTTGTTGTGTAATCAGCACGTGCTTATCGAAGGGGTGCCCGGGCTGGCCAAGACCCTGACCGTGACCACCCTGGCTAAATGCATGCAGGCCAGCTTCCAGCGCATACAGTTTACCCCGGACCTGCTGCCCGCCGACCTGATAGGAACGCTAATCTACAACCCTAAAAGCGGCGAGTTCAGCATCAAAAAAGGACCGCTTTTCGCCAACTTGATTTTGGCGGACGAGATCAATCGCGCGCCGGCCAAGGTGCAGAGCGCGCTGCTGGAGGCCATGCAGGAGCGGCAGATCACCATAGGCGAGGAGACCTTCGCGCTGGATGACCCCTTTTTGGTGCTGGCCACCCAGAACCCGGTCGAGCAGGAGGGCACATATGCTCTGCCTGAGGCGCAGGTGGACCGCTTTATGTTTAAGCTCATGGTCGACTATCCCAACAAGGATGAAGAGCTGCAAATTCTGCGGCGCATGGCCAGCTCGAAGCCAAATGTGCAGGTGCAGCCAGTGATGCAAAGCCAGGAGTTGCGGCGCCTGCGTGAATTGGCCGATGATATCTTTATGGACCACAAGATCGAAGAGTATATCGTAAATATCGTTGACGCCAGCCGAAATCCGCAGGATTATGAGCTTGAAGAGCTGCAGGGCTGGCTGCAATACGGCGCCTCGCCCAGGGCGACTATATTCCTCTGCATGGCGGCCAAGGCGCAGGCCATGCTAGAGGGGCGCGGCTATGTCACCCCGCAGGATGTCAAGTCGGTGGCCATTGATGTGCTTAGGCACCGCCTGGTGTTGAACTACGAGGCCGAGGCCGAGGAGAAAAGCTCCGAGGAGCTTGCTCAGATGATACTTAACGCTGTAAAGGTGCCCTGAGCACTGGCCGCCCTGTTTATGAGAATTTTGCATTATGCTGCCTAAGGATTTAGCCAAAAAACTGCGTTATATACAGATACGCACCAGCAAGACGGTTAGCGAGGCGATGGCCGGCGAGTATAAAAGCGCCTTTCGTGGTTCCGGCATGGAATTTGACGAGGTGCGTGAATATCAGCCTGGCGACGATGTGCGCTCGATTGATTGGAATGTCACCGCTAGGCAGGGTCGCCCCTTTATCAAGCGTTTTCACGAGGAGCGCGAGCTGACCGTGGTCTTTATGATAGACTTGTCGGCCTCCGGCAAGTTCGGCACTGCGAACATCAGCAAGAACGAGCTTGCCGCGGAGCTTTGCGCGCTGCTCGCCTTCTCCGCGGTGCGCAATAACGACAAGGTGGGCCTGCTGCTGTTTACTGATGACATAGAGCTTTACATACCGCCGGCTAAAGGCCTGAAGCATGCCATGCGCATTATCAGGCAGATACTGGGATATAAAGCGCAGGGGAGAAAAACCAATATCGCCGCCGCCCTGGACTATCTGGGCAAGCTGCAGCGGCGCCGTGCCGTGGTCTTCCTGGTCTCGGACTTTCTGGACCGGGGCTACGAGGCTCAGCTGCGGCGACTGGCGCGGCGTCACGACTTGGTCGCGGTAAGCCTGAGCGACGCCCTCGAGCATGAGTTGCCGGCGCTGGGAGGAATGATCGAACTCGAGGATGCCGAAAGCGGCGAGATGCTGCTTTTTGACGCCGGCAGCGCTAAAATGCGGCAGGCATACGCCAGGCTGGGCGAAGAAAGACAGCAGCGACTGCAAACCGAGCTGCGCGGCATGGGCATAGACCAGCTGAAATTGCGCAGTGACCAGGACTATCAACACAGCCTGGTGAGATTCCTGAGAATGAGAGAGAAAAAAAGCTAATGCGAAGGTTGTTTAACACGAAGACACACTAAGGGACTATGAAAATTCAAATTGTCAAGTTGAGTTGTTTCTGGTCAGTATGTACAAGAAAAACCCGAATATACTGTATAGAAAGAAAGCGAATCTGCTCAGCAAAGTTTAACAATTCATTTTTTCGTGATTCCTTAGTACCGGTGCGCAACACTGATACGGTACTTTTATGTGCTTTGTTGTGTTGGACACAGAGCTTGGCTTGCTGGCGGGGCGCGAAGCGCCTCTTTTAATCTGGACGGCAGTGGCGCGAAGCGCCATACTATAGTAGCCCCAGGCGCGGAGCCCGAAGGGCGAAGCGCCTGGGGTACAAAGTCCCCCAAAAACCGGCGCCTGGAAGGCG
>Ga0265295_1004479_pt1 | contig 18778 bp, 19 predicted proteins | sample Munlansysbiofilm_FD_192503 | JGI IMG/M metagenome (GOLD analysis project Ga0265295, IMG submission 192503) | Leachate microbial communities from a municipal landfill in Southern Ontario, Canada - Methane capture system biofilm | ecosystem: Engineered > Solid waste > Landfill > Unclassified ... | reverse complement strand
GTCGTTTTGACGCGGGGCTTGCGAAAATCAAACCAAAGATCAAATATCCCCAAAGCTGCCACCATCAACGGCAATGGATTAACTATCAACAAGATGGTATAGGCAAACAAACACGCTAAAAACGAAAACGCCTTTTTTTTGAAATAAAACGCAACAATTGCTATACCCTGTACAAAGTACAGAGGCAACAATACGGTCAAAATATTCAAGGCCGCGATCTGCAACCAGCCAAGAGGCAGCAACAGAGCAAATCCAGCGCCAATCAGCAACCAAATAACAGGCTCTGCAACCTTGAAGTGGTGAAAAGCAATCCCGGGCAGAGTGTATCTGCCCTTACCCACAGTGTAAAGCACCACCACCGTAACCAAATAGACCAGACCCAAAGCCGCGACGGTGATACCCACATAGGCACGCTTCAGAAAGATAGCTGTGTTTTCTACCACAGCAGCAAGTTCCTTTAGCTGTTGCCCTTCTATGCCAGCTTGACTGTAGACGACATGAATTTGTCGCATCTCGGCGTCGATATAGTCAGCCACCAGTGTCGAAACACTACTGCCCGCCATAGAAGCCGAATAAGTGGCAAGCGCACCAAGGGCTGCAATTCCAACCAGTAGGGCATAAAACACCGCGCGGGGCCAGCCAATGTTGTGGCGTAAGGCATAAACCAAACATAGTCCTGGCAGACCAAATTGAGCCAGGTACAGCAGGAGTGCAGCCTCGCCAGCAGTCATGAACTGAACCACCAGCGATATAAGCAAAACCAACAGCGCTGCCACAATCCCTGCGGTATACCCAGCCAAAGCAAGTGGAACGGCTAGAAATACATGCAGAAAAGCCCCAACAGGACCTACATAAGCCGCGGCCATGAGCAGTATGATGCTCAAAGCTGAACTCAGTAGAGTTGTCCCCAGCAAAGACTTATTATATCTGAGCTGTATATGCATGGGCTTATCTGTCATCTTTATCTTATTTTTGCCATCTACTCAATGGTGCGCTTTGAGGTAAACGAGATCAGCGCGATATTGCGCGCGCGCTTAATTGCTTCGGTAATTTTACGTTGATGAATGGCACAGTTGCCGGAAATGCGTCGTGGTACAATTTTACCGCGCTCTGAAACAAAATATTTCAGCGTACGAACATCCTTGTAATCAATTTTAATTTCACTGTCTGCGCAAAAACGACATCCCTTGCGCCGTCCGAAACGACGACGTGCTACACCTTTGTTATCAAATCCCATGGTACTTATCCCTCCCGTTCCGGGTTAAAGTCAGATCTAGTCCTGCTCTTCGTCTTGCTCACTGTCGTCTTCATCTAAGTCGTCTTCAGCGGTCTGTGCAGCCGATTCGGGTGCATTGAGATCAAGACCGTTTTCAAGTAAGACCGTCTGAAATTGCATAATTGCATCATCAATCCGCATACGTCGTTCAAATTCCTTTACCACGGTGTTACCGGCATTGAAATTGATTAGGACAAAGGTTCCCTGGTCCTGTTTTTTGACGATATAAGGCAGACGCTTTGTTCCCCATTCCTGACATCTGAGGATCTCAGCATTCTCATCAGCAAGAATCTGCTTGTACTTTCCAAGCAGAGCAGTGTACTCATCCCCGGCAATTTGTGGCCGAATGATGAAAATAGTCTCATACGTACGCATTTTAACTTCCTCCTTCTGGATTACAGCCCCGGTCATCCCCGGAGCAAGGAGCGAGCAAACAACCCATTTGTACTGCTCGACTTGCAATCGTCCTTACTAACACATTGCTGTGGTAGTGTCTATGACTTTCCATGGCGCACTCGCCGGGAAAATCAGACATTAAACCTAAAATGCATGACATCGCCATCGTGTACGACATAGTCCTTGCCTTCGATGCGTAGAAGCCCCTTATCTCGCGCTTTGGCCTCACCTCCGCAACTAACGAAATCGGCGTATGCAATAACTTCTGCACGGATAAAACCTCGCTCGAAGTCTGTGTGTATAACACCAGCAGCCTGCGGAGCACGACTGTTTAACGGGACAGTCCACGCGCGCACTTCTTTTACCCCTGCGGTGAAATAGGTAATCAAGTCGAGAAGTGCATAACCAGCCCGCACCATCCGAGCTAACCCGGACTCGGCAAGTCCAAGTTCAGCCAGGAACTCTTGCTTTTCTTCTGCATCCAGTTCGGCTATTTCTGACTCAATTTTCCCACAGATAATAACCACTTCTGCCCCTTGTGAGTGTGCGTATTCACGCACCTGTTCAACATACTCGTGTTCTCCGGCCAGATCATCCTCACTAACGTTAGCCACGTATAAAACTGGCTTAATGGTGATGAGGTTCAGATGCGCCACCAATGCGCGTTCTTCTCCACTAAGCTTGACAAGGCGTGCGCTCTGTCCAGAATCGAGTCCCACCGTCAGCCTATCCAATACGTCCAATTCTGCACGTGCAGCCTTATCGCCGCTTGCTGCGAGTTTACGCAAGCGTGCGCCCCGTCGTTCCACAACTTCGAGATCTGCCAGGCCCAACTCCGTCTGGATCACGTCAATATCTCGCAGTGGATCAACGCTACCATCTACATGCACCACGTTGTCATCATCGAAGCAGCGCACGATATTTGCCACAGCATCAACCTGGCGTATATGTCCCAGAAACTGATTACCAAGCCCCTCGCCCTTGCTTGCCCCTTTGACCAGCCCCGCAATATCGACAAATTCCATAGTCGTAGGTAAAACCCGTTGCGGCTTTACAATTTCCTCAAGGACATCCAGACGTGTGTCGGGTACTGCAACTACACCTACGTTGGGCTCAATAGTGCAAAAAGGGTAATTTGCCGCTTCTGCGCCAGCGCTTGTTATCGCGTTAAATATTGTCGATTTACCCACATTCGGCAAGCCGACAATTCCGCATTTAAATCCCATTATATTATTCTCCAAACAATGATAGCCGAGGCAACTGCCTCGGCTATCATCATACACAGGTATTCAGCTAATTTTATACAAGCAGCGGTGCCAAAACCAGAGACACAACGCTCATCAGCTTGATCAAGATATTCATAGCCGGGCCGGAGGTATCCTTGAACGGGTCTCCAACGGTATCCCCTACAACCGCAGCTTTATGTGCTTCGCCACCCTTCTCTTCACCGGCGAGCTTGCCACCTTCGATGTATTTTTTGGCATTGTCCCATGCGCCACCACCGTTGGACATCATCAAAGCAAGCAGTACTCCTGCCAGAGTTGCACCGGCCAGCATGCCGCCCAGAGCTTCTTTCCCAAGAAGGAATCCTACAATTGGCGGTGCAAGCACTGCAATCACACCAGGGAGAATCATCTCTTTAAGTGCAGCCTTTGCAGAAATATCTACACATTTCTCAGACTCAGGCTTGACTCCTTCCTTGCCTTCGAGCAAACCTGGAATCTCACGGAATTGACGCCGGATTTCATCCACCATCTGTGAAGCTGCGCGGCCAACACTGTTCATGGTCATAGAACCGATTAGAAACGGGATACACCCACCGATAAAAAGGCCAACCACAACTTTAGGCTGGATCAGGTCTATGCTCTGCAGTCCAACTGTTGTGGCGTAGGCCGAAAACAGCGCCAACGCAGTTAAAGCAGCCGAGCCAATAGCAAACCCTTTACCAACAGCAGCCGTTGTGTTGCCAATGGCATCAAGACCGTCTGTTATTTTACGTACTTCAGGGCCAAGACCTCCCATTTCAGAGATTCCACCAGCGTTGTCAGCAATGGGACCGTAGGCGTCGACTGTCATGGTTACCCCAACAGTTGCTAACATACCAACTGCTGCAATGCCAATACCATAGAGCCCAGCAAAGAAGTTAGCGACGAGTATGCCCGCACAAATGATCAGAATAGGTGCGACACAACTCTCAAGACCTACAGCGAGGCCACTGATAATATTTGTAGCTGGGCCTGTTTTACTCGCTTCTGCGATACGAAAAACAGGAGCAGCGGCGGTATAATACTCGGTAACAAGCCCGATGGCGATACCCGCTAAAGTACCAGCGGCAAGGGCCATAAATATGCCGAAACTCAAACCCATTATGGGGATAATAAGCAGTGATGACGCAACGAAGAGTCCAGCGGCTACAAAGGTGGTCAGACGCAAAGCGGTCGCTGGGTCTTTGTCCTGAAAACGCTTCATGGCGTAGATGCCGGCAAAGGAAAATATTAAACCGAATGTAACCAGCACCAGAGGCAGGAGCATCGCAGTTGAACGGGTAACTTCACCGTTCGTACCGAGCTTAGCTAGAAGTTCGGGACTTGCTGCTGCTGCGATTGCCAGGGTCGCGATAATTGAGCCGACATAGGATTCAAAGATATCTGCACCCATACCTGCGGTATCACCTACGCAGTCACCTACGTTATCTGCAATGACCCCGGGGTTGCGCGGATCATCCTCAGGAATACCGGCTTCTAACTTACCAACAAGGTCAGCACCGACATCAGCGGCCTTGGTGTAGATTCCTCCACCAACACGGGCAAACAGCGCGATGGATGAAGCCCCCATAGCAAACCCGTTGATGTAGGTTGCCGTAGTCGGATTACCACCAAAGAAGATGTAGGCAATCCCTAAGCCAACCAGGCCCAGCGAGGCAACGGAGAGCCCCATAACTGCGCCACCGTTGTAGGAAACCTCAAGTGCACGCGCCTGACCATGCTGGCGCGCAGCCTCTGTGGTACGCACATTGGCACGTGTCGCAGCGTTCATCCCAATAAAGCCGCAGGCCATGGAGCACATAGCTCCACCGAGAAATGCCAGTGCGGTCTGAATCTGCATGCCAATCGTAATCAGGACAAATACAACACCGACAAATACAGCCAAAGCGCGGTATTCCCGATTAAGAAAAGCCATGGCCCCTGCATGAATAGCTTCAGAAATTTCAGCCAGTTTCTCGCTTCCAACCGGCTCTGCCTTAACCTTATGGTACAGATTGATAGCCATGGCAAAGCCAGCTATCCCGACAAGTACGGCAAAATACGCCATTGAAACTCTCTCCCATTAACTATTGGCTAATCGTTCAACACATCCTGCCCATTAAATTCGCACATTGCCTGTTGTGCACCTGAGTGCAACACAACTTCCAATGCGCGAGTTGCATGGTCAAGAACCCTGATAATATCCTTTTTTTCGTCGCTGCTAAAAGGGCGCAGCACAAATGCTGCTGTATCTCCCCCCGCTGGAGGCCGGTCAACACCGATACGGACACGGACAAAGTCATTACCTATAAGCTGGATGATATGGCGCAGGCCATTATGTCCACCGTGCCCACCTCCAACCTTAACGCGCACAACTCCGAACGGCAGATCAATTTCATCGTGCACAACGATAACGTTACCACCTTCTGTCCGGGTGGCCTTACAGGCGGAAGCTACACTGGTGCCACTCAAATTCATGAAAGTCTGCGGTTGTAGTAACAGCACTTCGTTGCCCGCAACATGTCCGACGCCATAAAATGCCTGATGGCCCTTTTTTTTCAGACCAATCCCTGCAATCTTGGCCAGAGAGTCAACCACCATAAATCCAACATTGTGGCGTGTATCTGCATATTTACTCCCAGGATTACCTAGGCCAGCGACTATCTTCAATCTCTATTCCGTATCTTCGGTTTGCTCACCAGCTTCTTCAACGTCACTCTCTGCTGCTTCTTCATCTTCATCAAGTTCAGACGCTCTGAAGCCAACAACAGTAACAACGGTAAAGTTAACGTCATGTACAAACTCTACATCTTCCGGGGCAGTGACATCTTCAATATGAATACTATCACCGATTTCAAGCGCACTTACGTCGATCTCGATATGGCCTGGAACTTTGGTGGGGAGACAGTAGACCTCCAGCTCAACACGGATAAGCTGCAGCGTAGCTCCTTCTTTTTCACCGGCAGACTCGCCCACAGTAAACACAGGCACCATGTAGTAGCCCTTCTTCTTCAGGTCGACAACCTGAAAGTCCACGTGTATCCGCTCTCTTCTGATAGGGTTTATCTGTTCGTCCTTTACCATCACATTCAGCCCATTGAAGGGTTGTCCTTCTGCGCGCAGAGTGAGAATGGTGTTGATACCAGCATCGGTATCTAGAACAGTGGTAAGCTCTTTAGGGCTGACGAGAACTGGGGTAGCCGCGATATCTACTCCGTACACGACCCCTGGAATTAATCCGGCGCGCCGTGCTGATCTGGCACCACCTTTTCCCACTCGTTCACGCAAAGAAACACTCAGTTCAGACTGTTGCATAACTTTTTATACCTCCATCTCTATTATTACGGCAAAGCGTTCATACTCTATGCATAACAGGCTTTAATTGTTTAATCAGCTGTTAGTTGGAGCCGCCGCCAACATCTCATGAATTAGCAGTTTTGGTGTCACACAAACAGTGAGCTTACGGACTCATCAGCTTGGATGCGCCGGATAGCCTCAGCCAGCAACGCTGACACAGACAGTTGGCGCAAGGATTTACAGCGTTCCAGCTTCGAGTTGCAGCAGATGCTATCTGTAACTACAACCTCCTCAATGCAGCTGGCCTCAATCCTTTCTAGCGCGGGACCAGAAAGCACTGCGTGGGTAGCGTAGGCATATATGCGCCTGGCTCCAGCATCTTTGAGCGCTTGCGCACCGTTGCACAGAGTTCCGGCAGTATCAATCATATCATCTATTATTACACAATCCTGCCCAGCAACATCTCCGATAATATGCATAACCTCAGAGACATTCGCCCTGCTACGACGTTTGTCGATTATAGACAGCCCGGCGTTGATGCGTTTAGCGAAAGCCCGTGCACGCTCCGTCCCACCAGCGTCCGGCGAAACCACAACCAAAGGTCCGGTGAATCTAGCACGAATATCTTCGAGCAATACCGGAGCAGCATATATGTGATCTACAGGAATGTCGAAGAAACCCTGAATCTGACCTGCATGCAGATCCATACTTACAACGCGGTCAATACCGGCAGTGGTGAGCAGATTCGCTACCAGCTTGCTGGTTATCGGAGTTCGAGGAGCAACCTTGCGATCTTGGCGTGCATAGCCGAAATATGGGATTACCGCAGTTATACTCGCTGCGGATGCGCGCGACAGCGCATCAACCATAATCAGCAACTCCATCAACATTTCATTGCAGGGAGCACTGGTGGACTGTACCACATAGACATCGCGGCCGCGGACATTCTCCCCTATCTCCACCATGGTTTCCCCGTCGGAGAAACTGGTCACTCTGGCTTTTGCCAGCGGCACATTTAAATCTACACAAATTTTGTGTGCGAGGGCGCTGTTTGAATTCCCCGCAAAAACTTTAAATTTTTCCACGTCTGATCCTGAAGTGTTGACTGCGTCTTATTAAAACTAACCCGATATCAATCCATAAAATAGACATAAAACAAAAAAAACCTCTCCAGGCACGCCGGGTTACGACATTAAGCCATCGCAAGAGGTTTTATGGCTGGGGCGCCAGGATTCGAACCTGGGAATGCCGGAATCAAAATCCGGTGCCTTACCGCTTGGCGACGCCCCAACAACATTTTAATACTCTGTCTATATACCGACACTGCTGTTCACATAAACTACTGCCGACGCCGATGGAGGGCGTTATACAACAAACAACGCCGAGGTGCAAACTAAAAAATTGGTTACTTCCCTTCCTTGTGCCTCCTGGCAGGTTATTAACGCATGCCCGCGCTCAGCTGACTCCAGTCACAACCTCAGCCCACCATCCGTGGGTCTGTGTCAGACGTCGAGCACCATCACGAGCGACGGATTCATGTGCAAACACCCCAAACACGGTAGGGCCGCTGCCGGACATGAGCACTCCGCTGGCACCACATTCAAGTAGGCGTTGCATAACAACTTCCACCTGGGGTGCCAACCTGCATGCCGCAAGCTGAAGATCATTATGTAAAAGTTGCGCCAGAGCTTCGATGGTTTCAGGGCACTTGCCCACTGTACACCATTCCGAATAACTCTGCACGTTGGCGTACACCTCGGCCGTCGACACTGGAAGACCTGGATTGACGAGGATATAATGACATGCTGGCAAACTGCTTTCTACCGGAGTAAGGCGCTCACCTACTCCTTCTGCCCAGGCCGGAGACCGCCCTAGGAAAAACGGCACATCTGCTCCAAGCTTTAAGGCTTCATACGCCAGGATCTCACTTCTGAGCCCTAGACCGAGAAGATTGTTCAGTGCAAGCAGAACCGCAGCAGCATCGGAGGAACCACCGCCGAGCCCTGCGGCGACAGGGATATGTTTCACAATCCGGATATCGACTCCGCGCCCCGAAGGGTCATGCTGCAATACCGCGCGCGCAGCCCTGGCGGCAATATTTTCACTTCCCGCGGGAGGGGTAACACCATCACACTGCACCCGCACCAGGGGATCATTCCGCAAACCAACCCACACCTCGTCATACAAACTGACTTTCTGCATCAACATACACAGATCGTGGTAACCATCTGCGCGCCGCCCAAGTACATGTAAACACAGATTTATCTTGGCTGGGGCAAGGAACTGCTGCATGCGCATTCAGCTCATGCCCCCATATTGTCCTGGACGGTACGTGCCCATCCAAGCGCTTCCAGGTATGCATCCATTATCAGCTTCTGCCCATATCCGTGCCGCTCGACAACATCCCACTGCCCTTTCTCATGCGCCTCTACACAAGCAAGAATTACACCCAGACGTCCCTTGCGTTGTAGCAGCGCCTCTCTGATTTCAAGATCCAGGGGCATCTGCTCCAACACTTCCTCCAAGGTGGTATCGAAAATGGTATCGAGCAGAGAAAAGAGCCCAACGGTAAAGAACTCTGAGCTCCGATCCGCGTCCTCAGCCCCTCCGATCACCTCACACATTTTGGCCCGCACCAACGACATGGTCACCACTTCTTTAGGCTTGTCATCGATGGCGCCAAGAGAGACTACACACGCCCAGTTACGGATATGCATCACTCCTAGATACAAAATAGCCTGACGCACCGATCTGATTTGTGACAGCAGACTGTAAAAACACGAGTTTATCTGGCGCAACAATTTTACACACAGATTAACGTCGGTCTCAATAATCTGCTGCAGAACTTCCATGTTAATTTCAGGACGTTGTATTTCTGCCATCAGGCGCAGCATCGCCAGCCGACTAGGTGCTATTGTGCTACCGGACACCACTTGGGGTTTACTAAAGAAAAAGCCCTGAAAATAGTCAAAACCAAGCTTCATGCAGTACTGAAAATCTTCATGGGTTTCCACTTTTTCAGCTAGAAGCTTCAGGTCCTTAATATCTCTGAGACGCAGCACCTGACTCGCAACTTGAGTTCGGCTCTGTGCCAGAATATCAATTTTAACAATATCTGCACACGCGACCAACGCCTGGGTCTCATCCGACAACACAAAGTCATCCAGAGCGATCTGATGCCCAGCGGCAGAGAACTGTGCCAGCGCGGCTAGGACCTCCGGCTCTGGTCTGACCGTCTCAAGAACCTCGATAACAAGTTGATCCGGGGCTAAACGAACGCCTGCCCCCTTGAGGAGGAATCCACGGGTAAAATTACAATAGGCTTTGGCGTGCCCCACCAGACGATCGAGCCCGACATCGATCAACGAATTAACCACAACCTCTGAACTGGCGGCATCAGCATCACTGATTATCGCTCGATCCACATCGGCATGCCGATACAGGAGCTCATAGGCTATAACATTCAACTTGCGATCAAAGATCGGTTGTCGTCCTATAAAGATATTGGCCATTGAATACCACCAAAGACTGCCAAAAAAAACACCCAAACGTATATACCCGCCGGGGTGCAAGTGTTTATAAACTTGCACGCAGCAACGCCCCGTGAGAGCCAAGTGTGGATATTGCAGCGGCAGAGAATCGTAACAACTCTGCCCTCAAGATTCAGATAATCTCACAAACATATGCGAACCCAAGAATATACTCGCCCAGCATGTCTGACCAATCAATCCTCACCGGTTGCGCCTTTGATTACTGATAAAATAAGGAAGAAAAGCTGTTTGAGGACTAAAATTCAGCCTACCTCAACTTCTCCATAAGTGACTAAGGTCGGGAAAGGAGTTGAAAAACAGTAGCAAGTCACCCTCAGGGAACTATCGAATGCAAACTGCTCCACAAAATCTACTACATGAGGATTCTACCACTTGCAAAACACTAGCTGAAATCGGAAATCTGCACTTTGGTGCGCAACGCCTGGCGTTGTTGTGCTAAACAAAAGGAAATCAGCCTATCACGCACCTCGGGTTCAATGCCAATGTACTGCAACGCCACCTCGAAACCGCCGCGCAGCTTTTCATGCACACGCACCACCCGGGCGGTGCATTTTTGTGGTGCCTGCTCCACAAAATAAAAGATCAGTTCATACAGCTCATTGGACAAAAGGGGATCAGTACAATTCAGCAACACCCCATTGCCACTGACATTGACGGTATCTACCACTACAGGGTCTGGTTTGTTATCACTACCGGGCATAACACGCTGACAGCCAACCTTAACCGGAGCATTGACACGAAAGTACTCACGTTCCTGCGCGTAGGAAAAACTCTCCATCGCCAGCACCCGCAACACTCGCTGGCTCGTCACCGCGTCAACATGAGTATACATGGAAACGGTACCGACTCGGGTGTCTAGTGAAAGCAGCAATTTGCTGCCGGGGCGCACAATATTAATCGGCAATTCGTCAGGACGAAATTTCAGTTCAAGATATGGCTCAGCTATGATTCTAGCCACAGCCTCCAACCGTTCCTTGGCGCCATCTTCCAGCAGAAGATATACGCGGACTATAGATGGCTTCTCCAGATACTTAAAAAGCGCAAAATCTGCCATGACATGCCTCGCTGGACAACTTCAATGAGGGTGCGTCGATAACTCACGCGGGAAAATAACGTTTCGAGGTAGTTCTTTGCCCTTGGGCCCGGTATCCACTGACGGCGTTTCTACCGCACTTTAACTCCTCGATTTCCTGAAAAACGAGAGCCATGATGGCATTGATTTTCGGCAAAAGCAAATCATTCATTTCTTTAATTTCTCCCATGAGTTTTAAACGCTTATGGAAAAAAGGGCTTGCTTCGAGTTCTGCGGGGGGAATCCGCTCCAACTGTGTCAGCAACGTGGCGTCTTCAGCCTCTATACGCTGTTGCTGTTCTGCAAGAGCAAGCGCCAAAGTCTCTACTCCACCATTCTGGTCTGAGAATTTCGCTGAAACTAGCTGCATTAGCTCTAACAGTGCCGAATAACGTTCTATCGATACCTGTAAAGCTTTATCCACTTGGAGTGAAGTGGAGCTATCCTCAGAATGATCTCTTATCATCTACTGTGCACCTGTTAAGTATACGCAAAAGAAGGCTGTAGAAAGGTTCTCCCAACAAACATCTCTCCTTTGCATCCTTGCAAGGGTACAGGGAAGGAAGAGAGTCAAGCAACATACATTCTTAGAAATTCTAGCCGGAAGCTGAAAGAGGGCGATACGCATCTGGTGTCACTTGGGGGGTGTAAACATTTCTTGATTCGCCCTGAGCGGTAGTGGCTGATTCACTGCGCCTGATCTCGATAGCTTCGACCCATGTGGATCTTAATCCTGTGAGCAAGTTTTCCACCACCCGGTAACGTGCGACATCATTTTCAAGATTCGCCCTTGTTAGCTCACGGGTCATAAAAGCGTACAGAGCATCAAGATTCTGAGCGATATCGCCTCCGATCTTATGGTCCAGGGTGTTGGCAAACTCCGTAATAATGGCCATGGCACGCCTAGTCCCCTCGAGTTTTTTCAGCTTGTCCTCTGCCTCCACACCGGCAATAGCTTGGCGGGTAAAACGGATAGCACCATCATAGAGCATTATAAGAATCTGCTCCGCGGAAGCAGATAAAATCTGATTTTGCTGATACTGCTGCGTATACGCATTCATTTTTTACCTCCGGTCAACATCGTGCTCATAAATTCCATTTGCTGAGTCAGGAAGTTGCTTTGTGAGTTCATTTGAGATACCAGCAGCTCGAGGGAATTGAACTGAGCACGCATGGTTGCTTCACGCTTTTCCGTCAACATTTCCATGCGATCTATCTGATTGTCAAGTTTTTTGAGGGCACTGTCATAGCTCTCCTTTTTGTCGGCATAGAGACCGGAACTCACACCCGTGACTTTCAGAAGCGCTGAATTAAAATGCTTCATTACTCCGGGCTCTGACCCCGAGCCGGCAAGCAGTGAGACCACATCGTCAAATTTTGTCTCCAATGCCTTGTCCAACGTACTTTCATTCAGGGTTAAAGAGCCATCGCGCTGGGTTGCTATTCCCAGCTGACTTAACACCGAAAACTCGCCGCTAGTATTTACCTGGGTAGAAAGCAGGCTCTGCAGCTGTCGCTTTACCCCGTTTATGCCACTGTCGCCACGCACATAATCACTTAGGATTTCTTCTTGCCCATCTTCAACCTCAGCTGCTGATGGACGACTGGCGCCAAACTCTTCGTATCCTGCAGAAATCCAGTCCATCACCGCGTTGTAGCTGTCGACAAAATTCTGCACCTTTGCCTTCAGGGCGGTGGTGTCAGGCTGGATGCCCATAAGTGATGTACGGTACTCTGGTGATTCAGCCCCCTCGACCGATATCACATCGCTGACAGAATTCAGGTGGAGTTCGACCCCTGGCAACACGCCACTCAAGGTGTTACTAGCGCTGGTTATCTCAATCCCATCTATTTGCACTATCGCCTGTTGCGCAGGGCGCACCATTTCGAACCCGAGTTCTTCACCATCCAACTGCGCATCAATCTCAAAATTTGCCGTCGCATCCTGCCCGGTCAACACCAACCGATAGGGAGCTGAGCCACTGCCATCATTTATGATAGACGCCCTCACCCCCGTCTTATCTGCGACGGCATTGATCGCTTCCTGCAATCCAAGCAACGAATTATTGCTTTCATCTACATTAATGGTGGTCTCACCGATCCTGAAAGTGCCGTGTCCAAGAATCGCATCTGTACTTGAAGATACTCCGCTGGCGACGTTTTTCTGCACCTGAGCCAGTTGCACCACAGCAATATCATAGCTGCCACTCCCCGCTCCGTTGCTGGTTGCAGTAAAGGGTGCTGTCGCGCTAACATTTATACTACTCTGACGAACTTCACTGGTGACATTCATTGAGCCGACTGCTTCACGCAGATTCTTCAGACGATCGTCAAACTGCTTAAACGCCTTGAGGCGTGTAGCTTCAGATTCTTTCTGTTTTTCCAACCGCGCAATGGGACGCCGCTCAATCTCCATCATCTGCTTGACGATAGAGTCGGTATCCATCCCGGTGGCCAAACCACTGAACGTTATGTCTGCCATTATATTCTCCTGCTATCTATTCCGTTAGACCTGATCCCAGCGCTTCCGTGCGCCTTGCCTCTGCATGCTCTTGTCGGCACGCTTGGCGCAATGGTTTAGGAAAAACTGACAAGTTACACTGTGGCAAGATTTGCTGACTGACCCTTGCGTTACTAAAGTTCTGTTTATTCGAGGACACTACGCAGCGTTTTCGCGACGGCTTCGTCGATACGCCCACCCTTAAGTGCGAGCGTAACAGTGTGGTGCGCTAACGCACGGTACACAGGGAGAATTTCAGGACAGACATTTCGGATTTCCTCCAGATGCGCTGCAACTGTGCCGACGTCCGCGCGTGCCACGGGTCCGGTAAGCGCATACTGTGCCCCAACCTTCAGGGTATTGCGTACTGCTGTTTGAATTAATGGGGCAAAAGCGGCGGGGAATACTTCTGGTGAGGAGTGAAATTGTGAACCAGCCAGGTGGTGAACCGATGGGGCGGACATACCACTGCAGAGCTCGCATGCAGCATCTATGAGGGTAGTCACGTAGTTAGACGCCATGCAGGCTGCAGCATGATAACGCACCTTATCTTCGGCGCAGACGACAAAACTGCGGCAGGCGAGATCAGCCACTATTTTGTGCCCGCGCTCAAGCGCGTGTGCCTCTCCCTGTAGGGAACAATAACTGCCGGGCAGGGCTTCGCAACCAGCTGCAGGAGAAGCGAAGGTTTGCAAAGGATGGAGCGCTAGGGTCTGTAATTGGTGCAGTTCAGGATGCAGAGGAGAAAAAACTGCAGTGGTGTGCAGACCACTGCAGTGAACCAGCAAGGTACCTGGGCGCACTTTTACCCGACAGAGCTCTTCAACCACTACGGTAAGACTATCGTCAGGCACAGTGAAAAAAATGACACTGCTAACACTGCAACGCTCTAGACTGGTGGTAGCCATCAGTTCTGCCCCGATAAAGGTAGCAGCACTGCGGGTTGCTTCAAGGTTTTTCCCCACAACTGCACTTACTGGGTACCCGGCACTACGCAGCAATCTCCCTATGCTTTGTCCTACGCGACCCGGGCCGACAATAGCAATGTCGGGCTTCATTGAACCTGTACCTCAAGTGTTCCGACACCTTCTATCCATGCGCGGATGTGGTCACCGGGCACAACCCGTCCCACCCCGGCAGGAGTTCCAGTGAGGATTATATCCCCAGGTTCAAGGGTAAAAACCCTGCTGACAAACGCGAGAATATCAGGGATGCGGTGGATCATGCACTCAGTGTTGCCACTCTGACGCACCACTGCGTTGACCTCCAGACCGAGCTTAAGTTGATGCGGATCGTGAATGGCTACGGCGGGGACAAATTCAGACAGCGGACAGGAGGTATCAAACCCTTTCGCCAGATCCCAGGGATACCCTTTGCTTTTTAACTGCGCCTGAATATCGCGCAGGGTCATATCGATAGCCACAGCGTAGCCCCGCACCAATTCCATGGCGCGGCGGGAAGTTACATTTTTACCCACCGTACCAATGAGAACAGCAAGTTCCACTTCATGATGGCAGTCCTGAGAGCAGGTTGGAATGACAACGTTGCCTCTACTCCCCACGATACTGCTGGCAGGCTTACTAAATAGTACCGGCTCGGCGGGAACCTCATTACCAAGTTCTTCCGCATGTGCCACGTAGTTCCGGGCTAAACACAATATTTTACCGACACGGACGGGGCGAGGTTCCCCTCGTAGGACTATACTATGCATGAGAATCCTCCTGCTTTCCGAGTTGTTCCGCGTATGGATGCTGTAACATATCCGGCGCAGCACCTGCGCTGCTCTAGTTTTTTTTAGCGCGTGGCAGCGCCCAATTGTGCCGGATCGCAAGGATTCGCACCACAACCACCAAGGCAACGGCAGCAATGGCCGAGATGGCATAATTTAGGCCAAGCATATGCCCGGCATACAATAAAGCACTCCCGGCGATACAAGGAGAGGCGTAAATTTCGCGCCGCAGGATTAAAGGCACTCTGTTTGAGAGCATATCGCGGATCACTCCACCCGCAGTAGCAGTCATCACCCCCATGGTCACCGCCACTATAAAACTCGAGCCAAAGTAGATCGCTTTCTGCGTGCCGATGACCACAAAAGTACCCAGACCGATGGCATCCAAGTACAAAAGTGGGTGGGCAATGTGCTCAAAGTGACGATGAAAAATAAAAACCACCACCGCAACTACTATGGAAAGGTACAAGTAGGTATCATTTTGCAAACAAAATGGAGGGGTGTCCCCGAGAAGGATATCCCGCAGGGTGCCACCGCCAATGGCGGTAACTACCCCGAGCACCAAGACGCCAAGCAGATCCATCTGGCGTCGGATTCCGGCCCAGGCTCCCGATGCAGCAAAAGCCGCAGTCCCAAGCAAGTCAAAAGCGTATAGCAGATTCACCCTTGATCCTCTACAATTGTGCACATACTAATTTGTGCCATACTGTTTTTGCACGCAACCTTGTTTACTGCACGGGCGCTATAGCAAAGTTTTCGTTGCAATATTGTCTGCTTGTTTAATCTAGAAGTCATATACCTCAGAATGTTGGGAAGTTTCCCAAGGGTACATCAAGCCCGGAAAGGATTAAAGCTTAGATGTTTTTTCCGTTTGCCGATACTCCCAATCCACCTGGGATCAGCCCAGTAACCTTGGGACTGATCATCCTCAACGTTGCGGTCTTCGTTCTGTTTACCATACCCCTGAGTACGACCGCACCCGACATCAACAATCCGTGGCTACTTGAATATTTAAAAAGCATCGGGGTTGATAACGACGCTCAACTGCGCCAAATTTGGAATCATTTAAGCGCCTATCAGGCCTTTGTGTACCAGTATGGTTATCGCCCGGCAAACCCTTCTGTTCCGACCTTATTCAGCTCCATGTTTCTGCACGGAGGTTTGCTCCACTTAGCTGGCAATATGCTGTTTTTGTGGATCTTCGGCGACAATGTGGAACATCGTCTTGGAAGTCTGCGCTTTTTGCTCGCCTATCTAGGTTGCGGCGTGCTTGCCACCCTATTTTTTTCCCTATTTGCTGCCGACTCTAATATCCCGCTGGTGGGGGCATCCGGCGCCATTTCCGGGGTGCTGGGTGCCTATTTTGTTTGGTTCCCGCGCAACAAGGTTAAGACCTTCGTCTTCCTGTTTCCCTTTATCATGAACTCCATCTATCTGCCGGCGCGCCTAGTTCTTGGGTTTTACATCTTGGCTGACAACCTGCTACCCTTTCTGTTTGCCTCTACAGGCAGTGGTGGTGTTGCACATGGAGCCCACATTGGTGGATTCATTGGCGGTGCAGTTCTGGCCTTATGGAAACACAAGCCGCAAACGCCACCACGCAGGCGACATTACTTTTAATCCCCCTACCGCCCGGCGGAAACGTATCACACGTCTATGCCAAATGTTCGAACGAGGATCAATACGGGTCATCATCGAAGCGGGTAAATTCGTTATACCTAATCACAGATGAAAGTTCTTTGCTATATTCGTGGCTTTTCTCTGAATAGCGGTGCAATTTTTTCACCAGCTCATGTGGGTCAGCAGAGCGCATGCGCAATTGGCGAAACTCTTTATAGGCTGCGCTGCGACCTAAAAGACGGTAGTAGTCGCGCACGGAGGCCTCCAAAGAATCGTACTTGCGGATCCAGATGGTCTTGTCGCCGCGCTGCTGCTCAGCAGCTATGCGCGCCTCGTTAGAATTGTATGACCACACTCCGAAAACATTGTTGGCCTCGACAAAAAAACGTGAAGTTCCCCACGCGCTCTCCATTGCGGCCTGTGCCAAAGCTACACTTGGTGGATGCGGCTTAAGTGCTTGCAGCAGTTCGGGGTCAGTGCGGACCTTATACTCACTCTTGAGTTTTGCAATGGTTTCCTGCTTTCGTCCCAGCTCCAGCCAGTTCTGTACCTGCAAATAGCGCTGCATAAGATCGGTATGAACTCGACTTACCACCGGCACCAACGTTGTAAGAAAGCGCTGTTTTTTACTCGACGTGCTCATTATCTCTACAGGCTTTTCTTTCTCCTGGGTTAGCGGCGGTGGTGGCGGTTCTACTTCTTTGATCTGCGCAAAAAGCAAAACCACCCCAAGTGCCAGCAGAGCAAACACAAGATTAAATATCCTTTTATGCTTCATCTTCACTCCTTTTCATTGTCATTCATGCCCCATTGTCTAAACAAAAAAACCCTGGAGCCAGGGCATAATAACCAGTAAGAATATATTTTGCCCCCTGCAAATGTCAAGACGCACATCGGCATTCACAAGGAGGAATAGATACATAGCGGGAATTTTTAGGCGAAGATGCCACAGGAGAGCACCTATCTGAAACTATGCGTTTCTTATGGCTGCCCAAGCATTCTGCTGCAAATCCGCAGAAAGCTCGTGCAAATCTGCGCTCAAAACACACATCAACTTAAGTTCAATCGCGCGGATAATCACCCCAGTGTACGAAATGGCCGCGACAAAAACATCCTGTTGGCGAATAACCCCCGACTCTATTCCATCGGCTATGACCTGACGCACCATTTTAAACGGCTCACTAAAACAGATGGGAACGGTGTCACTCATAAACTCGGAGTGCTTCATATACAACAGATATTCCATCATGACTGGATCGGACTCAGTGATATCGAAACACAACGTGGCAAAGGCTTCAAGTTTATCGCGTATGCTCGAAACTTCATCAAAGCGCTCCTGCAACATGCTTTGAAAGTCGTGCATAGTATCTTCGTGAATTCGGCGGGCCAAAGATTCCTTATTGGTAAAATAACTGTATATGGCTCCGGTGCTGACGCCAGATGCTTTCACAATGGCGGGAATGGTTACATTGTGATAGCCCTTCGCCACAAATAACTCGCGCGCTACCTGCAGAACGCGGGCCATCTTCTCTTCAGGATCAATTTGGCGTTTTTTAGATTTAAGCATGAAGCAATCTCCTCACAACATAGATTAAGCAGACATTAAAGCATTGCATAGCATGGCTACCAGCGCACACATGTACACCAATATGCAAATTAAATATCTTTTTATTATGCTACACCTACGCGGCGCTGACCAGCACTAGATGCAGATAGTCTGAATATTCCTTCTATATGTCTCGTAAATCCGGACTGACTGGCATGGCAGTTTCAGCCTCACACACCCAGTTCCGAGCTGCGACGTTACCTTAGTTATTGTGTCACGTCTTTTGCCATATTTTGCAGCACTACCCCAGGGCGAGCCATCTCGGTTATGGCGGCGTAGCCTCCATCCACAACCATAACATTGGCATATCCGTGTGCGCGCAGGAAGGCATATGCTATAGCGGCACGCACTCCGTGCGGACAAAACACCCCCACTGCCGCAGCGCTATCGATTTCATCCCAGCGCTGCGGCAGCATATCGAGAGGGATATGAACGCACGGTATTCGCCCTGGGAATAACAGGGGCAGGCTGGCCTGTTCTTCAGGCG
>Ga0265295_1004477_pt1 | contig 18781 bp, 14 predicted proteins | sample Munlansysbiofilm_FD_192503 | JGI IMG/M metagenome (GOLD analysis project Ga0265295, IMG submission 192503) | Leachate microbial communities from a municipal landfill in Southern Ontario, Canada - Methane capture system biofilm | ecosystem: Engineered > Solid waste > Landfill > Unclassified ... | reverse complement strand
TGCTATTATCAACAATATTGATTATTTGTGTGTACTCCGAAATCATATTTGTAATTGAAAACAATTCAGAAAACATTTCAACCTCAGACTCGAGTGAAAACGAACTTATCATTTTGTTCTTATCTGTATTGTTAATTCTAATATGATTATATCCATGCTCCAATTTAATAAAATCATAATCGTTTACTATTGCATTCTTGTTTTCGGAATCTTTGGGATAAAAGATGAACGTAAAATCTTTTGTTGGTGAGTAATAATGGATATCTGCTTTATTACAAGTTGCATTCATAAATAAATTGATGCCACTCTCAAAATCAATAGTTGATTTGTTTATTTCGGCAATGACAAACATGAAATTTGTATTTTTTTCAGTATTATTTTTAATAAATCGATATACATTTGCATCAGGAATTTGATCTATTAATAATTTCAGATCATCTGGATTTTCAGCCATATGAATATCTTTCTGAAATTTAACACGCATGTAATCAGCCCAATTAAAACCTCCTGCAACTATAACGCGACCCAATGGATCCGACACATATAGTTCGGGAGAGTATATAATAGAACCATTATTTACGTTGTCAAATGCTCCTTCTTCAAAGAGGGCATCCAATAATGTGAACCGCAGTTGACTTTTCTCCCAACCTCTGCTCAAATGATCATTTGTGTAAGTTGTAATTATTGATACATAACCAAGGCCAAGAGCCAAAACTACAATTACAGCATACTTAACATATTTAATTTTACGTGTTATTTTAATCATTAAATATGAAAGAAGTAAAATAATTAACCAAACCCCAAAATAAGAATAATATGAAGTTACATATCCAATAATAGATTTATATTCAACAGCATTATATTTTTCAGAAATTCCCAAGATTGAGTGAGCAGAAATAGCAAATAAGAAAGCAACGAGTATTCCTAGAAAAATTTGTTTGTACGTTATTCTTTTATTGAAACGCAATGCAATAAGCACAAATAAGAACATCTGAATTACTGTATTTATATACAATAATAAAGGAGTGTTTTTTAAAATATACCAAAAACAATTTATATGCCCAGCAGGAGACAATGAGTTCTGAATAATAAATTCTTGTGAGAGGAAGTATAAATTAGTTGGCAGAATTGTTTTGATTAACTTCATTGTAAGAATGAAATAATTTGTAAAACTGAAATTTTTCACAAAGGAACTTCCATCGTATAATTCCATTTCGCTTGGGAATATTTTCCTAAAAACAAAATACAACAAGATATATACAATTACAGCTGAAATAATCGGAACCAACTCTTTGTAAAAAACTTTATTTCTAAACAATGCTCTTAAACTTTTCAAAGAAGATAAATTTCTATAAAGAATGAAAAAACATAAAAACAAAGCAAAAACAAGATATGTCTCGTAGAATAGAATTGCAATAAAAAGCACTATTGCGGAAAAAATCACATATTTATACTTTTCAGTTTCCGTGTATTTAATAAACAGTAAAAAAGAGCCAATTAAAATTGAGAAGCTAAAGGTAAAATAGAAAGGGAAACCTATAAAAGGCAAAAAACAATTCTCTGAAGCGGGCGTTGCCATAACAAGCAATAAAAATAGAGCAAGAGCTAATTCTTTAGACTTGAAGATTTTTTTAATAAGAATAGAAAACAAAGAATATGATAAGAGTAAAGAAAAGTTTTGAATTATTTTGGTTAACAAAAAATTATCTCCAATATAAGGCAAAGAATACAGGGGTTTTGTAATAATAAAATAAAATCTACCTGCACTTTTCGCATACATCCATGCATCACTAAAAAGCCGATGCCTACTTAAGCTCATGTAATTCTCGAGATCGTCGGAATTGGTAATACCAATTTTAAAAAATGGAGCCAATGAAATAATTATGGTTAAACTAAACAGGAACCAGATAAATATTTTCTCAGTATTAATTTTATGCATGTAAATGGCTTTATTATTTGATGCTTTTTACCAAATATATTGGTCTATCACGAAGTTCAGATAGGCTTTTACCGAAATAAATCGACAATATTGTTATTAAAAAACATACAATTGTAAACCCTATACTTTGAAACATTATCAAGGTAGTATAACCTGAAGGTGGTGTGTCTCCAAAAAAATAAACTATCAAACTAAAAATCATTAATCCAAAAGAGAAAAGCAAAAACAATAGGGAGAAAACTAATGAAATTATCAGGGGTTTATTTGAAAACGCAAAAATAGCAGTTGACGCTAGTTTTAAAAGACTTTTAAAAGAGTAACTACTTTTGCCTGCACTTCTTGCTGGAGCCTCAAACTCTAAAGTAGTAATGTTAAATCCAATCATCTGAATGTAGCCTCTCAGAAAACGATTTCTTTCACGATACTCATTTTTCAGAACGCTTGAAACATTTTTGGTTATCATAAAAAAATCGGAAGCATTTTTCTCGAATTTTGTATCTGATAATAAGTCAATTGTCAAGTAAAATAGTTTTGAAAAAAAGTTGCTGAATAGTTTTTTATCATGTCTTTTTGTCCTATTCATTAATACAATTTCATAGCCTTCATGATATTTTTCAAGCATACGCTCTATTGTTGAAGTTGGATGCTGTAGGTCAGCATCCATGCATATCACAATGTCATCGTCAGTATTGTCTATACCTGCAATCATTGCAGCTTCGTGTCCGAAATTTGTTGAAAGCTCAATTGATTTTACTTTAAAACAATCATTGTTTTCATGAATAAAACTATCAATAATAACCTGACTTTTATCAGAGCTCCCATCGTTTACAAACACCACTTGGCAATCATAATTAATCAAATCAGTTTTAATTGTCGATTTTATATCTAACCAAAAAGCCGGTAAAACCTCCTCCTCGTTAAAGACTGATACAATAATGGATACACTTGTTTTATTATCTGTTGCTTTTTCTTGCATTTTGGGCTTGCATTTGGGGGTTTTATTTCAATAAAAAACAATACGAAATTTAAAAATTCAACTGCAAATATAATTTATATTCCTCAATACAAAATAGTTCATTATTAAAAATCCCAATTTTAATAAATCCTCACGATTGGCATTCATTTTTCGAAATAGCAAACAACAAATGAAAATTATCGGAGGATGGTGATGAGCACTCTCGACTTTCTGTTTATACTTATTCATATCTTTGCAAAAACATTCTTTTGAATCAAACACATATCATACAAGCAACGACCCAATGGGTTGAAACCAAAATGAGCGGCGAAACGACTGGTCATGATTGGTGGCATACCTGGAGAGTCTGGAATGCATCGCTGAAAATTCAAGCCATTGAAGGCGGAAATAGTTTTATCATTCAAATGGCTGCCCTACTTCACGACATGGGTGACCATAAGTTTTTCGATGGTGTTGACAAAACACGAGAGACTGCCTTATACTGGATGGATCAATTTGCAGGGATTTCAAATGAAGAAAAGCAACATATCGCTGATATATGCGAACAATTATCATTTAAAGGCGCCGAAGTTGATACAAACATGCATACCATCGAAGGAAAAATTGTTCAGGATGCCGATCGCTTAGATGCTATGGGTGCAATGGGTATAGCCAGAGCTTTTGCATATGGTGGAAAAAAAGGCAGAATGCTTCACGAACCATCAGTAAAACCTGTTATGCACAAGGATTTTGAATCATATAAAAATGCAAAAGGAACAACCATCAACCATTTTCACGAAAAGCTTCTACTTTTGTATGATCGCATGCAAACTAAAACAGGAAAAGCCATCGCTAAACGCAGAACACTTTTTCTAAATCAATATCTAGAAACATTTTACGAAGAATGGGACAGCAAGGATTTTGACTCGTTATAGTAAGTGAATATTTCTCAGTCATGAATGGCATTTATGAATATAATCATTGATTTTATTTTTGAAAACAACTCCTATTTCAGCTCTGAAAATGATTATCTTTGCATAAATTCAATAGCTTATGCTTTCACAAAAGGATTCTGAACAACTGAATGCAAATGGAATTACTTCCGAACAATTTGCAGATCAGATTAAAAAATTCAGACAGGGCATTATCCCTGCTCGTTTGATTGCAGCAGCCCAACCGGGTAACGGCATTATTCTAACCACTGAAAAAACTCGTAAATACTATCTGAATTTATTTGACGATTATTCCAATGATAGAGATATCGTAAAATTTGTTCCTGCATCAGGCGCAGCCAGCAGAATGTTTAAAGACATGTACTCTTGTCTGCATGAATTACAGCAAAATCCAAACGACCAGCAATCAATCTTGGACAAGTGTCCTAAGGTGAAGGAAATTTTCAGCAGAATCAATGAATTTGCATTTTATCCTGATCTTTTCAAACTGCTTCAGGAGCAAGGAATGGATCTGCATCAACTAATCAATGACAAGAAATACGATACCATTATTAGCTTTATTTTAAATGAAAAAGGCTTGAATTATGGGAATCTTCCCAAGGCGCTTCTTAATTTCCATGATTATTCAAAAAGGCAAAGAAAAGCCATTGATGAACATCTGGTTGAAGGAGTGCTTTATGCAATAAATGCCTCAGGCTTAGTCAATATACATTTTACTATTTCGCCTGAACACGAGGAAGAATTCAACAAACAAATGGCTTTTTCTGTCTCCCACTATGAGCATAAATTCGGAATTCGCATTAAAATAGATACTTCATATCAACATCCTTCAACAGATACTATTGCTGTGGATATGAACAATGATGTTTGTCGCAATACCGACAATTCCATTGTATTCAGACCTGCTGGACACGGTGCTCTCATAAAAAACCTCAATGAACTCAGCGGAGATCTTATCTTTATTAAAAACATCGACAACATTACAACTGACAGACTAAAACCTACCACTACTGAGTTTAAAAAAGTGATGGCAGGCATTCTCATTGATAAAGAAATCTCCATTAACGGGAACCTTGCCATTCTTATGGATGACGGATGTTCAACTGCTGACATCAATGAGATTGCATCTTTTGTTATCAACGACATGCTTGTAACCATGCCACCTGATTTTCAAAAAATGCCCATTGACAAACAACGCCATGTGCTTATCAATAAACTGAACAAACCAATCCGCGTTTGCGGTATGGTTAGAAACGAAGGCGAACCTGGTGGTGGACCTTTTTTTGTAGAAAACAGCCATGGAATCACAAGTCTTCAAATAGTTGAAAGTGCTCAAGTTGACATGAATGATCCCGAACAAGTGAATATTTTCAAACAATCAACACACTTCAATCCTGTTGACATTGTTGCCAATACTGTGGATTTTTTGGGTCGTAAATTCAACCTCAATGATTTTGTCGACCATGATACATACATGATTTCTGAAAAAAGTATGAACGGAAAACCCATCAAAGCTCTCGAACTACCAGGATTATGGAATGGCGCCATGGCCGGATGGATCACTTATTTCGTGGAAGTCCCATTAGAAACATTTTCTCCAGTAAAAGAAATCAACGATTTACTCAGAGAACCTCATAAATCATAATTTTCAAATCAACCACTCTACTATGAAATTAAAACTCTTTTTGCTTGCTTTCTTATCGATCATTAGTATAAGAATTTACTGTCAAAATGATGATGTTCAGGTCAGACTTGCTGTCATTGGATTTTACAATCTTGAAAATCTTTTTGACACCATCAATGATCCATTGAAAAATGATGAAGAATTTCTCCCTGACGGAGCGAATAAATGGACTTCACAGGTGTATCTTGAAAAAGTCAAAAACATGGGCTTTGTTATTGACAAAATTGGGAATAAATACAATAACCTCAGACCCGTCATTCTCGGTGTCAGTGAAATTGAAAACCGTTTGGTTCTCGAAGATCTTGTTGAAAGCGAGTATCTGAAAAAGCACGGATATGGCATTGTCCATTATGACTCTCCTGACCGCAGAGGTGTTGATGTGGGGCTTTTATATCAAGAAAATAGGTTTACTGTAATCAGCAGTGCATCATACAGACTTACCGTAGAAGGATACCCAAATTTTATTACCAGAGATCCATTGCTTGTCACAGGGATTCTGGACGGTGACACTTTAAATATCATCGTAAACCACTGGCCTTCGCGTCGAGGTGGCGAAAAGTCAAGTGCGCCTTTGAGAAATGCAGCTGCCGACCTGAACAGATATATGGTTGACAGCATCTTAACGGTCAATCCAGATGCAAAGATCATCGTCATGGGTGACTTAAACGATGATCCTGATAATGATAGCGTATTAATGCATCTGCGTGCAAAAGGAAAAAAAAGCAAACTCACTCCTGGCGATTTATACAACACATGTGGGATCTCTACAAAAGCGGTGTAGGTTCATTGGCATATCGTGGACAGTGGAATCTTTTCGATCAAATCGTTGTGAGCCAAGGACTTTTGAACAATGACATGAAAACATGGGAATTGTATGCTGCCCATATTTTCAATGAAAACTTTCTTATAAATCAAGAAGGTCGCTGGGCTGGATATCCTTTCAGAACATTTAGCGGTGGCGCATACATCGGTGGATATAGTGACCACTTTCCAACCTACATCGTCCTAATTAAAAAGGTCCAGAAATGAGCAAGCTACTAATTGTTGCATCAACCGAATTTGAAATTGAAGATTTTTTGACTGAACACTGTAAGGAAATTTCCCAAACACTCTTCGAAGTCAATAATAATAAAAACATCAGGATTCTCATCACAGGCATGGGAATCGCAAACTGCACACTCAATTTGTCAAAATATTTGTCTGAGCAAACTCCCGACCGCGCACTGAATGTTGGTTTTTGCGGAAGCTTTACACCCGAACTCAAACTTGGGTCAATACTTTCAGTTAATATTGATTGCTTTGCAGAATTGGGTATCGCAAATGAAAACAGCACAATCACCCCTTTTCAAACCATTATTAAAAATCCAAAAATGCTGATTTCGCTGAATGCTTGTGTAAAACCTAAACAAAAAACTGAATTCGGACAAATCACAAAAGTTTGCAGAGGAGTTACTGTAAATTCTTGTACTGGCACTCAGCAAAGAGCAGATTTCTTTATAAATGATTTTATGGCAGAAACGGAATCAATGGAGGGCGCTGCTTTTGTGCTCACATGCAATTCATATAATATTCCCTGTGCACAAATCAGGGCGGTATCGAATCATATTCCTGGTCGTCAGCCAGAGCGATGGGATATTTTAACAGCAAAAACATCGCTTCAACAATTTCTAAGCGAGATTATTCTTTAAAACACTAAATTTCTTATGTGTTCTAAAGACATGAATTAACTTAATTCTGTCTTCTTATTCTTTATTTCACAACAAATAGGCAAGTTTTCTTCTATTTATTTGCATAAAAAATGTTTTTTCATAAAAACATGGGAAACACAGTAGAATTGGGATATCTGCATAACAAAATCCACACATATACATATATATATTACGTTCAATTGAAATGATCTAATCATTTGACAGTTAATTTTTTGAAACATTTTAAAAAATTATTCGTTCAATCCCTTACTGTCATAAAAAAAAGGTTTTTGCCTTTCATCAAATGACCTTCTAAATTTCTGAAATATGAAAAAACTTTTACTGTACACAAGTATCTTCTGCTCATTACAACTTTGCGGTCAACAAATAGACTACTCCATGAAGTGCTTTCAGTCAGCAATGAATGAATTGAATATGAATGACTTCGAGGCTGCCGATTCACTCTTTAGTTTATCCATATATATGAAACCAACTTCCGAGGCCTATATGAACAGAGCTAAGATCAGATACTACTATAAAGATATGGTAGGATATTGTTCTGATATGTATAATGCCTCAGCAATGGGCGAAAGCCAGGCTACCCAGCTATATGCAAAACGCTGTTCAACTTACGATGCAGATATAAAAGCAAAAAATGAACCTACAAAATTGTCTCAAATACCTGAATTTGATCCGTTTTACGGACCACTAGAAGAATATATCGCCGAATATCTCATATATCCAGCTAATGCCAAATACAATAATATTAAAGGAACAGTGTATATTTCATTTATTATTAATAAAGAAGGGAAACCTGAAAGTGTTTTTGTAACCAAAGGTATCGGCTATGGATGTGATGAAGAAGCTGTAAGATTAATTTCTTCCATGCCATCATGGATTCCTGCTAAAAGCTCTGACACCAACGGAAACATAGTGAATATTCCATGGAAAACCGAACTATCACTCACATTCAAATGATTAGTACCTAGAATTGTACAGTCAACATCTTATTTAAGATTAATTCATGCATCCTTATTTGGTGAGTTCATAAGAAATAATGCAGAAAGATCAAGAATTGCATAAGTATCAGTACAGAGCGAAAAGTTTTTTCTCCTACCCTTCCAAATTTAATGATTACCTTTGCAAAAGCAAAACGGGCATTACTTTGATTAATACTGTTTAAATCCCCCGGATTGTTATGATAAAATTATAGTGTTGAACACTATTGCAGTCGTCAGATTTCAATTTCATCAATATCATTTTTTTATCAGTGCTCAAAGCATTTGTTTTATATTCATTTAAATCAAAAATTTATTTATGGCAAAATCTCGTGAATCCTACAGCAAAAAAGAAGTTAGAAATAAAAAAGAAAAGAAGAGAAAAGACAAAGAAAAGAAACGTATTGAGCGTAAGGATAATCCGGGTGCCAACGATTTTGATGACATGATAGCGTATGTTGATGAATTTGGCAACATCACTTCAACACCTCCAGATCCCTTTAGAAAGAAACAGGAAATTGATCCTGAAAGCATAGAGGTGAGTGTAACACGTCAGGAGTTCGATGAACGTGATTCAGACAGGAAAGGGACTGTAACATTCTTCAATGAAGACAAAGGATATGGGTTCATCAAGGATATGGGAAATGGACAAAGTGTTTTTATGCACGTAAACAATGTTCTAGAGCCTGTAAAAGAAGGAAATATTGTTTCCTTTAAAACCGAAAAGGGACAGAAAGGGCTTATGGCTATTTATGTGAAAATATTCAAAGAAGAACCAGTAAAAGTCGTACCCAAAACAGCTCCAAAAGCAGAAACAGATCCTAACGCTCCTATAGAAACAGAAGATAAGGAATAAAAACAGTTTAATCAAGCAGCTGTTATCTGCTGAAAATTACCAATAAATAAATAATTATTTTTTAGAAGAATTTAAAGTTCGGCTACTGCTGATTCATACATTCTAAGTTGTCGAGAACAATTTCTTATGTACGTGTTCGATTTAAATTGGATCGAGCATATTGACAGCATCGTATTCAGCAATAATGTCCGAAAATGTCTGAGCTACTGAAATAATTTCCTTTGCGTTGACCACAGAAGAACTACAAAAGGCAAAACCACTTTCCATGTTCCCTTTTGCCGCATTAAGCAGTGCGTTTAGAATACAGTACGGGGCCGTTGTATAATCACAGGTTTTAAGGCAGTGATAGTGACAATTTACCGGATGCTTTTTACCATCCTGCACTTTCTGCAGAAAATTATTATGGATTGCTCTACCTGGCAAACCCACGGGACTGTTAATAATGTCAATATCTTCGGGCCCAGCTTCGATATACATCTTTTTAAATGCATCCGAAGCATCGCACTCAAAGGTGGTCACAAACCGGGTTCCCATTTGAACCCCCGAAGCGCCCATTTTCATCATTCTGTGTATATCAGCTCCGGTGTAGATGCCACCCGCTGTAATGATTGGAATTTTAATTCCATGAAGTGATTCTATTTCTGTAACAGACTTCAATACATCAACAAATATTTTGTCTAGAGCAAAATTTGGATTTGAAAGCTGTTCTTTTTTAAATCCTAAATGTCCTCCTGCTTCAGGTCCTTCAAGAACAATAGCATCGGGAAAACGGCCATAATTTCTAGACCATTTTTGGCAAATAAGTTCGATTGTACGCGCAGAAGAAACAATAGGGACCAGTTTTACATCCGAATCTTTCGGTACATAAGATGGCAAATCAAGAGGCAAACCTGCCCCTGCAAAGATGATATCTATTTTTTCAGCTATGGCAGTTTTAACAATCTCACCGTAATCTGTCACTACAGTTAAAATATTAACTCCAAGAATACCTTTGGTCTTTTCTCTTGCTTTTTGAATCTCGTTTCTAATGGCTCTTTTGGTGGCTTCTATAAAATTATATGAACTGTCCTTTTCAAACAATCCAACACCAGCAAGTGAAATAATACCTATTCCACCTTGATTAGCAACTGAAGAAGCAAGTCCTGAAAGAGAAACTCCAACTCCCATGCCCCCCTGTACTATTGGAAATCTTGCTATAAGATTTCCAATGATTAAATTTCTCATCTAATTCCTTATATATTCTGCCACAAAGGTAAGTCTATTAATTAGAATAGAATTGATAATTTTCGAATTTCCGATCAATAATTCATAAATAATTGTTAAGACTTTAATCATTTAGGTGCAACTATTAATATTTTGCAATAAAGGACATTTTAGTCTCTCGCTTTTTTATTCTCCCTTCTACTCTTTTTGAGAATGGATAAATTGAAAATTATATAAAATTGTATTTTATTTAGAAATCTCGCCCCTTATTGGCTCCTCAAGTAACTCTTTCACTCTCTCAATACTGAGATCCTGACCTAAAAGGAACATTAATTTTGCCATGGCTGCCTCGGTGGTAATATCATGGCCAGAAACAACTCCCAACTGAAGCATTTTTCGACTAGTTGCATATTTACCCATTTCCACATGCCCACCCTTACATTGTGTTACATTATAAATAATGAGACCATTGGAAATAGCTTTCTCTATAGATTTAAGAAAATCTCGATCTGTAGGAGCATTCCCTGAACCAAAAGTTTCAAGAATGACTGCTTTCAATTTTTTTGTATTGAGAACAGCATCAATTGCATACTGAGGAATTCCAGGAAAAAGTTTCAAAATTATAACATTAGAATCCAAACTCTGATGCACTTTTAATTTTTTCAAGTTTGGTTTTAAAATATAATGTTGATTGTATTTTATTTGAACACCAGCCTCAGCAAGAGGTGGGAAATTCTCCGAAGTAAAAGCCTGGAAACTATCAGCATTAAACTTGGATACACGGTTTCCTCTAAATAATTTGTTTTCAAAGTAAACGCTCACCTCAGGAACGACAGGCTTATTATCAACTTTAGCAGCAGCAATTTCAATGGCGTTGATAAAGTTTTCAAGTCCATCTGTTCTCGTGACCCCCAGTGGCAGTTGAGATCCAGTAAAAACAACTGGCTTACTCAGGTTCTCAAGTAAAAAACTCAATACCGATGAAGAATACGCCATTGTATCAGAACCATGCAACACAACAAATCCATCATACTGCTCATAATTCTCTCCTATGAGCTGTGCAATTCGAATCCAAAAATCAGGCTTCATATCTGATGAGTCTATAAGAGGATCGAATGATTTGCGGTCAATATTATAGTTATAGCTTTCAAGAACAGGGAGTAATTTATAAAGCTCATCAAAATCAATAGGACTTAGTGATCCAGTACGTGGATTCTTTACCATTCCTATTGTTCCCCCTGTATAAATAATCAAAATGCTAGTTTTCTGCATACATGAAATTTTTACAAAGATAGACATAAACGCTAATTATTGGATGGACTTAAAAAGTATGTTGACGATTAGTATTTATCAGTGATGAATGAGTATAATAATGAAATATATTTCAATCCTCAATGAATTTAATTTTCACATGTCAAAGGAAATCCTATTTGTTAAAATTTAACTATTCGTCGATTGGTCATTGCAAATCATGCGCAAACCTTATACTTCTATCCTTTTTTCCATAGCATCTCTGATGCCGTTACCAATGACCATAAATGTCAATACCAGGAGCATAATTGCAAGTCCGGGAATAATCGCCAGATATGCATAATCCATAATAAGGAAGCCATAATTTTCACGAAGCATAACTCCCCAGCTGGGCATTGGTGGTTGTATTCCTATTCCTAGAAAACTAAGTCCTGATTCAATCAAAATGGCAGAAGCAAAATTGGCAGCAGAAACAACAATAACAGGGCCCAGTGTCGCTGGCAAAATGTGATGGATAATAATTCGTGTATTTGAAAATCCAAGAGCCTGAGCTGCTTCAACATATTCACGGTTTTTTATTGACATCACAAGTCCACGCACAAGACGTGCAATTTCAACCCAAAGTGTTAATCCAACGGCAATAAAAATCTGCCAAAATCCTTTTCCCAGTGCAAAGGTTATTGCTATTACTAAAAAAAGTGTGGGAATGGCCCATACAACATTAATAATCCATAAAATTACTTTGTCGGTTCTGCCTCCAAAAAAACCAGCGGCTGCTCCAAGACTCACTCCCACAAGCAGTGAAAGAAAAACTGAAACGAGACCAACAGCAAGACTCACTCTAGCACCAATAATCAACTGACTCAACACATCTCTACCAAAGCCATCGGTACCAAGAAGAAATTTTTGTTTAACGATGAACTTGTTGTTGAAAATATTAACAGCTTCATTCTTAGCTATTTCAACATTTTCACCTGAAGTATTAGTGTATTTGTAATCCTTTTCAGAAGTTTCAATTTCAGTTCCGATTCCAACAGAAGCAACGACATCGACAATATGAAATCTCATTGTCATCCCATTATTTGGGCTCATGCCTGTAAAAAGCTCAGCAACAACACTATCGCCAATGACTTCATATTTATGAATAGAAATCAATTCGGAATCGTCGGGTTTCCCCAAAATCATTTTGCGAAAAAAACCAGTCTTTTCAACAGGCACATTCTTTTTGATTTTTAAAAACTGAATTTGAAACCCAGGTTTCTGTAATGCCAGTTCAAGATGTTGTCTATTGGCAAAGGGTGTAGAATCGGGGGTAATAAGATATCCGGCAACTGCAATAAAAGTAACAATTCCCAAAACAATCAGAAAAAAAACATTCAGTGGATTCTTTAAAAATTTTCTGTACATAATCTTGTACACAGAACCCTCATCCTCAAATCTAGGTTTTCGATTAAAAAGTCGAAATTTAAAATTCAAGGATCCTGACATTATTTTTCAGTAAGTTGTCGTGCAATTTTGATATCCATGCGCTGATTCCCATTCATTGCAATCACAAAAGCGGAGGGAAATCCAGAATCTCGCATGGTTTTCTGAAGCTCAGCAGCTTCCGCAAAAGTCAAACTTTTACCCACATAATATTTATAATATCCTGCATCATAGTAATTTGATACAGAATCTAGACCTTTAAATTTTGAATGACCAGCAGATAAAAGTGTCGGCTCGATGAACAACTGAACACAAAACCAAACATTTTCAGCCTTTATTTCTACACTGGCAGTATCCTTTTTCACCTCTACGGCGCTGCTTTTAGCAATTGTGTCATTTGGCAACTCCACCTTTGCACCTGTGGCTTTCGAAAAATCTATTGGCACCACTGAAGTCCCTTCCACCTCATTCTTATATAACACAAACGCCTTGTAAATTGAATATGCCACCTTTTTCTTGGATTCATCTTTCATAAGAAACTCTTCTTCAGTGGGATTGGAAATAAAACCAACTTCAATCAGAATACTCGGCATCGTAGTACGCCAAAGGACTAGAAAAGGAGCTTGTTTTATTCCCCTACTTCTCAAACCCAAATGTGAAGAGAATGCTGCCATCATTTTCGTAGCCATTACAAGGCTTTGGTCAAGAAATGTGTGCTGAAAAATACTAAAAGCGATATATGCTTCAGATGAATTAGGATCAATCCCATCATATTTTGACTCATAATTATCTTCCAGAAGAATAGAGGCATTTTCTTTTTTTGCAATTTCAAGATTTTGTGCACTTTTATCTAGCCCCATAACATAGACTTCGGTTCCTTTGGGCTCAGGGTTGGGAGATGCATTGCAATGTATTGAAATAAAAAGATCAGCATTTTTGTCGTTGGCTATCTTTGCCCGCTTGTATAATTCCACAAACACATCTGTATCTCGTGTATAAATCACTTCAACCCCAGGGCAAAAAGTAGTAATCATTTTCCCTGTGAGCAGAGCTACATCTAGCACAATATCCTTTTCATAAGATTTTTTTCCTACAGCACCAGGATCATGCCCGCCATGCCCTGCATCTATTACAATTCTATTTACTTTTGCATACTGCCGATAAGGTTCAGGAGCTTTAAAAGACATCATAGATATCATCATCAACACAATAAATATCAATCCTGAGTGTTTCACACTGAAATATTTTTTAGTTTTGAACATTATTATAAACGGCAAGACAAAAGTAACCATTATTCCATTTGTTCCTCTTTCTTCTATGAAAAAATCTTCTCTTCTTTTCATTTTGTTTTTTGCTGTGTTTTTCATAACTCCCTTTGAATCAATAGCCCAAGTATTAGAAGATACCATCTCAACCAATAATAATGCCACCGAAGATAGATTAGTATTAGAAAATGATTTGCCTACAGACAGTATTCAGTCTGATTCCATTATAAAAGACTCTCTCAGAAAATCACCACAGGCGATAGAATCAACAATCACATACACCGCAAACGACTCCATAATATTCTTTGCTTCTGACAAGGTTATCAAGCTCTACGGAAATGTTAAAATCAATTATGAAAACATTGAGCTTACCGCTGCATATATGGAAATCAATTTTGAAACTAAAATATTATCCGCCTCTTGGGTTCCCGACTCTCTGGGAAATATGACTGGCAAACCTATATTTAAAGAGGGAGACAAATCCTTTGAATCAACCACATTGAAATATAATTTCGATACAAAAAAGGGATATCTCACCAATATTTTCACCGAAGAAAGTGAAGCATATCTTCATGGCAATGAAGTACTTAGAATGCCTGATGAAGTTATTCTAATCAAAAACGGATCTTTTACAACCTGTCCAGACGAACATCCTCATTTTGAAGTGCGTTTCACAAAAGCCAAGGTTATTCCCGACAATAAAATCATTACAGGCCCCGCATGGATAGTTATTGAAGACGTTCCTCTTCCTCTTGGTGTTCCCTTTGGTTTTTTTCCAAACAAAAAAGGACAACAAAATGGTATTCTCATTCCAAAATATGGTTCATCAGACAACCGCGGTTTATATCTGGAAGATGGAGGATATTATTTTGGAATCAAGGATTACGCTGATCTTGCACTCACTGGAGGCATCTATTCTAGAGGGAGTTGGTCTGCAAAAGTCGCATCAAACTATAAAAAACGATATGCATTTGAGGGGTTTCTAAACTTAAATTACGCCGTCAATAAACTCGGAGAGCCTGAAACACCCGAATTTGAGGTCTCAAAAGATATGTTTATCGTTTGGAAACACACTCAAGATCCAAAGTTCCACCCAAAACACAGATTTAATGCTGATGTGCGTGCAGGAACAAGAAATTACAGTCGTTTCAATCCGACTTCAGCCATGGATTATCTTTCATCAACATTCAGTTCTGGCGTGACATACACAACGATGTTCGGGAACAATGTGAACTTTTCAGCAAACGTGAGGCATACACAGAACAAGCAAAGCAAAACTGTTGAAATGAGCCTTCCCGAACTGATGCTTTCCACAAACAGAATTTATCCTGGCAGAACAACAAAAAAGGTGAGAAAATTCAAACTGATTGAAAATATCAGTTTCACCTACACTATGAATGCAAAAAACGACATTGTCTCGCCTGACACTCTATTATTCAAGGATTGGCAGTTTCGCGACTTTTCAAACGGCGTAAAACATCAAATTCCAGTCAGTTTGACACAAAAGATTTTCAAGTATTTTAATTTAACTACATCTCTTTCATACACCCAGCGATGGTATTTCAACAGCCTGAATCGATATTGGGATGATTTGACCAACGAACTTGTTACAGACACTGTTGAAGGCTTTAAAATCAATCAAGAGTTTCAAGCTTCCGCCCAACTTCAAACCAAACTTTACGGGATGTATGTTTTTAAAAAAGGACCTCTTGCCGCCATCCGACATATCATCACACCTCAAGCTTCGTTTTCATTGAGACCCGACTTTGGAAAGCCTATTTGGGGAGCTTATCATTACTATAAAGATCCTTCGCAGGAGCTGCCTACCCCCTATTCAATCTTTCAAGGAGGTATTTACGGAAATTCTCCAAACGGAAGAGCAGGAGTTGTACAATTCTCTATTTCAAACAATCTTGAAATCAAAGTGCGAACACCTAAAGACACTATAACCCCAGTCAAAAAGGTCAAACTCATCGAGAACTTTCAGTTATCAATATCGCATGATATTGCCAAAGACACCTTAAAATGGTCGAAATTCAGACTTTCGGGACGCACCAGATTGTTTAATAACCTTGACTTGAGTTATGTCGGACTGTTTGACCCATATATTGTGGATTCACTAGGAAAAAACCTTAATGTGTTTGAATATGATGAAAACGGAAGACTTTTTCGTAAAACCAGAAACGAATGGGCAACAAGTCTCAGCTGGAGTCTGAATAAAAGCACATTTAAGAAGAAAAACTCTGCAATAAACAAACCAAAGCCCACGGAAGTTTCAGACAATACTCAATTAAAAATTCCAGTCACAGACTATTCAATCCCATGGAATCTCAATTTGTCATACACCATGCAGTATATACGAAATTACGGAGACTATGTAGCCCCAGAACAGAAATTTCAACTTATTCAAACACTTTCATTCAACGGAGAAATAAATATCACCAAAGGCTGGAAAGTGGGTGTGATGTCTGGTTATGACTTTATCAATAAGGAATTCAGTTACACTTCTGTCAATGTCTATCGTGATCTTCACTGCTGGGAAATTGTGTTTAACTGGATTCCCACAGGGTTTAGAAAAAGTTACAACTTTACTCTCCGCGCCAAAGCTCCGATGCTTCAGGACCTCAAAATCAACAAGAGGACCGACTGGAGGGATTATTATTAGGATTGAAAATAAAGCAAGGTTTAATGTCTCGGGGCTCTGCCCCTTGCTAACATTACGCTGCTCTGCAGCTAACTAATATGACGGGACTCTTCTATTAAAACTTTATTATCTGAACGTTACTTCATAAATATCTCTGCGGTTTGTATGTGCGCTTTTATGAGCATTGCGAGCAGTTGAATAATATGCTTTTTTCTCACCGGGCATCATGATAAAACCGGTATCATCTGAAGTAGTGTTGATTGGATAGCCCATATTTTCGGGAGCATCCCACATCCCTTTCTCATCTCTGGTGGTAACAAAAATATCATATCCTCCCATTGAGTCATGACCTTTTGAACTGAAATATAAAGTCACACCATCATCCATAAGAAATGGAAATTCTTCATCATAAGGAGTATTTATAGCTGGTCCAAGATTTGAGGCTCTTCCCCATTCACCCGACGGAAGCATTTCACTATAATATAAATCTTTTCCTCCATATCCTCCAGGTTTATCACTGGAAAAAAACAATAATGTTCCACTATTTGACACAAATCCACCTGTTTCGTTATGTTTTGTATTGATATTGGCATTGAGCAAAACAGGCTGCATATGTCTGCCACGTTCATTTTGTTTTACTTCATAGAGATTGTAATCTTTTTCACGTTTATCTTCACGTGAAAAGACAAATACCTTTCCTCCATTTGAATATGATCCAACATATTCAAAACTCGACGTACACACACCATTTCCCATTTTCTTCGGTCTTGCCCACCTTCCTTCTCTATTTTTTACCAGATAATAAATATCTGTTTTGAATCTTTCTGGCAAGTATGTCCCACCTGTTGATCCTCTGCGATCAGATGCAAAATACAATCTTTCACCATCGTTGGTAATGAACGGTGTATATTCACTGTAATCAGTATTAATAGTTTTAAACGGGCAAATATCCACACGTATTAAAGGGTCATTATACTGTTTTTTCGCATTGACACAATATCTGAGCATATCATCAACCTGAGAAAGATATCCAGCATCACGGTTTTTATCAGTCAGATATACCTTAAACGATTGAAATGCATCAAAGGCTTCTGTGAATTTGTAATTCATCAAATACATTTCACCAAGCGACAACCATGCAACAATCGGTGCGGCCGTTTCTTTATATGAAAAACTAAAATTCTGATTGACTTTTTTGACAGCTTTTTCTAAATAAGGAATAACCTGATATGAAGGAGTACTGAGATAATACAGACACATTCCTGTGTAAAAGTTGATATTGCAGTTATTTCTGTCTCTCACCAAAAGCCTCCTAAACCCTTTAAGAGCATTGTTGAATTCAAGATGAGTATAATATTCCATAGAATCATCAAAAAGACTTTTCCACTCTCTTTCATATCCTTTTAGCCCCTTATTTCCTCCCCCCTTTGGTTTATCACCCTTATTTACATCAACTGGCATCAGTATAAATAATGGGATAAAGACAAAAAGGAAAACTCTGTTCATTTTGTGGGGTAAAAAGGGGTTCAATTTTCAAAAATACATCATTTTTGCTTTCAAAACAAAAATAAAAAAGTTTAATTTTCCACCTCACGAAAATATATAGACAGCGAAAATCAGGATTCCATAATTTTCTGTAGTATTTCTGTCTGTGCAGTCCATGAAAAATTACTTCTCACATATTTCATCCCGTTTTCAGCAATTTGCTCAGCAAAGTCACTGTTTTCTATCAGTTTTATTATATGGGCAGCAACTTCCTCAGGCGTGTTACCCACAAGGATTTCTTTATTGGGCTCTGCCATTAATGCTAAATTTGGAAGAGTAGACGTGATGCACGGCATACGCATGGACATTGCTTCGAGCAATTTGTTCTGTAATCCTGTTCCAATCTGCATGGGCGCAAGAAAAATCTTAGATGAC
>Ga0265295_1004476_pt1 | contig 18782 bp, 14 predicted proteins | sample Munlansysbiofilm_FD_192503 | JGI IMG/M metagenome (GOLD analysis project Ga0265295, IMG submission 192503) | Leachate microbial communities from a municipal landfill in Southern Ontario, Canada - Methane capture system biofilm | ecosystem: Engineered > Solid waste > Landfill > Unclassified ... | reverse complement strand
CGCGGGCTTTGTCTTCGGAATAGGTCACACCAAACCATTTTGCGCTGGAAGTCAGTACTTTAACGCTGGCTTTTTGTTGCAGTATCATGGCATCCACAAAAGCCGGTGTATATGCTTCAGCCTTAGGTTCGTGCAGGTTTTTCTCCAAAAACTCTATCAGATACTGCTCCAATAACTCAAAAACTGTTGGATAGAATGCCCAGATATTCATTGAAACCGGACTTTTTGGATCAATTTCAATAGTTTTATCTGATAGCGTACTTTCTACTACGCCTTTTGCATTTCGCGCCAGGCGCAGATGCTCATCTACTTTGGTAAGTTGATTGTCGCTGTCCACCTGACAAATTCCGCGGGTTACACCGCCAAAATCTGACAATGTTTTATCCAACTGATAGGCATTCATGGCATAAGCTAATGGATTATTATTGTGGTTAAAATAGTCAGCCACGTTTTGGTAAGCTTCACGACCATAGAAATCATCGGCATTGATGACAGCAAAGGATGTATCGACAACATTTCGGCAAACCCAAACGGCATGTGCTGTACCCCAGGGTTTTGCGCGATTTTCGGGTGCTGTATAATTGCAGGGCAAATCGTCAAGCTCTTGAAAAACCATTTCGTAAGGAATATGTTTAAGCAGCTTGTCGTTGAAAACCTCGTGAAAAACAGTCTCCATATTTTTACGTATAATGAATACAATTTTTCCGAAACCGGCTTTCAAAGCGTCGAAAATAGCATATTCCATCAAGGTTTCGCCATTTGGACCCAGGCCGTCAATTTGTTTGAGGCCTCCGTATCTGCTGCCCATTCCTGCAGCCATAAGCACCAATGTAGGTTTTGCCTGTCTCACGATTTACGATTATGTTGTTTCAAAAATGTAACTCGTTTTCTGGTGATATTTTTCACCGGGAAGCAGCAGTGTCGAAGGGAAATCAGGCTGATTAGGGCTGTCCGGAAAGTGTTGTGTTTCCAGGCATATCGCACTGTGTTTTTGATAACTCACGCCCTGATGTCCAGTCATGCTGCCATCCAAAAAGTTGCCGCTATATGCTTGAATACCTGGCTGTGTAGTAAACATTTTGAGTTTTATACCCGTCTTTGGATGATATAAAATTGCGTCAGGATCTTTCGAAGAATCGGTTTTGTCAATCACAAAACAATAATCCAATTCTGATTTAGTTGGAATAGCCCGCTCAGACAACAAAGTGAGTTTGTGAAAATCAAATACCGTGCCGGGTGTTTCTATCATTTTCCCTGTTGGTAGCTGATAGCTGTTCAGCTCCAGAAAACCAAAAGCGTCTATCGCAAGCTCATGGTTACCAATATCTTCTGCAAAGCCACTTAAATTGAAATAGCTGTGGTTGCTGAAGTTTACATGAGTTGCTTTATCGGTTTCTGCATCATAGTCGATAGCAAAGCAGTTATTATCCCAGATTGTAAATGTAATAGTAGCATTTAGGTTTCCCGGGAAGCCGGCTTCCAGATCGGGACTTAAGTATTGTAGTTTTAAAATCGTTTTGTCAGGATATTTTAGAAGTGTGGCATCCCAGAGTTTACGATGGAAACCACTATTTCCGCCATGAAGTTGTGTGCGTTTTTCGTTTTTCTCCAGTTGGTAGTTTTTTCCATTGATATCGAAACTCCCATTAGCAATATGGTTGGCATAGCGACCAATACTTGCTCCGAAGTAAAAATCAGAGTTTTGGTAGTCTTGTAAATTATCAAAACCAGCAACTATATTTGTTAGTTTGCCTTCCCGATCGGGGATACTTAAGGCTGTTATTGTGGCGCCATAATTAGAAATACTCAGCTCCATGCCTTGCTCACACTTAAAATGGAAAACATGTGCCATGCTCTCATAAGCCAGTTTGCCAAAGCAGCTTTCAAAGGTTTTCATAGTATTTATTTTACAAATGTTTTCTAATTATAAGCAATGAAAGAATTGCAATTTGTTTCCGTGTCTCAAGCTGAACATTATTGATATCTTTAGTCATGTTTCAATTTTAACAAGCACTTGCAAGTATGCAAATGTACTGAATTATTGAAGATAAATTCCATTTATAAATTTCCATTTACATCATTTTATTTGTGCTATTATGTGAATAGTTTCTGATTGAAAAACAAAGCTAAGTATGTAATTAAACTAGCCAGTTGGATGCTTTAAGATTGATTTTTTTATCAACAATATGCCTTACAGTTTATAGTATTGGTTATCTTAGCCGTCGGCAAGAAATGTTATTTTCTGCTCTAAAGTCTTAAGTTTTTGTTATGAAAAGGATTGTTCTCTCTTTTTATTTATTGGTTTTTTGCATTTTAGGATTTGGTCAAACTTTCGACAAAAGTTTAGACTTTTCAATTAAAACTGGTCTAACATTCGCGAATATGTATGGCCCGGAGGCGGATGATGAAACCTTCTTAAACGGTGGTTTTCCTGATGGTTTTTATGCAAATCATCCTGCCAGCACTGTTTTTAAGACGGGCTTTAATTTGGGTGTTTTACTTGATTACCGCACCGGAAAGCATTTTTCTTGGGGAGTTGGAGCGGCTTATATTCAAAAAGGAGCAAGGATTAACGCCAGCAAACATTGGAACAATAATTTAGATGATTATGAAACCGTTGACGGCAGAATAGTTTGGAGACAGGATTTCTTAAGCATAGAACTTCCGTTTACCTATTACCTTCCAATTCAGCAAGATGAACTTTATTTTAGGCTGGGACTTTTTGCAGGAATTTTGCTCAATTCAGAAGAAAAAGGTGATATAAGCATTGCCGAAAAGGACTATGAATATGTAAATCAACGAGATGCAAATAAGGTAGAGCCCGGATATTTTGCAGCAGTAGGCTACAGTTATAACTTACCAAACACTACTGCCAAGCTTTTCGCCGAAATCTTCTGGGCCAGAAGCGTGTTTGTTTCGCCGGGGCGCGATATGATTCCCAATAGTCAATACTATTATAACCAGTCAGTTAGTGTAAATATAGGATACAAGTTTATGCTCGGCACAAAATAGACATAGATACTAATCTGACTTAAAGTTCGATAGAAATACATACTTAAACGTTATGATATGAGTGAATTAGAAAATACATCAGAGTTATTAATGTATCAAGCTGACGATGGAAATACGAAGATACAGGTCCGTATTACTGATAACTCCGTGTGGTTGACGCAAGCTGATATGGTAGAACTGTTTCAGTCATCAAAAGCCAATATTAGTGAACATATTAAACATGTTTTTGAAGAAGGAGAATTGATTGAGAATTCAGTTGTTCAGAAATTCCGAACAACTGCATCTGACGGTAAACGATACCAAACCAACTTCTACAACCTCGATGTAATTACTGGGAAAGAAACATCAGACTGCCAATAATTCAATTTATTTTAGCGTTACTAATAAAACCAAAACCGCATGAAAAATCTAATTTTTAGTCTAAGTATTTTATTATTGTTTTTGATGAGTTCTGAAATTGCTTTAGCTCAGGATTTTCATACGCCACAAAACACTTCTAAAAAAGCACTGAAAGCCTTTGAAAAAGGGGAGGTTTTCTTTCAGCAAAATGATTTTTCGGCAAGCCTGGGACAATTTCAAAAAGCTGTAGAGCAAGATGCTTTGCTTATCGACGCCTGGCTTTTGTTGGGCGATGCAGCTGCTGAGCTCGATAGCAATAATTTGGCTAAACGTGCTTACGAAAACGCCATACAACTCGACACCTTTTATTTTTTACCAACGGCTTATCTGCTGGCAAAAGCCTATCTCGAGAATTTCCAATTTGACAATACGCTTGAAGTTTTAAATGCGGCTTATGCCAAAGCAGAACTTCCGGAAAAGCTGTTTCGAAAAACAGAAAAAGTGAGAAATGATGCGACTTTCAGGAAAAAAGCCTATGCTCATCCGGTTGCTTTTAACCCGAAACCACTGGCTGTGTCAATCAATAGTCCTGCCGACGAATACGTAAATGCTTTGCGCCTTGATGGCAATTTGCTGGTATTTACCCAACGCACTACTCAGCGTGAAAAACAGCCGCTCAAAGAGCAGTTGATGTTGGCCTCGCGCGACAGCACAGGCTGGATACAAGCGGAAGTTTTTGCGCCTGATTGGCCTATAAACCAACAAATTGGTGCTGTTACATTTAGTGCTGATGGCAACAGTATCTTTTTTGCGGCCTGTGGCTGGCCTGATGGCTTGGGAAGCTGTGATATTTATTTTGCCGGAAAAAAGGGCGATGAGTGGCAACTTCCGTTAAATCTGGGTTTAACGGTAAATAGTCGTTTTTGGGAATCGCAGCCAAGCCTGTCTGCCGATGGCAGAAAGCTGTTGTTTGCCAGCAATCGCGGCGGCGGATTGGGTGGTTCGGACATCTGGCAAAGCGATTTGGGCATTGATGGCCAGTGGAATAAGCCGCACAATTTGGGTGAAACCATCAATTCTGATGGCAATGAGATGGCGCCTTTTTTGCATCCCGATGGAAAAACACTCTACTTTTCATCCGATGGCCATCCCGGAATGGGTGGTGCTGATCTTTTTGTAAGCCGATTAGATAGTTTAGGTCAATGGCAAATGCCTATAAACCTGGGTTATCCGATTAATACGCCTTCCGACGAAATTAATTTGGTGGTAGGAGCCGGTGGAAAAACTGCCTTGCTTTCTGCTTTAAACGACAGCCTTGAAACCTATGATATTTTAACTTTTGAGCTCCCGTTGGAACATCAGCCCAATCCTGTAACCTATCTTCAATTGCTTGTAAAAGAGTTGGATACAAATAACCCTTTGTTTGCTAAAGTCATTTTAGCTAATCCCATTTCTGCAACAAAACTTATTGAAACGGAAACAGACGAAAACGGCGACGCTTTTGTGGTGATTCCTGCTAAAGAAGCCTACGCCCTGCAAGTGAGCAGTAAAGGCTATTTGTTTTACGACAATTTCATTCATCCTGAGCCGGGTACTGACTTGCAACCGACTCAAATTGAGGTTTTTCTGGAAGCATTGCAAGTCGGGAAAAAGGTGCTGCTGGATAATATTCTTTTTGAAACCAATAAAGCTGTTTTATTGCCCGAATCTAAGGCGGGTCTCACTTATTTGGAACATTTTTTAAAGCAAAACCCACAACTGAAAATTAGGCTCGAAGGCCATACTGACAATACCGGTCATCCTATTTACAATCAAAAGCTTTCACTTGAGCGGGCAGGAGTTGTTGCGGAATTTCTTTATGAACACAGCATTGACGCTGAAAGACTTGAAGTGCAGGGTTTTGGAGCTAAGCAGCCAATCGCGACCAATGAAACAGAGGACGGACGTGCCAAAAACCGACGTGTGGAGATGCATGTGATTGCTATTGAATAATTTAAAGGCTTAGAAAAAAAATGTTGACAAAGACGCAAATGAGATTTTTGGCTTCGTTGAGTTTATTATTAAACTGGCTGAACATAAGTTGCTATTAATTGTCTTTTTCAAGCAGAGAAACAAATAAAATGCAACAAACGCTTACGATATCTTTTTTCCGTTATGGTAGTCTCACTAATAAAATCTGGGGCATGAGCCAGATGTATTTGGTGCGCAAGCCTATGCGGAAAATGGCTGGACTAGAATTTTTTAAACCTATAGGAACTGGAAGTGGCGCGGGTTATAGCATTATTCCTGATTTCAGTGTTTATGGTATTTTGGCTGTTTGGGAAGATATTAGCGCTGCCGAAGCATTTTTGAAAAGTAAATTATTTAGCGATTTCGAGCAGCATAGCAGCGAGCAATATACTATTTTTATGCAGCCTTTATTGGCCAAAGGCAGTTGGTCGGGCTTTGCTAATGGCGATTTGTACAAAACAATCATCAAAATGCGGCGGTTGCTGTTCTCACTTATGCGACTATTCGCATAGGGTTCATCATCCCGTTTTTGCGAATAACACCGAAAGTAAGCAGCGTTAGCGAGCAATTTAAAGGGTTGATTTTTTCTAAAGGAATAGGAGAGATGCCGGTGTTTGAACAGGCGACTTTTACTGTTTGGGAAAGTGTTTCGGAGATGGAGCAATTTGCATATCGTAGTGAACATATTGAAGCAATGAGAATTACACGGCAAAAAAACGGTTTTGCTGAACAACTTTTTGCGCGTTTCAGACCAGTGAAAGCTACCGGAACTTTCAATGGAAAAAATCCTGTGCAGGAACTTTTAGACAAGCAGAACCAAAAAAATGAATTAGTAAACTACAGTCACTGAGCCGCGCTTGCTTATGTTATTGCCCTGGCTGTCAGTATATTGATACGCCCAGATATAAGTTCCACGGCTCACGAGGTCGCCATTGTAAGAGCCATCCCAGCCTGTAAGAAAATCGCGCGTTTCAAAAATAAGCTGTCCCCAGCGGTTATAGATTTGGAAAAGATAATCGCTATTTGGTTCAAATCTTGAGATTGGTTTAAAAACATCCGTGATACCACCGGGTTTAAAGGCGTTTGGCATAAAAAAATCACTATCAAAACCAATATTTACACGGTTTGACTTGGTAGTAATCTCTTCGCCGGCAGGCTGATTGGCAGCTACCGCCATCACGAAATAACTTATTTTTCCAGTTGCTGAAGATTGTGAAATTGTATTATCTGTATAAGTAGTATGGGTTACAAAATCTATTTCTACAACAGGATTTTCTCCCAGTTTCCTATATATCCGATAGCCTTCCACAGCCCAGCCTTCGTAGGCATTCCAGCTTAATTCGACGCTTTCGTCTTGCAGTGCCTCTGCGGTCAGAAAAATGCTTCGGTGTGCATTTACTGCCTGGATATTTTTATTACAATAATCCAATAGTACAAGATCATACCAATAGGCTGTTTGGCTGCTGCCGGCCTCATTGTCAATGAAATTTATGAGTCTAATACCCGGGTTTTCAAGTGGCTGATAAATAGCCAAATCATTGCTATTTTCGTTTTCAGTACGCCAGATTTCCATTCCATTGATTATACCTGAACCAGTTATTTCACCTTCCAAAATTATTGAGCCGTCTTCTTTTACTGAAACCCGTTTAATTACTGGCGATTCAGGCCGCTCATAAGCCGGAGTATTGCGCGATTGCAGGTTGGAGCTGCTGCTTTGTGGGGAATTATCATTTTCGATATAATAAACAGCTTCAACTTTGTAGGTGTATATCAAGCCGGGATCAAAACCGACATGGGTGTATTCGTAAACGTTGGTGTACTTGTACTGTCCCGTAACCTCCTCATTATCATAAGTTAATATTTGTGTCACAGGTGTAAGTGAAATTTGCTCTAAGTTTGCAATAGTTGTATAGTTTGTTTCTCCTTCTGCTCTCGCTTTAATTATATATGAAGTGCGCTCAAAACCAATAAAAAACGACGTCCATTTGACTGTATTTGTCGGGACACATTCATCATAAATAATTTCTTCATAAAGAAATACGGTTTGCATTTCTTTTGACTCAGAAGTTTCATCGCCTTCTAAATTGATACGATAAATTTGTTTTTTTTGGCTAGCATCGGAGCTTTTATCTACGTAACTTAAATCTGAGGCGTTGACGATTTCAATCGGCTGAAATCCATACAGATCATTATCAGGGGGTAAATAATTCCAACGATAAATAATATACCTGGCGTCGGTCGATGTTGGCTGTTTCCATTGAATCGTAACATTGCCATCACTATCAACGTTAACAGATTCAATAACAGGTTTTTCTTGGCCATATCCAGCAATACAGACCATCAAAAGCAGTCCGGTAAAAATCAAGGCGATATGGCTTGTAAAATGTTTCATTATTGGATTTGTTCTTCCTTTTGCTGCTCATCACCTACCACAACTATTCGCATTGTTTCAGGGTCTAAATATTTATTTGCCAGGCTTTTAAGTTCATCAGCTGTTGTTTCCTGTATGCGTTTAAGGCTTTCGATATAAAATTGCATATTTAAACCGCTATCGTAAACCGACCTAAAACGTTCAGCTTGATTAAACACGCCGTCTAAAGCACGCAAATAGCTGCCGTTCAAATAGTTTTTTACCAATTCAAGTTCGTCATTGCTCACTATTTCGCTGCGCAGACGATCAAGTTCGAGGTTTATTTCTTTTAGTGCGTTTTGCGTAACAGCAGCTCCAGTTTCGGTAGAAATGGTGAAAGCGGTGGCATGGCGCATCGGCATCACCTGTGAGTTTATACCATAGGTATAGCCTTTATCTTCACGGATATTGGTCATCAGGCGCGAACCAAAATAACCACCTAAGAGGGTGTTGAGTAATAAAAACGGGATATAATCAGAATCCTGACGCGACATCAACGGCTTGCCCATCATGATAGCAGATTGCAGTGCGTTTTTTCTTAAAATAGGCGTATAACCAGGCTCAAAGTTATTCGTGAGCGGCAGCATAGATTTTTCGTCAATACCTTGGCGCCATTGACTTCCCAATGTGTTATTTATCAATTGTATATGATTTTCATCTATGGCACCACTAATTATCATATAAGCATTTTTGGGATGGAAATGTTGTTGATAAAATTGTACCAAATCTTGGTTATTCAACAGGTCAAAATCTACTTCGTGTGCCGTTTGTCCGTATGCCGTATCTGCACCAAAAATCAACTCATTGAAAGCCATACGCGCTATTTGTTTTGGCTTTTGGTTATTGGTGATGAAAGCTTGTTTTTGGCGGCTGTTTTTAAGCTTAAAGTCGCGGTTTCTAAAGCTGGCTTCCGTGAGCATACTTTTTAAGATAGGCAGCAGTTTAGGCAGGTGATTTTTAAGGCTGTACAAGCTGATCCATGCTGTGTCTCTGGCTGCCTGCAAATCAAAAAAGGCACCGTAATAATCTGTTTTTGAGGCGATAGCTCCGGCACTAAAACTGGCTGTTCCTTCTTTGAGCATTTTAATGGTGGTGTCGGCAACCAGTTTTTTGTTCTGCCATATGCTACCTGCATCAAAAATAATATCAACCCGCACAGCAGGATGTATTGAGCTTTCGAACACAAAAAGTGGCATTCCATTGTCCAGTGCCAGTTTACGAGGCTCGTTCAGGCTTAGCGAATCCGATTTTACCAAGGAGGGGGCTTTTCGTCTATCTAAAAAGGGGGTCTGCATAATCAGTTTTTTTCTGAGAGGTAAAGGAGTGTGGAACAGTTTTCGGGGCGAAGCACGGTTTTGGCAAGCTCGAATAGGTCTGCAGGTTTCACGGCTTCGTACATTTTGGGTATGTCGTTGATGATTTCCGGCGTTCCCAGGTGGGCGTAAAAGGCGAGGCTCATGGCTTGATTGAGCAGGCTTAGCTCACCGAAAATATTGGTGGCGATGGCTTTATTTTTTACTTTACGCAGTTCGGGAGCTGAAGGTGGCTTCTCGCTGAGCCGCACAATTTCTTGTTCGAGTGCGGCATGAGCTTTGTCAGCATCGATGCCGGGTGTTATTTTCCCGGTAATGATAAGTAATCCTGGATCCAAATCACCTGTAACAAAGGCATTTATCTCCGAAAAGAGCTGTTGCTGGCGAACCAGTGATTTGTACAGGCGCGAGGACTGACCGGAACCCAATAAATCCGAAATTAAATCAACGGTGTAGAAGTCTTTATCGCCGCGTCCGGAAATGTGATAGGCCTTGTAAATAGCCGATTGCGGCACGTCTCTTGTCACCCGCAACTCACGCGCCTCCGTTTGTACAGGTTCTTGCTGAAGCATACGCTGGTAGTTTTCCCCTGCGGGAATGGGGCCAAACCACTTTTTGGCCAGCTGCTTCACTTTTTGGGTTTCCAGATTGCCGGCTACCACCACGATGGCGTTGTTGGGATTATAAAAACGGCGGTAAAAGTCGCGTACATCCTGCAATTCAGCCTGTTCGATATGACTGATTTCTTTGCCAATTGTATTCCATTGATAGGGATGGGTTTTGTAGGCTAAAGGTTTGAGCAGCAGCCACACATCGCCGTAGGGTTGATTGAGATAATTTTGTCGAAATTCCTCAGTGACCACCTGTCGCTGCACATCCAGGCTTTTTTCGCTAAAAGCCAGATCAAGCATGCGATCTGACTCCAGCCAAAAAGCCGTTTCTAACTGCGAAGCCGGCAGGCTGAGGTAATAATTGGTGATATCGCTATTGGTGAAAGCGTTGTTGTCGCCGCCGGCCCGCTGCAAAGGTTCGTCGTATTTCGGGATGTTTACAGAGCCGCCAAACATCAGGTGCTCAAACAGATGTGCAAATCCTGTTTTGTTGGAAACCTCGTCGCGCGCGCCCACATTGTAAAGAATATTTACGGCTGCCATAGGAGAGGTGGGGTCGTGGATAACATAAAACGGAAGCCCGTTATCTAACTGAAAATGATCATAATGAATCATAAAATGGTCTCAAGTCTATAGGTTTATAAGATACAAAAGTAGTTAAGTTGGTGTATAAAACTGCTTCAATAACAGTAAACCACAGCTGTTTGTTTGGCTGGGGCTATAGCTATAAAACCCAATTTTGTGTTATTTATTTTGTCAGCAGCTGGCACTACTTCTGTAAATTTCCTTGAGAAAATAACTTATTGATTTAATGAGACTTAAAAAAACGATTTTGTTAAAGCAGTTATGTAGAGCGTGTTGCTTGTATCTGAGGCATTGGATATAGTTGTTTAAGATCAACTTTAGAAATGTTAAATGGCCGCTACAAGCCTTGTTTTTGACTCTTTCTTTTCAAAAATTCAAAAAAAAAGAGTTTGCTTTCTGGCTTTAAATATCCACTAATCTCAATGTATTATTTTTTTAATCAAAATAGTTGAGTAATTTTACTCAAAATACATCAGTTGAATTTTTTGTGCCTGATAGCCAATTGTAATAGTGCAAGAAAACAACCTTAAGGGTTTATATTTTCAAAAGACATGGAGAATAATGAAAATTTAAGCATATCTGAATTGTTGGCAGAACTGAAAGAGAGCCGCAGAATAATTGAAGAATATAAGAAGCAGGCGGATAAGGCCACAGATAGAACAGCGCTGGAAACTTATCTATTAAAATTACTAAACACCTTACCTGATGTGATTTTTGTGATAGATGAGCAGGGCACTTACCTGGATTGTAAAACCGGTAATCCGGAACAACTTGCTTTTCCGCAAGATCAACTTATCGGTCTCAATATTTCGGATGTTTTTCCGCCAGAATATGTACATTTAATTTTAGACACAATCGCAAAAGTATTGCACGATGGTAAGCAACATTCTATGCAATATGATATTGATATTCAGGGAAATAATCTTATTTATGAGGCTATATTCAGTCCCTTTGAGGCAGGTAAAATTATTGTTGTAATTCGGGATATAACTGATCGGAAAAATATTGAATTCAATTTTCAAAAAAGTCAAAATAAGTATCAGGAGCTGCTTGATTTAGCTCCTGATATGTTTTTCCAGGGCGATAGAAACGGTGATATCATTGAATGCAATCAAAAAGCATTGTCAGTTTTGGGATATAGTAGTAATGAGTTGATGGGTAAGCATTTATCTGCTATTTTTGATAAAGAAAGTCTCAGGCAGAATCCTTTACAGTTTGACCTTTTGTTTGGCGGGAAGCATATCATAAAAGAACGGTTTATTTTAACAAAAAGTGGCGAAAAAATCCCTGTAGAGATGAGCTCGCGAAAAATGAATGATGGAACTTACCAAACGTTTATCCGCGATATTTCTGAACGTAGGGATTACCAACGTCAGCTACAACAGGCGAACACAACTTTGCAGGGCATTTTTGATACTGTTTCCGAGGCTATTTACGTGCTTGACGAGGCGGGAACATTTATCGAAGTGAACCAGGGTGCTTGCGCGATGTATGGCTATACCAGGGAGCAGCTTATCGGGCAAAGTCCGGCCTCGGTGGCAGCAGCAGGCATGAATGATATGGTGCAGATACTGGCTCAGCAGGCTTTAGCGCTGAAAACCGGCAAGGCCTGTCGTTTCGAGTTTTGGGCCAAACGCGTCATCGGCGAAGTGTTTCCAAAAGAGGTGATCGTGAACCGTGGAACTTTTCACGGCAAACAGGTGCTGATTAGTACAGCCAGGGATATCAGCGCCCAGAAACAAGCTGAAAAGCACATCCGCGAGAGCGAAAAAAAATACCGTCAGCTCTTCGAAACCATCAGGCAGGGGGTGTTTTACCATGATGACAAAGGGCGGATCATTCAATCGAATCCGGCAGCGCAAATGATTTTCGGCTTTTCAGAAAATGAGCTTAATAACAGTGTGTTAACTTATGAAAAATGTAGGTGGATTGATGAAAGCTCACAACCCATGGACGATGAGAACTATCCCGGATATCTGGCTTTGAAATCAGGGAAATCAATTCGGGATGTTGTTCTGGGCGTTTTCAACTCAAAGGAAAAGCAATATCGCTGGATTTTGATGAATGCCTATCCTGAATTTGAAAATGCTGCTGTCAATACGCATCAGGTGCATGTTTCTTTCACTGATATTACAGCATTAAAGGAAGTGGAAAAACGACTGGAGCAAAGTGAGGAAACTTATCGAAACCTGTTTCAAAATGCCCAAGTAGGGATATTTAGAACACGACTGAGTGATGGTAAAATTTTAGAGTGCAACGAAAAGATGGCCCAGATGTTTGGCTATGATAATCGCGAGGAGGTAATAAAAGAATTTTACACTGAAGGAAATTATGTGGATAAAGGCTTGCGTCAAAAGGTGCTTGACATCTTAGGAAAAGAGGGCGAAGCGCTAAATATTGAAGCGCAATTTTAAAGGAAGGATAAATCTATCATTTGGGGCAGTTATTCTGCCAAAATCTATGAGGATAAAGGCTGGATAGAAGGAGTAGCAGCGGATATAAACGATAGGAAAATTGCTGAAGTCCAATTGATTGAGGCTAAAAATAAAGCAGAAGAGAGCGACCGTTTGAAATCAGCTTTTCTGGCCAATGTAAGCCATGAAATCAGAACGCCGATGAATGGTATTTTGGGATTTACCCAGCTTTTACAAAATAGAAACCTTGAGCAGAAGGATCGGCAGCAGTATCTTGAAATCATTGAAAAATCCGGAAACAGGCTGCTTGAAACCGTAAATAACCTGGTTGATATTTCCAAGATTGAAACGGGTCAGGTGCCTATAAAATTATCTAATCTGGAAATCGAAAAACAGCTTTCGCAACACTTTCAGTTCTTTGAACCGCAGGCAAAACAAAAAGGTTTTCCGCTTCGCATAAATATTCAACTTCCGGTGGATTTGAAATGCATAGCCACGGATGTTAGTAAGTTTAATTCTATCATTACTAACCTCTTAAAAAACGCCATTAAATATACCAGTATGGGTTTTGTTGAGTTTGGATGCTATGTACATGAACAGCAGCTTGTTATTTATGTAAAAGACACAGGTTATGGCGTTCCGGAACATCGGAAAAAAGCTATTTTTAATCGTTTTGAGCAAGCCGATATTAACGATAGGATGGCTTTGCAGGGCTCCGGTCTTGGGTTGTCTATTGTAAAAGCGTATGTGGAGATGCTTGAAGGCAGCATCTGGTTGGAGTCGGAAGCAGGAGAAGGAGCCACATTTTATTTTGGACTTCCAATAGGGCAAGCCATTCAGTATCAGGAAGCGACAGATAGGGTTAGCGAAGTGCCCGTGAAGTATGGTAAATCTCCTAAGTTGAGAATTCTGATAGCTGAGGATGATCCCAGCAGTGCCTTGTATCTCGAAATTTTGCTCAGAAACCTAGATGCCGAATTGCTTTTTGCCAGCAGCGGTGCCGAAACGCTGGAGCTGTTTCGCGAAAACCCCGACCTCGATTTGATTCTCATGGATATAAAAATGCCCAATGGTTCAGGCTTGGATGTTTCCCGTCAAATCAGGAAAGCAAATAGTTTGGTGCCAATAATCGCACAAACTGCCTATGCCATGGCTGGCGACGAAGAGCAGGCACTGGCTGCCGGCTGCAATGCATACATTACCAAGCCCGTACGCAGGCAGATTCTAATTCAGCTTATTCAACAGCTGCTTTGTTAAAATGTAAAAGGCTTGATTTAGAAGATTTATAAATGCAATGGCTTATTAAACAGTTTTAAAAGAGAAAAAAACCTGTACCTTTGAATGAAAATTAATTAGCAGGCTTCTCAAGTTAAATAGCTGTTATACAAGTTGTTATTTATATTTAATTAAGTTTGTTTATCAGCTTAAACTCAAGAACACCACAAAAACTTTAGGAATATGTTAAGAGATGAGAAAATTTTTGATCTGATTCGTCAGGAAAAAGAACGTCAGATGCATGGTATTGAGCTTATTGCGTCAGAAAACTTTGTGAGCGAACAAGTTTTGGAAGCGATGGGTTCTGTGCTTACCAACAAATATGCCGAGGGCTATCCCGGGAAGCGTTATTATGGTGGTTGCGAGATTGTTGACCAAACAGAGCAGTTGGCCATTGACCGTGCCAAAGAACTTTTTGATGCCGAATATGCCAATGTGCAGCCTCACTCAGGCGCACAAGCGAATATGGCCGTGTTTTTAGCTTGTCTGCAGCCCGGCGATACCTTTATGGGTTTAGACCTTTCGCATGGCGGCCACCTTTCGCATGGCTCTCCAGTGAACTCCTCCGGAATACTCTATAATCCAGTAGCTTACGTCGTGGATGAAGACTCTGGTCTGATCAATTACGACAAAATGGAAGCCCTTGCGATGCAACACAAGCCAAAGCTTATCATAGCCGGTGCCTCCGCGTATTCACGGGATTGGGATTATGAACGTATGCGCGACATTGCTGACCAAATCGGTGCTTTGCTGATGGCCGATATCAGTCATCCTTCGGGATTAATTGCCCGTGGCTTGCTGAATGACCCGGTCGAACATTGCCATATCATTACCACCACAACGCACAAAACCTTGCGTGGACCACGTGGCGGCCTTATCATTATGGGCGAAGATTTTGAGAATCCATGGGGTTATAAAACACCTAAAGGTGAGATTAAAATGATGTCGGCTTTACTCAACTCTGCCGTTTTCCCCGGAATCCAGGGCGGACCGCTTGAGCATGTGATTGCCAGCAAAGCAGTTGCCTTTGGCGAAGCACTTACCGATGAGTATTTCCAGTATATCCTGCAAGTGAAAAAGAATGCCGATGTGATGGCCAAAGCCTTTATCAGCCGCGGATATCATGTGATTTCAGGAGGTACAGATAATCACCTGATGTTGATTGATCTACGTTCAAAATTCCCTGATATCACCGGAAAAGTAGTAGAAAATACCCTAGTAAAAGCGGATATCACCATCAATAAAAATATGGTGCCATTTGACAGCCGCTCGCCTTTCCAAACTTCCGGATTACGTGTTGGAACGCCTGCCATCACTACCCGTGGCCTCAAAGAACAGCACATGGATCCTATTGTTGACTTGATCGACGAAGTAATCAGCAATGTTAACGACGAGAAAACCATTGAAGCCGTTCGCCTCAAAGTGAATAAAATGATGATGGAATTCCCTTTGTTCAATTGGTAAAATAATTTTTCATAATGAGAAATGCCTCCAAATAATCTTGGGGGCATTTTTTTTGATGATATACTTCATTTATTTACGTTTTATAGCTCCTGCTAAAAAACAAATATTCATTTTTTTCGTTTAATAAATAGTGAAATGCTGACAGCTACTTCTCCGTAAGCGAAATGAACATTAATTTGTTAATGTTTTCTTTGGTGAAGAAACTGTAGTGATAAGAAATAGATTGATCTTTGACAACGAATACTGTTTTAAACAATCATAAAGTGTTGAGGTGGTGTTGAATAACCATTATAAAAAATAAGGCTATGAAAACCCTTTATATCTTACGCCATGCCAAGTCGTCCTGGGCTTCAGTAGAGCAGCTGCCGGATCACGAAAGACCCTTGCTTGAAGAGGGCAAAAAACGCACCAGAAAGCTCATTAATTACCTCCTGCAAAATGAAATTAAGCCAGAGTTAATTATCAGCAGCACTGCCAAAAGAGCCAGTGAAACCGCCGGATATATTTCCAGTGCGCTGGCTGTTGATCATTCACAAATTAAGCTGGTTCCCAGCCTGTATAATGCAGGTAGTGAGCATATTTTTAACCAGTTTATTGACCTTGATGACAGTATGACTTCCATTATGATAGTGGGGCACAATCCTTCACTGACCAATTTTGTAAATCACTGGCTGAAACCACAAATTGACTGGTTACCGACTTCAGGCCTTGTTGGTATTGAGTTTGATACCATGCATTGGGAAGAACTGCCCAAAGCAAATGCAAAGGTTAAATTTATGGTGTATCCAAAACTGTTAAAAGGATAATAAATATAACAATAACCGCTTGTCTAAAAGACAAAGGCGCTGCATACATGGGCTGATTTTTATGAATAAGTATATGATTAATAGGGAGGTGAGTTGGCTGCATTTTAATGCAAGAGTATTGCAGGAAGCCCGTGATAATAACAATCCGTTGTTGGAACGTTTGCGATTTATTGGAATTTATTCCAATAACAGAGATGAGTTTTTTAGGGTTCGCGTGGCTACTTTGCGGCGTTTGCGCAAACTTAAAAAGGATAAGCCGGAGTATCTTACCTACGATCCCACGAAAATCCTGCATAGTATAAATAGGATAATCCAGGAGCAGGAAGAAACCTATATGGCTACCTATCTGGAGATTGCTGAACAGCTGCATGCCTATAAAATTCATATCATCGACGATCAAAATCTGAGTCAGGAGATGGGTGAGTCGGTGATTCGGTATTTTCGGGAGTCGGTGCATCCACATCTTTTTCCTATTATGCTCAGCGGCCTGAGTAATCCTGACAATCTTCAGGATAATTCTATTTATTTGGCCTTGATCTTGCGCAATTCGGCGGGCGAAATCCCAGATAATTACGCACTGGTAAAAGTCCCTACAGGCCGGATTAGCCGGTTTTTTCTACTTCCAGATACGGGCGATGAAGTTCAATTGATGTTGCTCGATGATGTGATTCGGTACAATTTGGGTGAGATTTTTCTTTCTTTCGGCTATGACGATTATGAGGCCTACTCGCTTAAGTTTACCCGTGATGCCGAGCTGGATATCGACAATGATATCTCTAAAAGTTTTATTGAGGTCATGGCCGAAAGCCTTAAGCAGCGCAAGAAAGGAGTGCCTGTCCGTTTTATTTATGACAGAGATATGCCCGAGGTGCTGCTTTCGAAACTGCTCAAGAAGTTCAGGGTGAGCAAAAATGATATTATGATTTCCGGCTGGAAATACCATAATTTCCGCGACTTTATGTCGCTGCCAAAGATAGGCTCAAAGGAGCTTTGGGCCGAAGAGCTTCCGCCGCTTCGGCATCCTGACCTACCACTTTACCGCAGCATTTTTAGCGTGATCCGTCAAAAAGATATCATGCTGCACTATCCGTATCAAACGTTTTCACACCTGATCGACTTGCTGCGCGAGGCCTCTATCGATCCTAAAGTGCGGTCGATAAAAATGACGCTATACCGTGCTGCCAGCGATTCAAAAGTTATCAACGCCCTGGTAAATGCGGCCCGCAACGGTAAATCTGTGACGGTATTTTTAGAGCTTCAGGCGCGTTTTGACGAAAAGGCAAACATCAAATGGTCAGAAAAATTGCACGAAGAAGGCGTGAATATAATTAAAACCATTCCCGGATTAAAAGTACATAGTAAGTTGTTGCTTATCCGACGAAAAGAAGAAGGGAAGAATGTATATTATTCCAATATCACCACCGGCAATTTCAATGAAAGCACCGCCCGTGTATATGCCGACGACAGCCTTTTTACTTCGGATGAACGCATTGGTATAGAGGTAGATAAGATGTTTCAGCTGTTTAAAACACCTTATGCACCACCAGATTTTAATGAGCTGGTTATTTCGCCTTCGGGCATGCGTAAGTTCTATATAAAATTGCTAAACACAGAAATTAGAAATGCCAAAGCCGGAAAAGAAGCTTGGGTCATTCTAAAGCTCAATAGTCTGGTGGACGCCACTTTGGTTACAAAGCTTTACCAAGCCAGTACTGCCGGCGTGAAAATCAAGATTATCTGCCGTGGAATATGTGTTTTGATTCCCAATTTACCCGGAAAAAGCGAAAACATTGAAGTGGTGAGTATTGTTGACCGCTTTTTGGAGCACAGCCGCGTCAATGTCTTCGCAAATGGCGGAACACCAAAGTATTATATCTCGTCAGCCGACTGGATGGTACGCAACCTGGATCATCGTTTTGAGATAACCGCACCCATCAAGGATAAATCAATACAAAAAGAGCTATTGGATATGCTCAATATTCAACTTAGCGACAATTGCAAAGCCAGGCTGCTGAATATCGAAGTCGTAAATCAATACAAGCCAAGAGATAATTCGGACAAGAAAGTACGCTCACAGATAGAGATTTACGATTATTTGAAGCGGAAGAAAGAGGTGGAGGAGGGCTGAGGTAGAGGGTTTGGGGCATTTATTTTTTGATAGAAATACCTTTTGGCAATTGGCGTACGGGAGTTTGGGGATTAATTGGTGTGATGAACTCAAACCCATGATATCATATGGTGCAGCGTTTTTTGCAGACAACTGTTTAGCCTCATTTCTATTTTTGTGTTTTGAACAGCAAGCAAATGGAAAGCTTCAAACACAGAACTAAATTTCAAGAAAAGATTTCTTTTTCAAAAAAATACAGCCTAGTTTTGATGGGTTTTGATTTCATTTCAAAACATTCATAACCAAAACACCCACTTATCGAACAATTCACCTGATTTTTTCTTGAGTTTGACACCTAAATCGTCTATCTCGTTTAAAACGAGGCTTTTAAAAAAAGCCGGTTCGCACTACACCATTTATTAGCATGGTGAGTGAC
>Ga0265295_1004475_pt1 | contig 18784 bp, 16 predicted proteins | sample Munlansysbiofilm_FD_192503 | JGI IMG/M metagenome (GOLD analysis project Ga0265295, IMG submission 192503) | Leachate microbial communities from a municipal landfill in Southern Ontario, Canada - Methane capture system biofilm | ecosystem: Engineered > Solid waste > Landfill > Unclassified ... | reverse complement strand
CGGAGACGTGGGCACCATCATTGTCCGCGCGCCGTCCAAGGCCGGAATATCCATCACCTTTCATGGCCGCTCGGCGCACGCAGGCATCGAACCCGAAAAGGGCGTAAGCGCCATCCAGATGGCTGCCAGCGCGGTCAGCCGCATGCAGCTTTTGCGCATCGACGACGAGACCGTGGCCAACCTGGGACGCATCGAGGGCGGAGGGCAGACGAACATCGTTCCGGACTGCGTCACCCTGACTGGCGAAGCCCGGTCCCAGGGCAATGTCAAGCTCATGGCCCAGATTGAACACATGCGCCAGTGCTGCGCCACGGCCTGCCAGGAATTGGGCGGAAGCTTCGACTTCAGCCACGAAATCTCCTATCCGGCCATGGACGTCTCCGCCGACAGCAGGCTCCTGCACCGCGCCCTGCACGCCTGCAACGACCTGAACCTGACCGTGGCAGTCAAGGGCACGGGCGGCGGCAGCGACGCCAACATCTTTGCCGGCAACGGACTGTCCTGCATCAACCTGGGCATCGGCATGAGCCGGGTGCATACCACGGACGAATTCATCCGCGTCGAGGACATGGTCAAGGCCACGCAACTCACGGCGGCGCTGATGCAAAGATAGGACTCCGGTGGGTTAGGAGATGTGCGGCTAGCGGCCTACAGTCGGCATGGCTCTCGGCCCCGCCGAAACTCCTTCACCGGCCTCGTAGAGTTGAATCGTCGCGTGCAGGGCGGACACTCCTGACAGCGCGTCAGGCAACGATTCAACCAACGATGCCTGGCTCAGTCAAACAGTCGGCGAGGCCGAGAGCCATGCCGACTGTAGGCCTTGAAGCGCTGGCGGGGGATGTCATTGTAGCGGACGGATGCAGAAAGATGATGATAAAAAAAACGGGCGACCCTTGGGCCGCCCGTTTGCGTTTGGAGACATCTTGCGAGGGGTTCTAGCAGATTGCCATTTTGGGGCGGTCTGCTAGCTTAGTTTTTTTGCCAAAAGCTGGTTGACCAGCCCCGGATTGGCCTTGCCCTTGGACTTCTTCATGACCTGACCGACAAAGAAACCGGTCAGCTTCTTGTCGCCACCCTTGAAGCGCTCCACTTCCGACGGGTTCTCGGCCAGCACCTCGTCGACCAGACCTTCGAGGGCCGAAGTGTCGGAGATCTGCGCCAGGCCCTTATCTTTGACGTGGGCTTCGGGATCTCCGCCGGTTTCGAAAAGCTCCTTGAACACGTTCTTGGCAATGGTGCCGCTGACGAGCCCGTCATCGACCAGCTTGACCAGCCGAGCCAGATCTCCGGGGCCAAGCCTGCACTCGGCAAGGGTCACGCCACGATCGTTCAGCTCGCGCATGACCTCGCCCATGACCCAGTTCGAAATCTTCTTGGGTTCGTCGTAAACCGCCAGGGCGGCCTCGAAATAATCCGCCACTTCCTTTTCCGCCGTCAGGACCTGGGCGTCGTACTCGGGCAGTCCCAGACCGTCCTGAAAGCGGCGACAACGGGCCTCGGGCAGCTCCGGCAACTCGGCCCGCCACTTCTCCATCTGCTCTTCCTCGATGACCAGGGGCAAAAGGTCGGGATCAGGAAAATAACGGTAATCGTGCGCCTCCTCCTTGCCACGCATGGAGCGGGTCACGCCCTTGGCCGCATCGAAAAGACGCGTCTCCTGCACGACCTTTTCCCCGTCCTCGACCAGATCGATCTGACGCTCGACCTCGTATTCGATGGCGCGCTGGATATTGCGGAAGGAGTTCATGTTCTTGAGCTCGGCCCGGGTGCCGAACTCCGCCTGCCCGCGCGGGCGGATGGAGACGTTGGCGTCGCACCGGAAGCTGCCCTCTTCCAGGTTGCCGTCGCAAATGCCCAGATAAACAAGAATGGCGCGCAAACTCTTCAGATAGGCCACGGCCTCCTCGGCCGAGCGCATGTCCGGCTCGCTGACGATTTCGATGAGTGGCACCCCGGCCCGGTTCAGGTCCACGTAAGAGGCATTGTCCGTGGCCGAGTGGATGTTCTTGCCCGCATCGTTCTCCATGTGGATGCGGGTGATGCCGATGCGCTTTTCACCCTTGTCGGTGTGGATGACGATGTGACCGTGTTCGGCCACGGGCAGCTCGAACTGCGAAATCTGGTAGCCCATGGGCAGATCGGGATAGAAGTAGTTCTTGCGGGCGAAAAGGGAACGGCGATTGACAGTGCAATCCACGGCCAGGGCCATCTTGACCGCATATTCCACGGCACGGGCGTTCAAAACCGGCAGCATGCCCGGCATGCCCGTGCAGACCGGGCAGGTGTTCTCATTGGGACCGGCCCCGAACTGGGTCGAACAGGAACAGAATATCTTGCTCTTGGTCCTGAGCTGGGCATGGACCTCAAGGCCGATGACCACTTCGTAATCGAGCATACAAACTCCTTCCCGCTTCAGCCCGCAACGGGCGTGGCGGCGTACAATTCCGGGTTGAGGGCCGGATCGTTATACATTTTGCACTGAAAGTAGACCTTGGGACTTTTTGCGCCCAGGGCGTAATCGTCGACCAGCTCCAAAATGGCGCAAAAAAGATCCTTATGCTGGGCTTCGAGCAGAGTGAGCTTGTCCCGGCAGCTTTTGAGGTGCCCCGCGTCCACATCCTTACGCCCGGTCTGCTCGCGCATGTGAAAAATCTTGAGGCTGAGGATGGAGAGCCGGTCCAGGGCCGCGCCCAGCGTTTCGGTATTGAAGCGATGCTGGGCCACCTCCTTCTGTGCGGCAAAGGTCGCGACGGCCCCTACCAGCCAGGCATCGACCTGCTCCATGAGGTCGTTGCGCTGCTGATTGAGGCCGTCGATCTCGCGCTTGCAGGCGGTGATGACCCGGTCGTCCACATCCCTGCGCCGCGCCCTGTCCTCGACGTGCCAGAGCAGAAAATTCTTGAGGTGCTGGCGTAGCACGAGCTCCACCAATCCGTCCCCAGGAGCTGGCGGCAGGTCCGCCGGGGGGTCCTCCTCATGCCAGCGGGCGACGCTCTCCAGCTGCGCCGAGGCAGCCTGGCGCAACAGATCTTTTAAGGTGTTGGGGTCGATGGAGTGCATGGTTGTTCCTGTTTTTTGAGCAGAAGATAAACTTGGGGCCTGGCCTGAAGGTGCCCGGCCAAAAATTCGGCCCGCTCCCCCGCCCCACAGAAAAGGTCCAGACGGCTGCCCTTGATGGCCCCGCCCCGGTCCTGGGCCAACCCCAGAAACGCCGTTTTCTCGCCGTCGTCCGGCAGGACGGTTTCCACGGCCAAAATCGCGCCAAGGGGCAGAAAGGCTGAATCAGTAGCCATGCTGACCATCGGCGTCAATGTCCGCCCCATGGCCCCCAGCGGCCCGTCCTGGGCCAGCCTGAAAAAAACGTAGCTGGGATTGGCGTTCAGAAGCTCCTGAACCTTTTCCGGATGCTCGCGCAGATAGGAGCGGATGCGCTGCATGGACATTTCTTCCGCCGGGACCAGCCCGCGCTGTATCATGACCTTGCCCAGGGACACATACTCATGCCCGTTCTTGCCTGCATAGAGCACATGGCGCAGCGAGCCGTCGGGCAGGCGCAGGCGGCCCGAGCCCTGCACCTGCAAAAAAAAGACATCCACCGGATCGCGTGTCCAGGCGATGGGCGTCTGGGTGGCGACCAAAGCCCCGTGCGTGTCGATTTCCTCTCGCGAGAAAAAAGGGACGATGTCCTGGCCCTGGAGGCGGTAGGTCAGGGTCTGTCCCTTCCAGCGCGGATGAAATGCGCCCAGGTCCGCCGTGCGCAAATCCTGCGGCAGGCCGTATATGGGCACTGGATAGCCGGGATCGGGTTCGAGGCTGGCCTCCATCTCGGGCTCGTAGTACCCGGTCATGAGCGGATCGGACCGGACCTTAAGCCACGTGAATTCACGATCCAGAAGATCGGGCCGCGCCGCGAGCAGGGGCACGATTTCGCGCAGGCGTTCCAGGGATGCGGCCATGTCCCCCCAGGTGGCGTCAGGGCCATCCCCGGCAAAAGGCTTGATTTGCGCCGGGCGGGTGCGGACGTAGGCCAGGGAATGGTCGATGGCACGAAGCAGCGCGTCCTCTTCTCTGGCTGCCGCAGCCGCCACCTGGGCCGAAAACTCCGGTCCGGGACCGCGCACCGTCAGCAAAGGCCCGGACGGAGTCGCCGCGCAGCCGCACAGGAAAAGAAGGACAACGGCAAACAGTCCTCTCACAGACCACGGCCCTTGTCCGAGATGCGCGCATCGAAATACTTGCCCACCCCGTACTCCATGCGCCGGAAAAATCGCTTGGGCTCCGGACCGATGATCTGCATTTCCGGATGCTTGGTCTGCATGTCGAGGGCGATGTGCATTTCCTTGGTGCAGCCCGTGGAAAAGGTCGAATCCTTGCCGTGCCATTCGGCAGGAACGGCCTGACCCATCAGTTCGAAGCTGGTCTCGATGTCGGCCACGGTCTGAAAGCGCCAGACATCGATGTACCCGCTTCGCTGGACCCGCTCCCACATGTACATCAGGTCGTCCCCGTCCATGCCCTCGACGAAGTGCTCGGCCGGGTTGATGATCAAAAGATTGGCGTGCCTGGAGCGCAGATAGGCCACAAACGTGTTCACCACGCCAAGGGCCACCTTGGTCTGGCCGGGAATGCTGCCGATGATGGCGCTGTAGAACATGACCTGCCGCCCCATGCCCCTGGCAGTGCGCATCTGCGTGATGATGGAATCGGCCTGGGCCACGATCTGGGACTCGGTGATCTTGGTCACGCGCGGGGATTTTTCCTTGAAGCGGACCTGGTCCAGTCCGTCGCGATCCCGGTACAAACAAAGAATGTCGCGGGTGAAGAGGTGCGAGTTCTTGATCAGCCTACGATGATGGGGAAAATCCTTGGCGATGACAAGGTCGGCTTCCTTCCAGGAGCGGGCGAAGGTCACGCTGGTCCGCCACAGGTTGAGGCGTTCGCGGGTGCCGTCGGAGATGACCAGCAGCGGGCTTTCACGCTGGGCTCGCAGAAGCTCGTTCTTGCTCATGCGGCTGTTCTCGACAAAAAGTGCCTCTCCCAGAGCCTCCTGCAGGGAGTTGTCGTGCTCCACGTCCCAGATGACCGGGCTGTCCAGGCAATAGCCCTCCTTGAGGGCCAGGATGACCTTGTGCCCCAATCGGATGAGCACGCGAATCAGACGCAGATCGAAGATGATCCCGCCGCTGGAACCCGGCAGATACAGGATCTTGAGTTTTTTCTGCTGGCTGGATGGACCCATGATCCGAGTCATGATTTCGGAGAACTCCGGCCAGGGGGCGCAGATCTCCTCAAAAAAGGAGCAGTCTTCCTGGACCGATGCCGGTTTTTCCCAGATCCGGGAGCGCAGGGACATGCGACAGAGCCGGGCCATTTCGAGCAGATCGAGTTCCCAGCGCAGATCCTTGATGGAAGCGCAGCCCAGGTTGGATTCGGGGCAGGCATACAGAAGCCGGTTCATGTCCGGGCTGGTCATGAAATCCAGGGCGCGCTTGTTGGCCAGACGCTTCTCCGTGCGCTGCGGGTCGTGAACCCCGCTCATGGCCATGAATATGGTCAAAAGCTGCTTCAAAAAACGCGAGGGGATGAGAAACGGGGCGTGCAGCACCTGACTGACCTTGTGCCTGGACAGGGCAAAAATCTTGCGCCGGGTATAGCGATCCTTGATGTTGATGCGCGCCAGATGCACCAGCAGGCGCCACTTTTCCCGGTACTCCTGCCGCAGGGTCGAAGAAAGGCGGGTATGCAAGAGATTCTCGAACATCTCGTCCGAGCAGGGCACGAAAACCTGATCGTCGTCCACATCGACCATGAAGCGCAACTGTTCCTGCTGGGCGTTCTCCGCCGGATTTACCGTGGGCTCGATGTTGTTTTCGGTCATGAAATGCAAGAGCCAGGCATCAAGATAGGGATCCCGACCATAACGCAGTTCGCGCACCGATGTAATCTCCGGCAATTTGGGCATCTGCTCTCCCGTGTGTCTCAAGGGTCAAGAGGTTTGGTGTTCGCCTGAGTCCGTAAAAAACTTTTATCTTACGCTCAGGCAGCCGGTAAATTGGCCCGGAAACAACTCCTGGTCAAGCACCGGCTTGGCGCACGCTGATTACAGCCAAGGACCTTGGGCCTGAAAATGAAAAAGGCGCACGGGTCCTGCACCCATGCGCCTGGCAAAAGCATGCCCCGCAATGATCAGACGCCGCCGCTGATGACAAAGCCCTTGGTGGAAGGCCCGGTGGAGGCGGAGGTTCCGGCGATCTTGGAGAGGTAAGTGTCGCCCAGGGTATCGATGTGCGTGCCGACATTCTCGAAATAGTTCATGTGGGCCTGCTCCTCCTCGATGATGGTCTCGAAGAGCTTGGCGCTGATGGCATCGCCGTTGTCGCGGCAGGTCAGCAGGAACTGGCTGTAGATGTCGATGGTGTCGTCCTCGAGGGTAGCGTCGTAGGGATAGATGGAGCGCACGTCCTGGGCCTTTTTCAGATCGCCTTCGTAGGAAGTGGTCGGCTCGCCGCCCAGTTCCTTGATGCGTTCGGCGAACATTTCGGCGTGGCGCATTTCATCGATGGCAATGAGTTTCATCTTGGCGGCCAGTTCGCCGTAATCCATGCTGTCCAGGCCGTAATGCTGGTTCATGTACTGGGTGATGGCGAAAAGCTCCATGGCCCGCGCTTCATTGAGCGCGGCGATGACGCGGGACCTGCGTTCTTCCTTGGAAAGTTTTTTTGTCATGGTTTTCTCCTGAAATATTTAGGGTTCATTGAGTCAACAAAGGATGCCCACAATGTTAGCAAAGACCGGGGGAGGGGGGCAAGTCATTTCAAAACCGAATTCATCCGCTCTTCCCCACTTGAAGAGCAGTCCCTTCGAGGGTAAGCAGCTTGTCCTTGCCTAGCACGACAACCGGGAACCAGCATGCTCGTTTACGCAAAACTCGTCGGATCGGTCTTTTTCTGGGGCGCCACTTGGATCTCGGGGCGCGTCCTGGCCCAGGACATGGGTCCTTTTTCCGCCGCCCTGCTGCGTTTCGTCACGGCCTCGGCCTTTCTGCTGTTCTGGGCGTGGCGAGCAAACGGCTCTTTTCCGGCCCTGCCGAAAAAGGACATCCTGCCCGTGGCTTTTCTGGGTCTGACAGGCATTTTCCTTTACAACGCCTTTTTCTTCACGGGCCTTAAAACCGTCCCCGCCGGGCGCGCGGCGCTCATCATCGCTTCCGTGCCCGTCATCATCAGCATCATCTCGGCCCTTATGCTCGGCGAGCGACTGACTCCGGGCAAGATCGCCGGAACCCTGTTGTCCCTCACCGGCGCGTCCATTGTCCTCTCCGGCGGCAATCCCATAAAACTCTTCCAGGGCGGCCTGTCCCACGGAGACCTCATGATCCTGGGCTGCGTGGCGGCCTGGACCGCCTATTCCGTGGCTGGCAGCCGGGTCATGAAACGGGTGGGTCCGCTGATGGCCGTGACCTGGTCGTGCATCCTGGGCACGCTCATGCTCATCATTCCGGCCCTTACCCACGGGCTGCTTGGCGACATCCGGCGCGCCAGCCTCGTGGACTGGGGCAACATCCTCTTTCTTGGCGTCGTGGCCACGGGCGTGGCCTTCACCTGGTACTACGCAGGCATTCGCGCCATCGGCGCGGCCCGCGCCGGGATCTTCATCAACCTGGTGCCGGTTTTTGCCATCGCCATGGGCTACGTCATCCTGGACGAACCCGTGACCTCCTCGCTCCTAAGCGGCGGAGCCATGGTCATTTCCGGCGTCTGGCTGGCCAACCGGCCTTCTTCTTCATAAAGCGGCCTGCCTTGCGCAGGGCAGCCGTTTTGTAGGTCCCATACGACCTATGGAACCTATTTTCCCCAGCGCAAAATTAACCGTTGCCATAATCCCGCAAGAGGTTTTAAGAAAATAACAATTTCTGCAGGCCTTCGATGCGACGGCCTGCCACGCACACTCTTACGTCACAGAGGAAGGCATGAAAACTCAACCAGCCTCTCCCATGAACCGCCCCATGACGGCCTTTACAATCCTCGCCACCGCAGCGGTCGCTATTCTCCTCTTTTGCGGCGCGGCCCTGGCCGCCGATGTGCCAGGGTCCAAGGACAACCCGCTGCTCAAGCGCTACGAGGGTTCGGAAATCATCGGCTATGATTACCGGGGATTCGACAAGTTTCATCTGATCACCGGGCCGCTCAAAAACTATGAACGTCCCCCGGACCCGTCGAGCACGGTCACGGGCAAGCACACGCGCATCCTCTACGTCGCCCCGCTGGACCGCTCGCCCCTGGAAGTGTTTCACAACTATGCCCAGGAACTGGAACAAAACGGCTATGCGACCGTGTTCACGTGCTCCGAAACGGAGTGCGGCAAGGACAAGGCCATTGCCCGGACCCTGTACAGCAGCGACAAAAAACTGAGCAACAAGGGGCAGATGTCGGAATACGCATTCACTTCGCCCGTGGAGCCCCAGTTTCTGGCCGCGACCCTGACCAGGCCCGAAGGGGATGTACATGTCTCCCTGCTCGTGGCCAGGGAGACGTTCAAGCATTTCAAGGAAACCTCCCAGCGCACCCTTGTGCTCCTCGACATCGTCGAAGCCGCGCCCATGGAAAAGAAAATGGTCACCGTGGACGCGGGGGCCATGGCCAAGAGCATCGAGGCCCAAGGCACCATCGCCCTGTACGGCATCTATTTCGACACGGACAAGGCCGAGCTCAAGCCCGAGTCAGCGCCGACCCTGGAGGAAATCGCCAAGTTGCTCCAAGGTGACGCGGCCCTCAAGTTATACGTGGTGGGACATACGGACGGAGTGGGCGGCTTCGACTACAACATGGACCTTTCCAAAAAGCGCGCCCAGGCCGTGGTACGCGAACTGACCGGAAAATACGGGGTGGCCGAAGGCAGGCTGAAAAGCGCTGGCATCGGATTCCTGGCCCCGGTGGGGTCCAACGAGGACGAGGACGGCCGAGCCAAGAACAGGCGGGTGGAACTGGTCAAGGATATCAACTGAAGCACAACTTAAGCGCAACGCAAAAGGGTCATGACAAGGTTTAGGTTCCCGTCATGACCCTTTTTTCATGTCCGCGCACGTTCACGGAAGCCGAGGCAAAATAATCTCTGCGGCCTGAACGGCCAGTTCCCGGCTGCGCTCTTCCTTGGCTGCGTCAGCGGCTTCCATGTTCGCAAATGAGCCCGCCAGTTGGGGACTTGGCTTGATGAGCACAAGATGGCCGCCCTTGCGCATCCACAAGGCTGTACCGTCCCAGAAGGCCTCATCCCCCAATCCCGGCATGGTTTTGAGAAGCGTGGCGGCATGAGCGCTGTTTTGCCGCGCCCGCAGTTGTCTCATCATGACATCGGTTGCGGAATCGAAAATGCCTTCCTGTGCAATGGACGCATCCGTACAGTAGGTGAGGCTCAATCCAAAGACTCCGCCGTCTTTGGCGTAGGAGTAGCGGCAACTCCTTCCTGCCGGTGTCATCGCGTCCCTGGCCACACCGGCAGAGACGCTTTCCTGCAACAGGGCTGAAGCATCGGCCTCGGTGAACAAGAGACAGGCATCCGGGCTGTCCTGCGCCAGCCCCTGATTTGAAAGAGACACAAGACATAATACAAGCGCCGTTACGGCCAGACGGCAAAGTCGAGGCATGGGTTCCTCCCGCGAGACATGGTTGCAGACCCTGATTTTTGCTTTGAGGCTCTCGCAAAAAAGGCAAAAAGTCCATCCACGAGACAAAATCCTGCCCAAGTCCCCAAAACGAACGCCTGCGAGCGTCTCAGCCGGACTGCTCCGTCCGCATGGACAGGCCGATACGGCGGCGCTTTGCGTCCACCTCCAGCACCGTGACCGTGACCTGCTGGCCCGTGCGCACCACCTCCAAGGGGTCGCGCACGTAGCGGTCGGCCAGATTGCTGATGTGCACCAGTCCGTCCTGATGCACCCCCACGTCCACGAAAGCCCCAAAGCGGGTCACGTTGGTCACGATGCCCGGCACGGTCATGCCCGGATGCAGGTCCGCCATGTCGTGCACGTCGGCGAAACGAAAGGCCTGGAAAGGGGGGCGCGGGTCGCGTCCGGGTTTTTCCAGCTCGGCCATGATGTCCCTCAGGGTTGGAAGGCCCACCTCGGCGTCCACATACCTGCCCAGCTCGATGCCCTTGCGCACGTTCTCGTTCTTGAGCAGATCCGCCACGCCGCAGCCCGCATCCTTGGCCATGCGCCCCACCAGGGCGTAGCGTTCGGGGTGAATGGCGCTGCCATCCAGAGGATTCTTGCCGCCTGCGATGCGCAAAAAACCCGCGCACTGTTCAAAGGCCTTGGGTCCCAAACGCTTGACCTTGAGGAGGCCCTTGCGGTCCGTGAAAGGACCGTACTCCCGGCGATGCTCGACGATGTTCGCCGCCAGGACCGGCCCCAGGCCCGAAACATGGGCCAACAGTTCGGGGCTGGCCGTGTTCACGTCCACGCCGACCTGATTGACGCAGGACACGACCACGTCATCCAGACTCTTCTTCAGGGCCGACTGGTCCACGTCATGTTGGTACTGCCCCACGCCGATGGACTTGGGATCGATCTTGACCAGTTCGGCCAGCGGGTCCATGAGCCGTCGGCCAATGGACACCGCGCCCCTGTAGGTCAGATCCAGATCCGGAAATTCACGTCTGGCTATTTCCGAGGCCGAGTAGACCGAAGCCCCGGCTTCGTTGACCAGGACCACGTCAACATTGGCGGGCAGGTTCAGACCCCGCACAAACGACTCGGTTTCGCGACCGCCCGTGCCGTTGCCCACGGCAATGGCCGTGATGCCATGCTTCTTGACCAGCGCCGTGACGACCCGCGCCGCCTCTTCGGCCTGCCCTTTGCCGCCGACGGGAAAAATCGTCTGCCAGTGCACAAGGTTCCCCTGTTCATCGAGGCAAGCGAGCTTGGCGCCGGTGCGCAGGCCAGGGTCCAGGGCCAGGATGCGGCAGGGGCCAAGCGGCGGGGCCAGGAGCAGCTCGCGCAGATTGGCGGCGAACACGCCGATGGCCTCGGCGTCGGCCTTGGCTTTGAGCTCCCCCCACAGTTCCGTCTCAAGAGAGGGGGCCAGCAGACGGGAATATCCATCGGCCACGGCTTCCTGCACCACTTGGCCGCAGGGGCCATTGGGGACTGGAAAAAGCCGGGCCAGACCGGCCAGAACCTCGTCCTGACCTGGACGCAGGGACAGGGAAAGGATCTTCTCCCGCTCCCCGCGCAACATGGCCAGGACGCGGTGCCCCGGAGCCGTGCGGGCGGCCTCGTGCCAGTCGAAATAATCGCGGTATTTCTCGCCCGCTTCGTCTTTGCCCTTGCGCACGGCGGAGGCAATGACGCCTTTGGCCGCGAAAAGACGGCGCATACCCTCGCGGCAGCGCCGGTCCTCGCTGACCTGCTCGGCGATGATGTCCCGCGCCCCGTCCAAGGCGGCCTGAACGTCCGGCACGTCAAGGTCCTGATTCACGAACCCGGCGGCAGCAGACAGAGGTTCGATTTTTCCGGCCAGAATCGCCTGAGCCAGGGACTCAAGGCCACGCTCTCTGGCCATGGTCGCGCGGGTGCGTTTCTTGGGCCGATACGGCAGGTAAACGTCCTCCAGCTCGGCCAGGGTCGATGATCCGAGCACCGACCGCTCCAAGTCCGCGCTGAGCAGATCGCGCTCACGCAGGCTGCCAAGAATGGCCTCGCGCCGCTTGTCCAGCTCGCGCGCCGCATCCAGCGCGTCGCGGACGTTCTGGATGGCCACCTCGTCAAGTCCCCCGGTGCGCTCCTTGCGATAGCGGGCGATGAAAGGCACGGTGCCGCCTTCGTCCAGCAGTTCGGCCACGCTCTCCACCTGATTCAAGGCAATGGCGCAGGCAGCGCCGACGCGTCTATACAGATCCGTTTCCGGCATGATTTTCTCCCGATTCATTCATTGCGCAATCCCCGCCCCCGGCGACAGCGGTCGCCAGGAACAGCCGCCATACTCGGCATCCGCGCTTAAAACCGCCCGTGTCGACAGCCCCGGCGCGGTTGTGTACCCAATACTTTTACGATCAACGCACTACCCTTTCACAACCAGAGGAGACCCAACCATGAACGCGACGGCAAACCTCATGCGCAAGGCCGCAGGTTTTGAGCCGCCCCAAGACAGAATCCTGGGCATCGGCGGCAGCCCGAGAAAAGGCGGAAACTCCGACACCTTGCTCAAATGCATGCTGGACGGCGCGGCCAAGCGCAAGGTCCAGGCCCAGGGCCTGCATCTGCGCGATGTGTCCATGCAGGGCTGCATCGGCTGCGAGCGGTGCAGAAAGGACAAGATATGCACCGGGCTTACGGACGGAATGAGCGTCCTGTACCCGGAAATACTCGTCTCGCGCGGCCTCATCCTCGTCTCGCCCACCCACAACTACAATGTCACAGCCTGGATGAAGGCCTTCATCGACCGCCTGTACTGCTTCTACGATTTCGACCGCCAGTGCCCGCGCGGCTGGTCGAGCCGCCTGGCCGGGCAGAAACGCATGGCCGTCCTCGCGGCCATCTGCGAGCAGGCGCACGAAAGGGACATGGGCTTCACTTTAGACGCCATGCGCCTGCCCCTTGAGGCGCTGGGATACGAGATCGTGGGCGTGCAGACAGTGTTCAAGATCTTTGACAAAGGCAAGGTCAGGGAAGACAAAGAGGCGCTCATGCGGGCCGAACAGCTCGGGTCCGAGCTTGCGGCAGCCCTGCTCCGCTAAAAGCCCGCACCTAGCCAAGGCCATGACTCAAACCCGCCACGAGCCCCAAAGGAAACGAAATGCAGCACCGCCCCATGCGCCGCAAAAAGAACGAGATCACGGACCCCGCGCAGATGCGCGAAATCATCCAACACAGCCCGGTCATGCGGCTGGCCATGTGCATGGACGGCGAGCCCTATGTCGTGCCTTTGTCCTTTGGCTACGACGGGGAGCACCTCTATTTCCACTGCGCTCACGAAGGTCTGAAACTCGACATCCTGGGCCATAACCCACGGGTCTGCTGCCTGTTCGAGCAAACCGCGGTTTTTAACCCCCAAGGCGACAGTCCTTGCGCCTGGGGCTTTACCTACGCCACGGCCATCGTCCACGGCACAGCCGCCCCGGTCACGGACCCCGCTGACAAGCTCGCGGCCCTGCAGATCATCACGGATCACTATGCCAAAAACAGGGATCGGATCCCGGCGGACAAAGTGGACAAGGTCGCAGTCTGGAAGATTTCAATTCTGGAGATAACGGGCAAACGGGCCCAATGAGCAAGTCGACGCGGCGTCTATACCGCGCCCAGTTCCCTCCACCCCTTCAATAGGCCGAAGCATCCGGCCAGCATCATGTCCCCGCCCGGAGCCAAAAACTCCACCTTGGCGTCGGCCAATATGGCCCTTCTGGGGCCGAGAACCACGGTGCGCCTGAATCCATCCGGCAGGTCCGGGGCGGTCACGCAGCCGTGTCCGCCGTCATCGAAGACTTCCGAATTACCCAGTTCCCCACGACGAAAACGTGCCAAATGGTCGAGCAGTCTGGTTTCATCCAAATGGCCGGTGTGATGCTCGTAGACCCCGAAGACGCGGCGCCCGAGCACCAGAAAGGCGATGGTGTGACTGTTGCCGACGTTTACCACCATCACCCCGTCCGTGGCCGCCGTGCGTTCCACGCTTGGGTCGAAAAGGGCTCCCAGCAGGGCAGCCGAGCCCGTGTCGGCCACCATTCCCACCCCGATGGAACGGCGCAGGCAGGCCAGCCGGGTCATCTCCTCTGGTGGATCGGAGTAAACAAGGCGCAGGATGTCCCCGTCGTACTCGTTCATGAACCGCTCCCAATAGGCAAAACGCGAGATGCGGTTGCTCTTGCCGGGATGAAAGCCGTGGTCCTGCACGCAGGCCAGGACAAGGTCAGGCTGGGGCAGGCCCGCGTGCTGCAACAAACCGCGCCAGAAACCGGAATCGAAATCGGTCAGCAGCACCTGGGAGGCCGAAAGAGGCGGAATGGATGTAATGTCTATGCCGTGGCCGCGCACCTGATCAAGGTCGTCGCCCAGGGCCAGGGCCGCTTCGGGATGGGCAAAGACCTTGAACCCCGCGTCCTGATGGGCCTTGACCGCCCGCCAAAATCCGCCGCCCATGTTCTGGCCGAAAAGATAGATGTCGCGCCCGGCCTTTGTCAGTTCCCGGATGCGGGCCGCCACGTTCCGGGCCGGAGACGGCAGGATGAACTTGGGGCAATTTTCCAGCTCCAGGCCTTCCTGGTAGAGCAGCACGTCCTGGGTGCCGCTGCCGATATCGAGAATGAGACAGGCTGTGGCTGTCATGGGAATACTCCTTGAAAATAATTGAATCCAACGCCGTTTGTGGACACTCCTGCGCCGCGCCCGTGGATCAAGGTTAGCAGAGGTAATCCGTTTCGCCCCTCAGGTCCAGAAACGTGAGCCAGCCTTGCCCCATCATTTTTGAACCAGAAAGCAAGCCAAAAACAAAACCGGCCCCGGCGCATTTACGCCGAAGCCGGTTTGTTTGGGTCTGTTTGCTCGGTGTCAGATCTGAAAGCCCAGGGAACCGTCCATTTCATCCACCACCAGCTTCTGCCCGTCATGCAGGCGGCCACTGATGATTTCCTTCGCCAAAGGCGTTTCCAGATGGTGCTGCAGGTACCTGAGCAGGGGACGTGCTCCGTAGACTGGATCATAGGCCTCGCGGGCGATGAACTCCTTGGCCCGTTCGGTAAGCTCAAGGGTGATCTTGCGCTCTTCGAGCCGCTTTTGCAGGTTGGCCAGCAAGAGGTCGATGATGCGCTTGATCTGCTCAACAAGCAGGGGCTTAAAAAGCACGATCTCGTCCACCCGGTTCAAGAATTCGGGCCTGAAATGCCCGCGCAGCACCCCCATGACCCCTTCACGCACGCCGTCGCGCAGTTCGCCCGTCTCGGTGATGCCCTCAAGGAGCATGGGCGAGCCGATGTTGGAGGTCATGATGATGATGGTGTTCTTGAAGTCCACGGTGCGGCCATGGCTGTCGGTCAGACGGCCATCGTCGAGGATCTGCAGGAGCACATTGAAGACGTCCGGATGGGCTTTTTCGATCTCGTCGAACAGCACCACGCTGTACGGCTTGCGCCGCACGGCCTCGGTCAGCTGGCCGCCCTCGTCATAGCCGATGTAGCCGGGAGGCGCGCCGATGAGCCGGGCCACGGTGTGCTTTTCCATGTACTCGCTCATGTCCAGGCGAACCATGTTTTCCTCGGTGTCGAAAAGGCTTTTCGCCAGGGTCTTGCACAGCTCGGTCTTGCCCACGCCCGTGGGCCCCAGGAACATGAAGGATCCGATGGGGCGCTGCGGGTTCTTGAGGCCAGCCCGGGCCCTGAGCACGGCGTCGGCCACGGCCTGGACAGCCTCGTCCTGGCCGATGACCCGCTCGTGCAGGATGTCGCCGAGCTTTAACAGCTTCTCGCGCTCCCCTTCCACCAGCTTGGCCACCGGGATGCCCGTCCACTTGGAGATGATGGACGCGATGTCGTCAGGGCCGACTTCCTCGCGCAGCAGGCGCGGTTCGCCGTCGTCTCCGCCGGAAAGATCGGCGAGCTTCTTTTCCAGCCCCGTCAGGCGACCGTATTTAAGCTCGGCGGCCTTGTTCAGGTCGTACTCGCGTTCGGCCTTGGCGATGGCCTCCTTGGTGGCCTCCAGCTCCTTCTTGACCTGGCTGATCTCGTCGATGCCGCTCTTCTCCCGCTCCCACTGGGCGCGAAGGCCAGTCTGGGTCTCTTTGAGTTCGGCCAGTTCCTTTTCCAGCTTCTCCAGACGCTCGCGGGAGGCGGCGTCGCTCTCACGTTTCAAAGCCTCGCGCTCGATCTCCAGCTGCATGGTCTTGCGGTTGATCTCGTCAAGTTCCGTGGGCAGGGAGTCGATCTCCGTGCGAATCATGGCCGCTGCCTCGTCGATGAGGTCGATGGCCTTGTCGGGCAGCTGGCGATCCGAGATGTAGCGGCTGGACAAGGTCACAGCCGTTACCAACGCCGAGTCGGAGATGCGCACGCCGTGATGCACCTCGAAGCGCTCCTTAAGGCCGCGCAGGATGGAGATGGCGTCTTCGACATTAGGCTCTTCCACGAGCACAGGCTGGAAGCGGCGCTCCAGGGCCGGGTCCTTTTCAATGTATTTGCGATATTCGTCCAGGGTGGTCGCGCCGATGCAGTGCAGCTCGCCCCTGGCCAGCATGGGCTTTAACAGATTGCCCGCATCCATGGCGCCTTCGGTCTTGCCCGCGCCGACAATGGTGTGCAGTTCGTCGATGAAAAGAAGGACCCGGCCTTCGGACTTCTGAACTTCCTTCAGGACGGCTTTCAGGCGTTCCTCGAACTCGCCGCGATACTTGGCCCCGGCAATGAGCGCGCCCATGTCAAGGGCAAACACGGTCTTGTCTTTGAGGCCCTCGGGCACGTCCTTGTTCAGGATGCGCTGGGCCAGGCCCTCGACGATGGCCGTCTTGCCCACGCCCGCCTCGCCGATCATGACCGGATTGTTCTTGGTGCGCCGGGACAGAATGCGGATGCAGCGCCGGATCTCGGAATCGCGGCCAATGACCGGGTCGAGCCTGCCCTTGCGCGCGTCCTCCACCAGGTCGCGCCCGTACTTCTTCAGGGCGTCGTAGGTTTCCTCGGGGTTGGCCGAGGTCACGCGCTGGTTGCCGCGCACTTCGGCCAGCACGGCGAGAACCCTGTCCTTGGTCAGCCCGAACTGGCGCAGCACGGCAGCCGTAGGCCCCGAGCCGGGCTTGTCCAGAATGGCCAGCAGGACATGCTCCACGCTGACGTACTCGTCCTGCATCTTTTTGGCCAGATCCTGGGCCGCGAGCATGGTTTCGTTCATGCGCTGGGTGACGTATATCTGGCCCGGCTGCGCGCCTGGTCCGCTGACCCTGGGCATCTTGCCGAGTTCGTTGTCCAGGGCCGTGGCCAGGGCGCGGACGTCATAACCGGCCCGCTCCAGCAAGCGGGGCACAAGGCCCTGCTCCTGCCCGACCAGGGCGCGGAACAGATGGTCCACGTCCACCTGCTGGTGACCAAAACGGATGGCCACAGCCTGGGCCTCGGCCACGGCCTCCTGTGATTTTTGCGTAAATTTATTCAGATCCATACGAATCCTCCCTCTAACTGACTATTGAAAAATTCAAAATTCGCAGGTCGCTCAAAAATGGTGAGATGCAAGGAAGCGAATAAATCCAGGACGCGCAGTGTATTTGCACATACATAAGCGGTCTGGATTTTTTCGCTGACGCAGCAGATTGCCGTTTTTGGGCGACCTGCTAAGCGCGGTCATTACCTGATGGGCAGTTCGCGCATTCGCTCCTCAAGATGTTCTATGCGTTCCAAAAGATCGACAATGATGACACCGGCCACCGGACTGAGCTCAAAGTCGGCGCACAGGCGTCTGTACTTGCGCCCGCGCAGCACATCCATGCGCACAAACAAAAACTCCTGCTGGGCCGTGGTGGACGGCACGATCCAGTCCATGCGCACAAGCTCAAGCAAGGCGTCTTCGGTCAGCCCGGTCAGTTCAAGATACTCTCTGGTGCCAATGCGATCAGACGCTGCCGGAAGCCCACGTTCATGAATTTGCAGAAATGTCATGCTCTGCTCCTACCTGGCCTGAAATGAGGAAGTTGCGGACAGTTCTTCCCAGAGCTTGCGTTCCTCGTCCGTCAAGGTCTTGGGCGACCGGATGACGATGCGCACGAACTGGTCCCCCTGGCTCTCGCCCTTGCCCAGCCCCTTGCCAGCCAGACGCAGCTTCTGTCCGCTGCTCAGACCGGCTGGAATGTTCATGTCCACGGGACCGTCCAGGGTCGGGATGCGTACCGAGCAACCGAGCACCGCTTCCCACGGGGCCAGCCGCAAGTCGTGGATGACGTTGACGCCTTCGAGGCGAAAAAGCGGGTGCTCGGCAATGGCGACCTGCAGCAAAAGATCCCCCGACGGGCCTCCGCCGGTCCCCGGCGAACCCTGCCCGGAAAGGCGTATCTTGGCGCCGTCCTTCACTCCGGCGGGAATGTTGACCTCCAGGGTCTTGGACTGCATGCGGGGCGTGCCATCAGCGCCGCGCACCTGCTCCTGCAGGGTGATGGTCTTGGGGCCGCCGCGGTAGGCCTCTTCCATGGTCAGGGTCAGGCGGACCTCGGCGTCACGGCCCTTGCTGCGCATGGACCGTCCAAACTGATCGCCGCCAAAACGGCTTCCGCCAAAACCGCCAGACTGGCCAAAGCCTCCGGCCTGGCCGAAAATCGTTTCAAAGAAATCGCTGAATCCCTCTCCGCCAAAACCGCCGGAACGGAACTGAAAATTCTCGTAGCCAGGAGGCGGCTGAAAATTCTGTCCTTCCTTCCAGTTGGGGCCAAGGGAATCGTAAAGCTTGCGTTTTTCCGGATCTTTGAGGACCTCGTAGGCTTCGTTGATCTCCTTGAACTTGCCTTCGGCAGCCGGATCGCCCGGATTCAAATCCGGGTGATATTTGCGAGCCAGTTTTTTAAACGCTTTGCTGACCTCGTCCTGGCTTGCGCCCTTCGACACTCCGAGCAAATTGTAATAATCTTTATATTCCAAAGCAGTACCACTCCTTATGCTCGAGATCTACGCAAACTGATAATACCCGATGAATACAAGTCAACAATTTGACACAAAATTTCAAACCTCTTCATAGCGGGACAAAAGCGGGAACAAAGGCAGCAAGACAAGCCACAGCGGCCTGCCCAGATAGGCCCACAAGTCCCGGTCCCGGGCCTGCACC
>Ga0265295_1004474_pt1 | contig 18787 bp, 18 predicted proteins | sample Munlansysbiofilm_FD_192503 | JGI IMG/M metagenome (GOLD analysis project Ga0265295, IMG submission 192503) | Leachate microbial communities from a municipal landfill in Southern Ontario, Canada - Methane capture system biofilm | ecosystem: Engineered > Solid waste > Landfill > Unclassified ... | reverse complement strand
GGCCCGTCGGATGAAGCCTCGGAACCGTCGGTCGAACTCGTAGCGCTCGAGACGGACTTTCCGGTCGCAACCCACGCAGCGCAGCCCGATATCCATCCCCAGCTTGATGATCTCCCACTCGTTGGCCCCGCATGGGTGCGATTTCTTGAGACGCACCACATCTCCGAGACGTATCGGTGTTATCGGAACAGCCACAGTCACTCCGTGCTCGGTCGCGTTAGCGGAACAGGGCGGGTAGAGTATACCGCGTGATATCCGCATACCCCGTCCGGCACCTCGCCGGTCAGCAGAAGGAGCCGCATGAAGACCAGAGCCATCCTTTCCGTCCTCGGCGCCGACCGCATCGGTATCGTCGCCAGCATCGCCACCGCACTCGCCGAGCTCTCCGTCAATATCGAGGACATCCGCCAGACGATCCTCGCAGACGTGTTCTCTATGACGATGCTCGTCACCGTCGATGAAGACGCCCATCCCTTCGAGGACATCCAGGCACGCCTGGCAGAGATCGCCCAGGCGACCGGCATGCAGGTGACACTCCAGCGCGAAGATGTATTCCGGTTCATGCACCGCGTCTGATCATTCCGCCCCTGAACAGCCGTTCCCGCCCTGGAGGTTCCCCACATGCCCCACATCAGTCCCGAGGAGATCCACGAGACCCTCCTCATGGTCCACCAGCAGCACCTCGACATCCGCACGGTCACACTCGGTATCTCTATAGGCGACTGCGGTGCAGATACTGCCGACGAGATGAGCCGACGCCTCTACGACAAGGTCACCCGTGCAGCCGAGCGGCTCGTGCCGGTGTGCGAAGCGATCGAGCGTGAGTACGGGATACCTATCCGCAACAAGCGCATCTCCGTCAGCCCGGTCGCATCCGTCGCGGGCCGCTGTGCCGGCGACGACCTCACGCCGGTGGCAGTGGCGATGGATCGTGCGGCCCACACGGCAGGTGTCGACTTCATCGGAGGCTTCTCGGCACTCGTACAGAAGGGCGTCGGGGCTGCCGACGATGCACTCATCCGCTCGATCCCCGGCGCGCTGGCCACCACGCAGCGCGTCTGCTCCTCGGTGAACGTGGCATCCACGCGCGCGGGCATCAACATGGATGCGATCGCGCGCATGGCGCACACGGTCAAGGAGACCGCCAGGCTCACCGCCGACCAGGACAGCATCGGCTGCGCGAAGCTCGTGGTGTTCGCCAACATGGTGGAGGACAACCCCTTCATGGCTGGTGCGGTCCACGGCGCAGGTGAAGCAGACGCCGTCATCAACGTAGGCATCTCAGGCCCTGGTGTCGTGCGTGCGATCATCGCCGCACTCCCTGATGACGCCGATCTCACCGCCGTGGCCGAGGCCATCAAAGCCACATCCTTCAAGATCACACGTGCGGGCGAGCTCGTGGCTCGCGAGGCCGCCCGCCGCCTCGGCGTGGCTATGGGCATCGTCGATCTCTCGCTCGCGCCCACCCCCGCCGAGGGCGATAGCGTCGCCGAGATCCTCGAGGCGATAGGTGTCGAGCGCTGCGGTGCACCGGGTACAACGACCGCACTCGCACTCCTGAACGACGCCGTCAAGAAGGGTGGTGCGATGGGTACCTCGTCAGTCGGCGGACTCTCCGGCGCATTCATCCCCGTCTCGGAGGATATGGGTATGGTACGCGCGGTGGAGTGCGGAGCACTCAACCTCGAGAAACTCGAAGCGATGACCGCCGTCTGCTCGGTAGGTCTCGATATGATCGCCATCCCCGGGGATACTCCCGCCGAGACGATCGCAGGGATCACCTCGGACGCCTGTGCCATCGGCGTGATCAACAGCAAGACGACCGCTGCACGTCTCATCCCGGTCGCGGGCAAGATCGCCGGCGACCACGTGAGTTGGGGCGGACTTCTCGGCGCCGCACCGGTGATGGACGTGTCGCGCTGGAGCAGCGCGAAGCTCATCGCTCGTGGTGGCCGGATGCCTGCGCCACTGGGGAGTCTGCGGAACTGACCCACTCGACGGGAGCCACAGTACCGTCTGGCTACCGCAATGGGCCGCCCGTCACATTGCAGCATACGGTCGGCAGATACCTCTCATGCACGATCGCGCACTGCCGATGTATTAAGTAGGATGATTGTTTTGGACAGCACTCAAGGAGAAGTGCATCGGGGCGAACGATTCACAGAATCGCGGTGTCATCAGGTGAACACTCGATCGCATAGGAGACGAAGCCCTCGCTGGCTCGCCGCGCGAGAAAGACTGCGGCAACCCCGGCTGCTTCTACGCGCCCTGCTCGCTGCGATCCTCATCATGCCCGTGCTTCCGGTCTCCGCACTTGTCCGTGTGACCATCGACATCGATGGCGTATTCAGTGACTGGACCCCCGTCTTCGAGAGTGCAGACAACGCCTGCTATGATCCGGCAGACCATACCGACCCCAAGGCAGACCTCGCCGTGGTCGCAGCCACCGGTGACGATGCTCGCCTCTACGTCTATCTGCGACGCGCCGCGTCCGGTGGCTCACCCGCCCAGTATGTATACATCGACCTCGATGGCGACGGCCTTCTCGAGTCCAGTGACCGTGTCCTTGTATTCGAACTAAGGGGCAGGAACCGCTTCAAGTCGGCGACACTCTATAGGTATGCTCCTGCCGAACCATCCGGCGACCCGATGGGTGCTACGGTCGCGGGTACCCAGGGTGCGTCGATCCACACGCCCAACGGTGCACTTACAGCAGACACCGAGGCCGACGGAGCAGAACTCGAGGGATCGATCAACTGGGCCGCCCTCGGAATACCAGCCGACACGCCGATCAGGATGCAGATGGCCTCGTCGCAGTCCGGCGACTTCGACTACACCGGAGTGATCTCATTCAGCTCGCCTGGTGTTGGTATGACGCCTGGGCGAAGCACCGGTGCTGCAGCAGGCGCGACGATGCTGTTTGAGCACACGATCACCAACACCGGAAACGTCCCGCTCACGCTTGCACTCGAAGCTCTCTCCGCACGTGAATGGCCGATCGTACTCAAGGTCAAGAGCACCGGTAGCACCGTGACGTCTGCGGACCTCGCTCCCGGTGAAAGCCTGACACTGGAAGCCGAGCTCACTGTGCCCGCTGCCACATCGAACGGTTCGCGCGACACGGTGACCGTTGCTGCGACCAGCGCTGCGGAACCCGCTATATATGTCACCGCCAGCAACACACTGGTGATCGGCCCCGTGCTCGTGATCCCGAACCGCACGGGATCCATGGCACCAAACGGTACGATCAGGTTTGAGAACAGCGTACAGAACAACACCGACAGCGAGATGACCGTCGCACTCGAGGCGCTCTCGGATGGGGGTTGGCCCATCACGATCCGGACTGTCGGCGGGACCGAGATATCCAGCCTCACCCTCGCCCCCTACGAAACCGCAGGTATCACGGTGGATGTAGCGGTACCAACGGGAGCGTCACCCGGAACGATCGACGTCACGCGGATCCAGGCCTCTGTCACCGGACACCCCGAGATCAGTGGCGTCGGGTACGACACCGTCATGGTCAAGACGGCGCTTGAGGTCACTCCCCCACGCCAGTCACCAGCAGGCGCGGGAACGACGGTCACCTACCGGCACACCGTCACCAACAACACCGCAGCTGCTCGCACCCTGGCCCTATCAGTGACCTCCTCCAGAGGGTGGCCCGTGCAGGTGTTCGCCAGCGACGGCGCCACACCACTCTCGTCCGTCACTGTGCCGCCACTCGGCGGCTCTGTGCCGGTGGTCGTGCGGGTCACGGTACCCGAAGGGATACAGAACACCCTGACCGACCAGACGACACTCACAGCCTCCGATGCGTCAGGCTCGGCTTCGGTAGTGGACGCCACGACTGTCAGCCAACTTGCGACGTTCGGTGTCGGCGGATTCGGCCTAGCCCAGGATGAATTCAGTCTCGGGGATCAGATCTATGCTCGTGGTATGGGTCTTGGCTCAACACAAGCCGTCACGTTCAAGTGGATTGACCCCGATGGCGCCATCCTCCACGACTTCAACGTCACAAGTGACGTCAAGGGTATCGCACAGTCGAGCTACGTCCTCCAGCCCGACGATGCGATTGGCACCTGGGCCATCCAGCTGTACTCCGGCACAACGCTGCTCGCCGAGAGCCAGTTCTTCGTCGGGTACCGGGCCGACATCACCGCGCTCACCACCAGCGGTGGCGATGAGTCGGGCTCACCGATCTCGGTCTCGGCGGTCTACAGCAACACCGGCGCCGCAGCACTCACGAACACCCGGGCCACCTACGTGCTCTGGCGTGATGTGGATAACGACGGGACGCCGAGCACCGGCGACTTCTACATCACAGCCGATGGTACGTGGACTGCGATGGGCGATGGTCCCGGATATACACATGTGACCTCAGGACTCACTGTGCCTGCCGGCACCACGGCACTCACCGATGCGTGGAGCGTCACCAACGAGCATCTGCGCTTCGCCGGCACGTACCGGCTCTCGGTGGTGTGGAAGACGGAGGACGGCGCCCACGTTCTTGGAACACGTGAGACCACGCTCTTCGCCACCCCGGGACAGTCGGCACTCAGCCTCGAGGTGAGCACGAACGCTGTCGACTTCGGCACGATACAGCCGGGGATCCAATATACGAACACCGATGTGACAGTGAACGTGTCGGCGACGCTACCATACAAACTCGACAGCGCTGTGGCAGGTGATGCGGTCGAACTCGGCCTATCCCGCACCCTCGATACAGTGCTTGGCCCCGCAACGAAGAACGGCTCATTCACCGACACCATCCGCATCCTGGTCTCATGGTTCACTAATCCCGGCGACTACCAGGTTCAGGTGACCTATACGATCGTGGCGCAGTGAGGAGTGGTGATGCTTATGGCACAGAACCCATACGCGGGACTGCACCCCCGCGCACTCATGTCTCGCGCACGAATACACGAAGGAGGTGGTGGACGACAGACAGGCTAAGCGTCTCGGTGTATGCATGCCGATCGGCATGCCGCTCAGAAGAACCACCGCACTACGAGCACTTTGATAACCGCACAGTCCACTGCAAAGGAGTCGGGTGCGAGTACCCGTTCATACTGTTGCTCGACCGTCGGTCGCGCTACACGCCCCTCTCATCACACACCAATGATGAACTATCAAGCAGGCGCCATCAGGTGCCGATATGCCATCTAGATGGAAAGATATCCATTCGGCTTAGAACCTTGATCGAGTCATTCATAGGACGATAGTACTAGCCCACTTGGATCAAGGAGCGGGCACCACCGCACAGGCGCCACCCCCGGGAATGCGAGCCCGACACGGCTCGCAACACGGGACGACATCAGCCCAACGAACAAAGGAGCACCATATGAAGAGGACCATGATCACCGCACTGTCAGTTGTCGTTCTCGTCTTCGGCGTCATCAGCTATGCAAGCGCTGCGAGCACGGGCAGCACGACCGTCAACGCAAACGTAGGCCAGTTGCTCGAGCTCACGGTCATCGACACAAACATCGACCTCGGCCAGATTGACCCTGAGAACGACGGGACTGGCACCGTGGGACTTGCAGCCAAGTCAAACAAGCCTGCAACCCTGAGCGCCAGCATCGATGCGAACACGTTCACGACCCTCACGTCGACCATCGGCTCCGCTAGTTTGACCAACCTTCGCGGTGGCAACATCACCGCCGCGGACAACGTCACCGGCACGGTTGACTATAACGTCGACGCGGGGGATTCCATCTCGGGTACCATCTCCTACTCGCTCGTGCAGTAGACGCACCACGGGAACGACGCACCACAACAGAAAGCCCGGGCCCAACGGCCCGGGCTTTCGTGCTTCCTGCGGGTAGGTGATACCGCGATACCGAGACGAAGCCCACCTGACGCTGTGCTGTTCCTGCATCTAAGGGTGACATGCCGACCCTACGCAAGTAGAGCGCTCAGCGATGTCAAGCTCTCCTACCGCTCCCGACTGCGCGCGCTATGGCGACGAACCTCCCGCGAGCGGCGAACTCTCGGCTCTCGTGTCCTGGCACGAGGCGCATCGGCGGTGTCCCCCGCCTCCCCGGGCACCCGCTCACGCTCACGCTTCCGGGCGTCGACACGCCGCGCGCTTCGCCAGCTCAACCAGACAGCGACTCCCCCGACAAGCACGATGACCGCGATCACCAACCATAGCGAAAGGATCCATACCGTCTTGTCGATCGTGATGGCATCGCTGGCACCGACCTCGGAACCTTCGCGGGGATAGGTGATCTCCAGGCGCATCGTATAACGCCCGAACAACTGCTTGCCCGGGTCGATCGAAGCGGCCTTCTCGTAGTTCGTACCCGCGAAGACGGGCGTGTCAGATGTCTCGAGCGAACTCGCGACCTCTTCCAGATCTCCGTTCAAAAGCAGAATCCGCGCATCTATCCGCTTGTCGATGTTGCCCTCGTTGCGCACGACGAAAGTGTACGGCACGAGCTGCGACAGCACGAACGTGCGTGTGACGAAAGGTCGGACCTCCATCTTCTCGAAGACCTCACCTGCCACGCGCACACTGACTCTGGCCCCCACCCGACCTGTGACATCCGCAGAAGCAGCCTCATCATCCGCATCGCCACCACCGAACATCTCGAAGAAGATGATCACCTGGTGGTCGCCGGGGGGTGCATCTTCAGGGATCTCCAATTCGAACGCGACGGGGGCCTGCTCCCCGGGCGCCAGCGAAACGTATGGCGTGTTACCCCGGGTCCTGGTCTCAGCATCGATGACCATACGCACCCAGGTGGCCGGGGTACCAAGACCCGACATCCCGGTGACCGAGGGTGCCTGATAGTCGATGGAGCCGGTCTCGGAGACGATTTGATCGGCAGCATAGATGAGGACGTCGATGTCCTCATCACCATTATTGGAGACGGCGACCTCCCCACCGCCACTCTGCCCACCGGCCAACGAGAGTTCGAACGTTCCGGTGGACAGCCCCACCGTTCGGACGGCAGAAGCGGTGCTCGGAGCCGATATCGCAAGAGCCGTTACCACTGACAGCGCGAGTAGGACAACGCCCCTCCGACTGTGACGCATCAGATCCCCACCGCTTCCCTGAAAGACTTCACCTGGCGACGCGCTACGGGAACCTGCGTCTCATCGCGATCGGACATCACCACAACGTACGCACCCTCGGCGCGCTGGATCTCTTTGATCTTGTTGAGATTGATCATGAAACTCCGGTGCATCCGCCGGAACACATCACTCGACAGCCGCTCCTCGAGCTCGGAGAGCGTCAAGTCCACGAGATACTGGTTCTCGTACGTGTGCACGTACGTCGACTTGTTCTTGGCTGAGATGTAGATGACGTCGTCCAAATCGAGCAGCACCGTCCGTCCGCCCTTGCGGACAGCGAGCTTCCGGAAGTCGCCCTCAGCCTGTGCATTGCCACCTGCGCGCTGACGCCCGCGCATCAGACTCTGGATGCGCGCCACGAGCTCCATGAGGTTAAATGGCTTGGTGACGTACTGCTGCACGCCCTGCTTGAACGCAAGAATGCGCGCAAGATCCTGTGTCTTGGCGGTGAGCATGATCACGGGGATGTCCGCGGTGAGCGGATCGTTGCGGATCTCCATGAGGGTCATCCACCCATCGACGCGCGGCATCATGATGTCGAGGAGCACCACATCGGTGGGATGCTTGTGCAGCATCTCGAGCGCCAAGGAGCCGTCTGATGCGGCAACGACGTGCATACCCTCGTTCTCGAGCCCCATCTGAAGCATGTCGACGATCTCTGCATCGTCGTCTACGACGAGCACTTTGATCGGATCCGACACTGCCACCTCCTCGAGCCCGGCCCAAACAGTGGGCATGCCGCCTATCGGAGCAGCGCGCCGAACATCGGCGGACGCATGTCCGGATTGTACCGCACATCATCTGTATCGGACTATCGGACGCCACCCATGAGCCACTCGTCCATCGCACGCGCGGCACGCTTACCGGCACCCATGGCAAGGATGACGGTGGCCGAGCCTGTCACGATGTCGCCACCCGCGTACACGCCGGGTTTGGTGGTGGCACCGTTCTCGTCGGTCACGATGTAGCCACGCTTGTTTATCTCCATGCCGGGCGTGGTCTTGGACAACAGCGGGTTGGCTCGTGTGCCGAGAGCCACGATCACGGTGTCACAGTCGATGGTGAAGTCCGCACCCATCACGCACATCGGTGCGCGCCGGCCGCTTGCATCGGGCTCGCCGAGCTCCATCGTGTTGGCCACGATACCGGTCACCCACCCATCCTTGCCAAGGACCTCCACCGGCGAGCAGAGCATCTTGAACTCGACGCCCTCCTCCTGCGCATGGTGGACCTCCTCCTTGCGGGCCGGCATCTCCTCGGCGCTTCTCCGGTAGACGAGGAAGACCTCGTCGGCACCAAGACGCTTGGCGGTACGCGCCGCATCCATCGCTACGTTGCCACCGCCCACGACCGCCACCTTCCGGCCGCGCCACACCGGCGTGTCGGCCTTGGGGAACTCATAAGCACGCATCAGGTTCACGCGGGTGAGGTACTCGTTAGCCGAGTAGACACCGTTGAGGTTCTCGCCCGGGATGCCGAGGAACATCGGCAGACCTGCACCATTACCCACGAAGACCGCGTCGAAGCCCTCCTCGGTCATCAGATCGTCGATGGTGTATGTAGCGCCTACCACGACATCGCAGACGATCTCGACACCCATCTCCTCGAGCATGCCCACCTCGGACTGCACAATATGCTTGGGAAGACGGAACTCCGGGATCCCGTAGGTGAGCACTCCGCCGGTGGCGTGCAAACTCTCAAAGATCGTGACCGCGTGGCCGCTCCTGCGCAGCTCCCCCGCACACGCAAGACCAGCCGGGCCGGAGCCCACCACCGCCACGCGCTTGCCGGTGTCCTCGCCCACCTCGGGCACACAACGACCCTCGAGCTCGCAGGCCAGGTCGAAGTCGCCAAGCCACCGCTCGAGGCGACCGATCGCTACCGACTCACCCTTCTTGGCGAGCACGCAGTGCGCTTCGCACTGCGCTTCCTGCGGGCACACGCGACCACACACGGCGGGTAGCGCGTTGCGCTCCTTGAGCACGGCGACAGCTCGGTGGTAGTCGCCGTCGATGATCTCCCCGATGAACGACTTGATGTCGATGTTGACCGGACAGCCCTCGATACAGGTGGGGTTCTTACACTGCAGGCACCGACTCGCCTCGGCACGGGCCATCTCCTCGGTGTAGCCAAGAGTGACCTCATCGAAGTCCCGGGCACGCCTGACAGCGTCGCGCTCGGGCATCGGCGTACGTGGGATACGGGCGGGGCGATGCCTGGGCTTCCCGGGCACGGGCGCGGCGGTGCCGTCTACGGGTGACATCTGCACTCCCTGTCATACTCGGCATCGGCAAGACGCTCGTCATCGCTGTAGACACGCTGGCGACTCATGAGCTCCTCGAAGTCCACCGCATGGCCATCGAAGTCGGGTCCGTCAACGCACCCGAACTTCGTCTCGCCTCCCACGGTGCAGCGACAAGCACCGCACATCCCGGTTCCGTCCACCATGATCGGGTTAAGTGACACGACCGTTGGTATCTCGTACTCGCGCGTGGTGGCTGCGCAGAACTTCATCATGATCAGGGGGCCGATAGCCATCGCGTGGTCCACGGCTTTCGCCTCACACAGCTCCTTGAGAGGCGCGGTGACGAGACCCTTCCGTCCTGCCGAGCCATCGTCGGTGATGATGATGAGCTCCTTTAGGGGCAGCGCGCGGAACTCATCTTCAAGGATCACGAGATCGGCATTGCGCGCGCCGACGATGACGGTCACCTCGGCGCCTGCCGCACACATCGCGCGGGCCACCGGGTATGCCACCGCAGTACCCACGCCACCGCCGATGACAACGACACGCCCCATGTCCTCGACGTGAGTCGGTACGCCGAGCGGACCCACCACATCGGCGAGCGAGTCGCCCACCCTGAGACCCGAGAGCTGGTGCGTGGTCTTACCGACCCGCATGAAGATGAAGCGTATCCAGCCCTCCTCGGCCGACCAGTCGGAGAACGTCAACGGTATGCGTTCACCGTTCTCGTCGATACGCAGCATCAGGAACTGTCCGGCCCTGGCCTTCTTCGCGATCGCCGGGGCATGGACGCCCATCTCGAAGACCGCATCGGAGAGCTGACGGATGTGAACGATGGGGAACATCGATCCTCCCGGGGTTGGTACACTGACAAAGACGGCAGAACAAGTGCCGACCAGTATACCCGTCCCCGTGAGGCAGGCAATGCGACGTATCACCGCAGTGCTCCTACTTATCACGCTGGTAGTGCTGCCCGGATGCAGCCTCGCCGATCCGGTCGTTGTGAGCCGGGAGGCACTTGGTACGGTCGTGAGCGTGACGGCCTATGGAGAAGACGAGTCGGCCGTTCGCGCCGCTATCGATGATTCCTTCACGGTGATGGCCGAGATCGCCGGACCGCTCGATGCATATACATCCGGGTCCGACACCGCCGCCTTCAACCGACAGCCGTACACCGCCGGACCGCTACCCCCACGTGCAGCCGACATACTCGACGAAATCGAAGCTCTCGAGGTGGGCGACGCGTTCTCACCAACGCTCTTCGCCGTGACCCGGCTCTACGACTTCGAGGGAGCACGCACGCTGCCTGATACCGACGATCTCGCGCTCGCCGTCACAGCATCCGACCGATTCGTGCGCCAGGAAGACGGTACCGCGCTGTTCTCACGCCTTATGGACACCGACGTGCGTCTCGAGCCGGATGGCCCGCTCGCCCCCGGCCTGGACCTCGGCGGTGCGGCCAAGGGCCTTGCGCTCGACGCAGCACGCGAATCGCTGCGCGGAAGCGATGCGGTGACGGCAGCGCTCATCAGCTCGGGCAGCAGCACCGTCACACTCGGCACCAAGCCCGACGGAGGCGTGTGGCGCATCGGCATCGAAGACCCCCGCGATCTCTCGCGCGTGTTGGCGGTGTTCAGCTTCGAGGGGGATGGCGCACTCTCCACCTCGGGCGACTACCAGCGGTACTTCGAAGTCGACGGCGAGCGCTACCATCACATCCTCGACCCGACCACCGGACTTCCTGCACGTGGCGTACGGTCGCTCACGATCGCCGGAGCTTCACTCAGCGGACTCGACTCGGACATCCTCTCCACGGCGCTCTTCGTTCGAGGCGCTCACAACGCCCTGGCATATGCAGCCGAGCACGGGGCGGCACTCATGGTCGTGGACGCCGAGGGGCGGACACTCGTAGTGCCCGCCCCTGAGAACTCCGGCGTGACAGTCTCCGAGGAGGCCCCGGAGACACAGTAGCTACCTGGCTCGTGCTGCCTGCCCGCTACCTGTCCCAACCGTCTTAGATATAGTTCTTGATGAACCCGTACACCACGGGCATCTCATAGTCCTGCCCCTGGAACGCCTTGATCGCACCTATGATCGCAAACACAAAGACCGCCACCGAGGCGACAAGCCAGATGATCTGGCCGAGCAGCGGGATGACGTTCAAGACCATTGCGATCAGCGATACAGCCCAGAGCCCAAGCGCCTGCAGGGCATGCACTCTCACGAACCGCTCGTTCTTATACGGATCGATCAGGATGGCGATTAGCGCAACAATGCCGGTGAGATACCCGAATCCAGCAAGGATCTTACCGGTATCGCTCGGACCATCCGTAGCACCGGGTGGTGGTCCAGCTGGCGCCGGCGGAGCCAGTGGTGGGGTTTGAAAGTCGTCACTCATGGTCATCGATCCTTTCTTGTAGACAGCAACGCGAATACAACGTCTAGGCATCTTCCTTGCTGTATACCCTACACTATTTGCTGCATACCCCCCAGGCTGCTATGATTTGTCATGTAGCGCCTTCCGGCGGAAACCGACTGGCTCGACAGGGTCGTCCGGAGGAATCACAGAATGCATCGTAGCCGCGCACTTTCTCTCGCACTCACACTCGGCATCATATGGTCCCTGCTGGTCTCACCGTTCGCCTTCGGTGCGACGGTCGATGACTTGCGCGCGCACGAGAGCGCCGCGCAGGAGGCCCGGGATGCGGCATCAGCCGCAGACAGCAAGGCGAACCAGCTCGCCGCCGAAGCAGAGGCTCTCGACAAGACCATCGTGTCCATCCAGGGCGAGATCGACGCCCTCGCTGACGACATCTCCACGGCCACCGAGCGGAGAAGCCGCCTGCAGGCCGAGGTCGACGAACTGACAGCCCGGATCACCGCCAAAGAAGGCGAGATCGAGGCCACACAGACCGAGTACGAGCACCAGCAGTCGCTGCTCGGTGATCGCATGGAGACCTCCTACAAGTCGGGCGACCTCGCATACTTCGAACTACTCCTCGAAAGCAAGGACATCGAAGACTTCATCACGCGCACCACGCTCGTTCAGCGCGTGATCAAGTCGAACTCCGAGCTCGCCGACGGACTCAAGACGAGCAGGATCACCCTTGAGAAGATCAAGGCCGAGATCGAGCGCGACCGTGAAGCGGTCGACGCCAAGCGCGCCGAAGCCGAGGCCGAAGAGAAGAGCCTGCTCGATCTGCGCAACAGGCACCAGTCCAAACTGGACGCACAGAAGTCCGCACAGGCCGAGAAGGAAGCGCTTGTCGCCGAGAACAAGGCAAATGCCGCGCAACTTCGCGCTCAGGCCGAAGTGGAAGAGGCCGAGTCCGCCAAGATCGCCAGCGAGCTTTATGGAACCGGCTCCGGCTACTTCACCGGCGTCATGGCCTTCCCTGTCCCCGGGTTCGAACAGACCCCCACCGGTGGCTCCGCTTTCGGATACCGGGTCCACCCCATCCTCGGCTACCGCAAACTGCACACAGGCATCGATATCGGTGGACGAGCCGTGGGCAAGAACATCAACGGCGCGACGATCGTCGCAGCCGCAGATGGCAAGGTCATCTACACCGGGTACCGCGGCGGCTACGGCTACTGCACCATTATCGACCACGGCAACGGGGTCACGTCACTGTACGCGCACCAGCTCTCAGGGAGCATCAGTGTCAGCACAGGCGCCACGGTCTCCAAGCGAGACCCCATAGGTAAGGTCGGCACCACCGGCCTATCCACCGGCCCCCACCTGCACTTCGAGGTCAGAGTCAACGGTAACCCCGTCGACCCGATGAAATACCTCAAGTAGGGATCACTCCTGCATACAACGCCAGACGGGCTACCCTGCGTTGTACTCCCGCATGGCACTCTCGATGCCGTGCTCCAGGATGTGGATGACCGCCTGCGCCGCGTATGGCACCATCGACGTGAGTCGCTCGGCCGCAGCAGAGCGCATCGGCTCCAGGACGTATGCTGCCGGGTCCTGCCGTCCCGGTGGGCGTCCTATACCTACCTTCACACGGCAGTACTCGCCGGTACCGAGCGCGTCATTGAGTGAGCGGAGGCCATTGTGTCCCCCGTGTCCTCCCCCACGCTTGATGCGCAGCGCCTCCTCGGGGATATCGAGATCATCGTGGATCACGACGATATCCGAGATGTCGATCCTGTACGACGCCGCGAGCTTTGATACGGCCTTGCCGGACAGGTTCATGAAGGTCTGCGGTTTCACCAGCAGTAGATCACCATCACCAAAACGGACGAGGCCGACCTTTGCGCCGGCCTCGTCCTTCCAATACGTGACGCGAAGGTTCTCCGCGAGTAGATCCGCGACCATGAACCCCGCATTGTGACGCGTGTTCTCGTACTTGGGACCCGGATTGCCGAGCCCAACCACCATACGTGTCATGAGTGTGCGTACTACTCCTCGGCCTCTGCGGCCTCTGCGGTCTCCTTGCCGACCTCCGGGACCTCCATGACCTGCTCGTCGACGGGCTCAGGCTCTTCCTCCGCCATCGGGGCCATCACCGAGACGAGCACTGCTTCCGGCTCGTCCAGAAGCGTGACACCCTTGGGCGCGGCGATATCGGCGACCGTCAACGCATCGCCTACATCGAGAGCACTGACATCCAGCTCGATATGCTCGGGAAGATCCTTGGGGTTGGCCTCGACCTTGAGTTCGCGGAGCGAGTGCATGAGCACACCACCGGCGCGCTCACCGACAGACGTACCCACGAAGCTTACGGCGACGACCGTCTGTAGTGTCTGCGTCATATCCACAGCCCAGAAGTCGACATGCTGCACGAAGCCCTTGAGCTCATCGCGCTTCACTTCTTTGATGATGGCATCGACAGGCTTGGCGTCTCCCTCGACCGAAAGCTCGACGAGCGTAGCGCCGACAGTGGCTGTCTGCATCAGCTGATCGAACTCACGGCGATCGAGCACCAGCGATCGTGCGTCCACCCTGGGCCCGTACACGACTGCAGGCACGAGGCCCTCACCGGCGAGCTTGCGACTCGTCTTGCCTGTTATCTCACGGACCTTTGCATTCAATTCGACAACGTGCGTCATCAGTGCGCCTCCTCGTGGTCGGCGGGCAGCGCGATCGCGCGCCCGGATACTACTAGAGCTGGAAGTCCGGATCGAACAACTCGGATACCGAGTCGTCGTTGTACACGTTTTGGATCGCGCGGGCAATCAACGGCGCTACCGATAGCACCCTGATCTTACTGTGCTGCTGCTCCTCGGGGATCGGCAGCGTATTGGTCACCACGACCTCCTCGACAGGCGCAGAGTCCAGGCGCTCGAACGCTGGCGGCGAGAAGATGCCGTGCGTCGCCGTCACCCACACCTTCTCGGCGCCCTTCTGCTTGAGCGCCCGTGCACCGGCGGTGACAGAGCCGGCTGTATCGATCATGTCATCAGAAAGAATGCAGTTCTTACCTGCGACATCCCCGATGACGTGCGTGATCTCGGCCACGTTGTGCTCGGGGCGCCCTTTGTGGAGGATCGCAAGACCGCCGCCAAGCATATCGGCCATCTTCTTGGCGGCCTTCACACGACCTACATCTGGCGAAACGATGACGAGGTTCTGTAACTCGAGCATCTCGAAGTAGTCTGCGAGGATCGGCAGAGCAGTGAGATGATTCACAGGCTGATTGAAAAAGCCCTGTATCTGGCCCTGATGCAGATCCATCGTGATCACGCGCTCGGCCCCCGCAGTGGTGAGCAGATCGGCCACGAGCTTGGCCGTGATCGGCTCGCGCGCAGCAGACTTCTTGTCCTGACGCGCGTATGCGTAGTGCGGGACCACGGCGGTGATACAGCGGGCACTCGCACGCTTGGCCGCATCGATCATGATGAGCAGCTCCATCAGCGCGGCGTTGACCGGCTTACAGATAGACTGAACCAGGAAGATATCGGCACCGCGAACGCTCTCTAGGTAGCGGACGTATATCTCGCCGTTGGCGAACTTCGAGATCTTGATGTTTCCGAGCTCCACCCCGAGGTGCCGGGCGATATCCTCCGACAACTCACGGTTCTGGGTGCCCGCGAACACCATCATGCGCTTGCCTGGTGTCGAGATCATGGTGCCGATCGCTCCCTCGTTGGTCGCCTTCTACTACTTCTGACAGGGTATCGCACTCGCGCCGTCCGCGAGTACCGACTCAGTGAGAACGGTGTCACGAATGGTACACCCGTCACCGACCTGTGAGTCGGTGACACGCACGTTGGGCCCCAACTCGCACCGCTCGCCCACGCTCGTGGTGCCGAACAGGAAGGTCATCGGTTCGACCACGGTGTCACGACCGATGGTCACATCGGGGCTGATCCACGCGAGTCCTGGATCGGTCATCGTGACGCCGGAAAGCATATGGCACTCGTTGATGCGTCGCTGAAGGACGCGGGCCGCCTCGGCAAGCTGTACTCGACTGTTGACCCCGAGCGTCTCGTCCGGATCCGTTGCCTCGACAGCCACCACGCCCAGTCCTTCGCGCCTGAACAACGCGATCATATCCGTCAGATAGTACTCACCCTGCGCGTTATCGTTGCCGAGGCTCCGCAGGTGCGTAAACAGAGTCTCGATATCGAAACAGTACGTGCTCGTGTTGACCTCATCGATACCCCGCTGAGCCCCGGTGAGGTCTTTGTCCTCGACGATGCCTGCCACTGATCCATCCCCGGCCCGCACGATACGACCGTACCCGGAAGGATCGACGAGGCGAGCCGTCAGCAGAGAACATGCCGCGTCGGTCTTCTCGCGGCTCTGAATGAGCTCTGCGAGGGTTTCAGCCGTCAATAGGGGGCAATCTCCGGCAACGACCAGCAGGGACCCTGTAGCGCCTTTCAGCGCGTCAGCCGCGCACATCACCGCATGCCCGGTACCGAGCCGCTGCTCCTGCCGTGCGAACGTCACCTCGTCTATGAGCGCCTCGACAGCATCGGCTTCATGCCCGGTCACCACGACGACACGTTCGCAACCCGCTTCACGCGTCGCCCGGATGGCGTACTCGACCATCGGCAGTCCGAGGATGCGGTGTGCCACCTTGGGAAGCGAGGACTTCATCCTGGTGCCCTCGCCCGCCGCAAGGATCAGAGCGGTCGCGCTCATCGATGCTCCTTCAGATCGGGGTCTTGCGCCCCGCATGATCGGGATGGCTGGGGCGGTAGGATTCGAACCTACGAATGGCGGAGCCAAAGTCCGCTGCCTTACCACTTGGCTACGCCCCAAAGAGGCCCGCAGGCGGGCTCTCATAAGCGCAGGGAGTATACCACAGCACCTACTGGCGGCGGCGCGGTCTCTGGTATGTGTGAGTGCGCCTGCCTAGACGACTCCGGCACCCATGGCGGCCTCGGCGAAGAAACCAACACCGCCCTCGGCCTGGAACTCTGCGAGCACCGCGTCCTGGATGCACTGGCGTGCGTCAGCGTTGATCGGATGACAGATGTCCCGGAACTCACCGCTCGGCAGCTTGCGCGACGGCATAGCGACGAACAGTCCTTTGTCACCATTGACGACGCGCAGGTCGTGGACGACGAACATGTCATCGATGACGATACTCGCGATCGCGCAGACCTTGTTCATCGCGACCGGTCGAAGCGTGACTTTGGTGATGTCCATAGCGCCCCCTGCAGGTGTCCATTGCCCCTGTTCGGGTACTTCGACGCCCGTGAGCCCAAACCTGCACTCAAGGAAACGTAAGAAAAGTTCGGAGTTCGGATACGGGCTTACACTCGGACACCGTGTGTATCAGTCGCGCTTCACCGTACAGCCACGGGGGCTCAACGCCGTTGACACAGCCCAGTAACCTGCCTCCCGTGCCGCCGATGCGCACCGCGCAGCGTCCCCGGGCTCCCGGAAGATACCGAAAACCCCCGATCCGCTGCCGGTCATCGCAGCCCCGAGCACACCGTCTGCAGAACCGGCCAACGTGAGCACATCCTCGATCGCTGGCACGAGTCCCACCGACGAAGACGTCATGGCGTTATAGAGCGCAGCGACAGAACCACCGAGGTCGCCTGCCCTGAGAGCGTTCTCGAGCACGCGAGGGTCCGGTGCTACAGAAGGCTCGAACGCATCGAAAGCACGGTATGCGTCCGCAGTCGACACCGGCTCGGCCGGACGGATGACCGCAACGGGCGCTTCGAGTGATGGGAGCGTATAGGCGAGGATATCGCCCCGGCCGGTCAGACGAGCCGCACCGCCGACGAGAAAGAAGGGCACATCGGCCCCCAGACCGCGTGCCACGTCGACCAGCGCAGGAGTGCCGGGGTCGACCCCCCACAGTCCGGCGATGCCCGCGATCACGGCGGCGGCGTCCGAACTCGCACCACCGAACCCCGCCCCGGCGGGAACACGCTTCTCCACAGTGATCGAGATATCGAGAGTACGTCCGAACCGCTCTTCCATAGCCCGGGCCGCCCGATATGCGAGATTGCGCTCGTGCGGAAGGCCGAGGTCGACGCTACACGCGAACTCGAAACAAGCCGCAGGGCGTATCGCGACCTCGTCAGCGAGTTCGAGCGTCTGCATGACGGTCTCGACCGGGTGGTAACCATCAGCTCCAAGTGGACCGACTGCAAGATGGAGGTTCACTTTTGCCGGCGCGCTCATGCGCAGCTCTGCAGGTGTCATGGCTACCCCCGAACGAGCGACGCGCGAGGAACAGGTCCCCGCGCGTCGTCACAAAGCGTTGTCATCGATCTTCTAGTTGAGCCAGGGAAAGATACATTCGCCGGTATCGCAGTCCGTCAGCTCGACCGTCCCGGTGAGGATGTCGACGTAGCTGTACGAGACCCGTGCGGTACGACCACGCTTCTCATCGATCTTCAGAACGAACAGAGCCGGGTGGGTCTGCTCAAGAACACCTTCACGCTCAAGTATCTTGGAACGGCCCATGTTGGCCTTGAGCTTCATCCGCTCGCCCATCATGGATTCGAGATCGGTACGTATGCGTCCGACCACCTGCACCTGATTCATGGTATCCATGCATCAACCTCCTCGAAGAGGCCTACTATACAGAAGAATGCCTGTTCAGGCAACTCAGACACGGCCTCTGAGCACCGCCCCGAGCTCCAGGAACCGCTCCACATCGAGGGTCTCTGCACGTGCCGTCGGATCGATCCCCACGCTGCTAAGAAGCGCCTCTGCCTCCGCAGGACTCACCCCGAGCCCTGCAGCCAGCGAGTTGCGAAGGGTCTTGCGGCGCTGCGTGAACGCTGCATCTGCAGCTCGCGAGGCCGCCTCGAGCAGTGACGCATCGGCAGAGCGGTCTTCACGCACGAGCGTGATCACCGCCGAGTCCACGCGAGGCGGGGGCAGAAAACACGAGCGCGGCACGGGAAACCGACCAACCGAATGTGCATGGAGACCGAGCTTCACAGTATAGGCGCCGTACGCCTTGGTGCCCGGATGAGCGGACATTCGATCGGCCACCTCAGCCTGCACCATCACGACAGCCCGCTCGAGTG
>Ga0265295_1004473_pt1 | contig 18787 bp, 15 predicted proteins | sample Munlansysbiofilm_FD_192503 | JGI IMG/M metagenome (GOLD analysis project Ga0265295, IMG submission 192503) | Leachate microbial communities from a municipal landfill in Southern Ontario, Canada - Methane capture system biofilm | ecosystem: Engineered > Solid waste > Landfill > Unclassified ... | reverse complement strand
CTTTATCTACACCGGCCGGATAAAGATTATCATTGTGTATGAGTGTGTAACCAAACCATAGCTCCTGATCTGGCAAAATAAAAACCGGGGGTTCCAACACCACTTCATTCCATATATTGGGCGTGTATGAATCCAGTAGTTGTGAATATGCCAACTCGCTGGCGTTCTCACCTCTCCAGACTTTTAATGTAAATATCCCTTCAGTACCAACAGGGAAAAATCGTATTTTTGTCAGGCTGCTACCGGCATGATCCTTCAATAGATGAACGGGAAACCTACTGGCCGCACTAAAGGTTCCACCTCCATTAAGACCAACGGCATCATGATTCATACCATCATCCCAGTGCAGCCAGTGATTGTCGTACGTGATTGTATGTTGCCATCTTAACCAAACTTTAGGGATGTTATTTGGATTTGCCCATATATTAAAATTGTAAGGAGGTTTACATTCGCGATAAACCTGAATATTATCCACCAGCCAATTGTCTATATTCACTGAGTTGGTGCCATATGCCCTGAACCGGACCTGGAAAATTGAACCTAAGGCCAGACTGTTGATGATAATGCTTTCATTTTTCCAATCGAAGCTGGCGGTATTGCAGTATTCAGCAATCTTTATCCAATAACCGCCTTTTAATACCTCTATAACTAAAAATTCAGTACCTGTATTATATATAGTATTAAGCTTTATGTCAAAATCACAAACAATGCCGCCATCAATGAAATCATTGCCAGAAATAAAATGGCTGGTCAGCGCTTGTGAATAATATGTAACCACAGGGGAATGATAAAACTCGGCGGAAGGAGCATCATTTCCTGATGATCCGGAAATTCTCCAGTTCCCGGGATCAACGGTCCATTCATTGGTTTCAAAAGAACCGGTATTAAATTCTTCGACAAGCGGCAAATAATACCAATAAGTAAAATCCAACTGAACGGGGCCCTGCTTCATTGATTCTCCCGTTTCTCCCGGAAATCCATAGGCTGAAAGGTCATATACCGCTGACAGGTAATATGTATAGATGCCCGAAGGTAAATTCAAATCAAAATATTCATTCGCCGGAAATACTATAAAAAAGGCTACCGTTGTGTCATTCCGATATAGGTTATAACCCATAATACCATCGGGCAGGCCGCCTCCTGGTGCTCCATTGTCGGGATGATCCCAGGTTAAATGAGCATAATCTGTTCCAGGGGGTATGGAGCCTTGAAAATTCAGTGGCGGATATAAGACCTGAGCCTCAATGCCTTGAGTTGCGAAGATACTTGTTAGGGCGATAACTAACACTAACAATAAACTGCGGGATTTTGCAAGTTGATTTATCATGATTATGCATTTTTTAGCGGGTGTATTGGGTTGTCTTAGTATTTGTGCTTTATGCCTGTTTAATTGTAGATAACAAAGAAACTTCAGGCACCAGTATTTTAGTTCAACGAACAACGGTAATTTTTTTATCAATACGTTCACCGTTGTGAGTAATAAGTTTCAGCAGATAAAGCCCTTGCTTGTATGTTTTTACATCCAATTGAACGTTTTTATCACCAGCTATTTCCTGCTCATAAATCACCTGTCCTATGTTGTTGTAAACTATAAGCTGTTTGATATCTGATGTAAGCTCCAGGTTTACAACATCACCCGAAGGGTTGGGGTAAATTTTGTTGGCCGATTTGATGAGATCAGTAGAAATGTCAATTCCATAGTACCAGACCTCCTCAGAAAAGTCAGATTCACAATCTTCATATACGGCGGTAACTTTATAGCACCGGCTTTCGCTTAAAGCGGGAAGGAGGTCATAATATTCAGGAATGGTTGAAGATCCTATAAGAACGTCGTCACGATAAATATTGTAACCCGTTAAGTTTCGTTCAGACTTGTTGATATTTTGTTCTGGAAGAGCCTGTTGCAGCATCGTCAATTCGGAGGAATTATCGAGGTATGTATTATCCATACAAGCTTGTAAATTCCAGTTGCTATTTATCGCATATTTTGTTTTCAATGACGCCCATTCAATACCATCAAAGGAAATCATATCTCCAAATCCTGCTACTGCCGGGCCCGAATCAATACCTGCCACAGCATAGCTACCATACGTAATTGTATAGCCAAACCATAGTTCCTGATTTGGTAAAACAAGCACCGGGAAATCCAATGCAACTTCATTCCACATATTGGGATTATAGGAATCTAAAGGTTGGGTAAGCAGGAGCTCTCCTGCATTTTCCCCTCTCCAGACCTTCAAGGTAATTGTCCCCCCCGGAGAAACGGGGAAAAATCGTATTCGTGTCAGACTGCTCCCTAAATAATTTAATAGTTGATTGACTGCAAACCTGCTAGCCACACTAAAGCTTCCCCCTCCGGTAAGACCCACGGCATCAGAATTTCCACCATTATCCCAGGCCAGCCAATGGTGATTAACAATGAATGGTTCCTCCCACATCAGCTTAACATATTCATTGTGATTTTGCAAAATGGTATAGAAAATCAGTTCAGTTGGCGCTTTGCATTCGCGATAAATCCGAATATTATCCACTTGCCAGTTGTCGATATTCTGAGAATTGACTCCATAAGCCCTGAACCTGACCCGAAATAGTGTACCTTTTGTCAAACTGGTAACGGGGATACTTCTGTTTTCCCATTCAAAGCCGGCAGTATTGCTAAACTTTGCAATCTCCACCCAGTTACTGTCTTTTAATACCTCCACAGCCAGAAATTCAGTTCCGGTAGCATTAAGTAAAGTAAGCTTTAAGTCAAAATCAAAAATGATGTCACCATCAATAAGATCAGTGCCAATAATAAATGTACTGGTAAGAGATTGTTCATAATTGGTAACTGCCGGGGAAGGAAAAAACGCTGCTGAGGGAGCCTCGTTTCCTGAGGTTCCGGCTATTCGCCAGTTCCCCGGATCAGCGGTCCATTCATTGGTTGCGAAGGACCCGGTATTAAATTCTTCGATAAAAGGAAGATAATAACAACAAATAAAATCTAACTGTATCGGGCCTTCCACCATTGATTCAGCCGTTTCGCCGGGATAACCATAGTCGGAAAGATCATATACCGCGGTAAGGTGATAGGTATAAAAACCCGGAGACAAATTCAGATCAAGATATTCATTCCCCGGATATTCTATAAAGGTTATTTCTATATCATTCCTGTATAAGTTATAACCCAGAATTCCGGCTGGCAGGTTATCCCCTGTCTCACTATTGTCGGGATGTTCCCAGGTTAAATGATTGTAATCTGTTCCGTTGGGCATTGTGCCTTGCAGATTCAGTGGCGGATATAAAAACCGGCTCACGAAGCGAAAAGTATCTATTTCGGAAAGTCCGGAACCATAAATTGCTGCGACGCCGGCCACGTATTCCTGCCCAAAAACAAGATGCTGATAGGTATAATGTGTTTCATCGGTATTTTCAATTGCAATATCATCCAGAAAAACAGTGTAGCCCAAAGGCAAAACCGTGGCAGATGAAATCATAACATCATCAATGGCCCATCCACCGGCCCATTCTCCATTATCATCGGAATGAAACGCAAGCAAAACATTCTCGAGCCCATTTGATCCTGAATACATGGAAAGATCAACTTCAATCTCCTGCCAGGAATAGAAATTTAACGGCAATGTATGGATAATCATCCAGGTTGCGCCCCCATCGGTACTGATTTCAACAAAAGCCTGCTGGCTGTATTCGCCATGAAAATAACTTGAAAAGTTAAGGTAATATTCCGACTGATTTCGCCAGTCCATCGAAGGGGTTATCAGGTAATCAAAGCGGCCATTCCCATTGTCAAGGTCATCATTGGACACGGCATAAGTAGTGTGTGGGGGAATAACAAAGTGATCACTGCTGCCATCGATTGCGGAAAACCATCCCCTTATGCTTTGCGTAAGGGTCTGCCATCCTACGGGTGGAAAGATGCCACTTTCAAAGTCTTCATTGATGAGAATATCGCGGGGAACATCCCATTCAGCCATAAGGGTCACGCCGTCAACGCTCAGGTTATGAGGCAGAACCTGGGCATCGCTGCGTTGAATGGCGAAGATATTGGCCAGGACAATTAAAAGCACTGCCAATAAATTGATGCTTTTTGTTGATGTATTCATACTCAGAGAGGTTTTAAAAATGGATATCCGGGTTTGTATCAGTTCGTTAAGTTCTTGATTCGGATGTCAGCATTATAAAAAGAAAGCAGTGAGAATAGTATGTATAGCCAATACGTGGTGATCAAGAAAAAGCGTTCCTTACTGTTAAGACAATTTACATCTAATTTACCCCTATCTAAAGTTGAAAACTATTCGCTATGTCACCTTAATTTTATACGTTACCGTCCAATCAATGTCCAGGCATGATTTTCTACATGCTTCATTTTCTGCCCCACAAAAAAATAGATGCTAACTATTCATCAGCGCATTATACTATTCCCGCCATTTACGACTTTATATCCAAACCCCTCAGCCTTTATAAAAATGCGAATTCCTGTAAATCGGTTGCGTTTGATAACTGAACACAGGCGTTTGATAAATTGGTGAATTTTCCCCTTCATTTTAATGCATCTTTGTAGTCTATAAAGAGTCGTTATGTTAAAAATGGAACAATATATTATTGAATTATTGGAAAAGGTTAGTTTCGACAATGCCTTGTTCCGGAAAGAGTTGATAAAATCACGGCGTTGGCTTACTGCTGAAGAATGGATGCTTGTGAAGAGATGGGTATTAGCAAATCATGCAGATAAATTGGATGCATATACATCCGGACAACTACATTCATTTGATCGCATTTTAGCTTAGTTCAGGTTAACTGATTTCACATTTAGTTAAACGAGTAAGGGTTGTCTTTTAAAGGACAACCCTTTTTCATTCTCCTTTTCCTCCCCACTTATTGAAACATTTTCCCTACCTTTGTGTTATCAAACCATTGCCGGTTGTAAATTACTAAATCCTGCGTTAAAAAAAGTGAAACCCCAAAATACTTATTTATGAAAAGACTACTTTTCCCTATTGCTTTGTTACTATTTTCAGTAAGCCTTAAAGCGCAGAACACCTCCGATTTGTTTACAGATAAATATACCAGCGGTATCGATGTTTTTACAGATATCATTATGGATGCCCCGGATGGTATTAACTTCAGGGCCTTTAGTCCGGGAGTGAATATTTATGCCATGCGCACCTATCCGGTGAAGGAGAGTAATTTTGCTTTCGCAATCGGATTAGGATTAGGCATACATAACATTTTTAGCAATTCCGTATTAAACGATACTTCAGGAATGTCGTATTTCACCCCCATACCTGAGAAAACGGCAAATAGCAGCAACCTGGATTATAAAAAGAGTAAATTGACCCTTACTTATCTGGACGTGCCTGCCGAGCTAAGGTTTAAATCAGCTTCCGGCTTCAGGATGGCTTTGGGTGTAAAAGTTGGCGTACTCATCAATGCGCATACCAAATACAAAGGTGATGATTTGATCACCGGTAAAAAAACCAAGCTGAAAGAGGGTAATGTTCCAAATATTGCCACCTGGCGATTCGGACCTACCGTTCAGATAGGTTACAAATGGATTAACCTGATTGGTTATTACTCGGTTACCACATTGTTTGATGAGAATGCCGGCCCGGAAATTTACCCCATCTCGATAGGTCTGGCGCTTCGTCCTTTCTGATCAGAGGACGAAAAAACCTCCCATAATAATCATTCCCGCAACAAATCCCGCGTAAACCTGCGCGGGATTGTGCATTTTAAGTGATAGCCTGGCAAAGCCGCCCAACCCGGAAAGAAGAACCATGAGCAGGAAAAGCCCCGGGGTAGTCAGGAATCCCGTAAGGAACATTACCAAAAAGGCTCCTGTCATGCCTCCCAGGGCAAGCATATGCGCACTAATTTTCCAAAAAAGACTGATGCCCGCTGCAAATATAATGAGCGCAGCCCCGCCCAGTATCAGTCGTTGATAGACCGGAGGCAAATCCTGGTTCCGCAATAGGAAAAAGGTGGTAAAATATGCCAGCGCAGTAAAAGCATAGGGCAGTATTCGTTCACTTCGGTTTTCAAGCTGAATGCTGCTTATAAGCTGCCGGCGAGCCATAAACCAAATGATGAGTGAGGGCAATAAGGCGGTATTGATGAACACCATCACCAACAGTGCAATTTTCAGTTTTTGGGGCAGAATAAGTACAAAATAAACATCCTGACTATAGAACAGCAAGAGCGCATAAGTGGGCATAAGTACCGGATGCAGCAGCCAGGAGAGAAAGCGGGCAACATATTTTTCCATAAATAATTTTACCAGGGAAGTTTTTTATAGGGATCAGAATTGGCATCGGGTACCGGTTGTTGCACCGTATCCTCATCGTAGATCTCAAATCCGTTTTTGGTGTAAAAACCCAGTGCCGAGGGATGGTCGAGGTTACAGGTATGCAGCCAGAATTTTGAGATGTTTCGTTCCCAGGCATGGCGCATTACGTATTTTAAAAAGGGTTTCCCAAGTCCTTTGCCGGTAAATTCAGGGGTAAGTCCAAAATACACCAATTCAGTCTGATAATCAGAATGCAGGTCCAGCTCAGCAAAGCCACCGGGCACACCATTAATGTATAATACAAGAAACTCATTCAAAGGATCGTGAAGTATCTCTTCCAGTTCTTCGGCGGGCATCATCAGGCGATTATACCATTGGAAATGCCGGCCGACTTCGGTGTATAAGAAGAGATAAAATGAGCGGGTGGGCTTTACGGCACGCATAATGGTACTTTGCTTTGGAAGCTTGATATCCGTATTATCCGGCGCTTTAATTTGTTGCAACCACCAGGTCTTGGCTTCAATTTCAATCATAAATTGCTCTTGTATTAATCATTGTTTGCCCTTTGAAGCATTAAGGAGACTGTCCAGCTTCATCACCAGGTCTTCACCAGCAAAAATCAGGCTATCCTTGGTGAAAAGAAAATCATTATCCAAAAATTGTGGCTGTATAAGCTGTCCACGGCCTGTTTCTGCTGTAAATTTTTTACGGGCCGGCGTCATTTTATGGCCATACACGGAATCTCTTAAAACATAAACAGGGAGTTTAAAGTTCGATTGCCTGAATTTTTCAGAGATATCCTTTAAACCATATGTTTCTGAAATCAGCATAAAGGTCAGATCCGGGTGTTTCTCAGCAACAGCAGCATATAAAGCAAGATTCTCACAGCTTTCAGAAGGGCAAAAAGGCCGCCACAACCTGACCCAGGTAAAGGAAGATTGTTGCGTAATGAGATCAATATCGTTGTTATCCACTTCAATCAGCAATTGTTCTCCCGGTGGCCAATCCCGGTCCATCAAAGAAACATCAAAGAGAACAATGCGATCAAAATGCTGAGGGCTTAATGTCCGGTATTCATTCTCATTGATAATAAGGCAGCTTTGTCCCATAGCTAAAAGGCAAAGTAAAGCAAGTCCGATTTTTAATTTGCGGGGTATTGATCTAAATATAGTCATCAGGGTAGTATAATCAGGGTGGCACTCTCTTTTTGCAAGGGACTGCTGATGGTGACATAATAGTGTCCCGGTTGCAAACCGGAGGCGTCAAGTTTAAGCAGTTTATCCGAAGCTTGTACCCGGCTGGTTTGGATTATGGCTCCATTGGATGAGGTAACAGTCATTATACCTTCACCGGTGAAATTCCTTCCCACGTCGAATATGCCCTTCCCGGGATTTGGTGTAATGCTGATCTGTAATTTTGAGGTTTTGCCAGGTGTTTTAATCCCTACCCAGGCTTCATCCCAGATGGCAAGGGTATAATCTCCGGGCAGCAATTGGGGCACGGTAATAAACCCCATCTGCCAGGGGCCTGTCCGGATAAAGGAGATGCCCCTCCATCCTTGGCGCGCATTCTCGCGATAAAGCAGTACCAGTGAATCGGCAGAATTATGAATCAGATCGTTGTCAAGGGCATTGCTGCGGTTAAAGGTAAAGATACCGCTGCCGGAGAATTCCGGTGAGCATATGCCTTCCACAGTCCAGTAACGGTTGCTGCTCAGCGTAAGGCCGGGAGTTGGTGTGGTTAAACTATCCGGCGCTACCCAATGGTGAGTAACCCTTACCCATGACGTATCACTTTCGGATAGGACATTCAGCTTAAAGTAAGTGTTAGCAAAATTATATTCGCCCGTTTTGGTGATGGTTTTGTAATTATCGGTGGTGGCATCGGCAAAGCGCTCTTCCACATCGCACATCACCAGTACAGGTTCAAAAGGTAAGGTGTAGTTTACTGAACCTGAGAATCCCGAGAACGTAGCTGTACGGATAAGTGTATCGCGCTGGGAATTCATAAAAGTGAGGTGGGTGCGGCAGTCGTTTGCCGGAACAATTGCGCCCCTCAGCTTTTGTTTGAGAAAAACTTCTACATTAAAAAGCCCGTCCGCCTGGGTGATGTTAAATGAATCCACGGAAACATGATTGTAGCCCGGTCCGAACACATGGAAATCAAAAAAAGGTGCGAGGTCGATACCGGTAAAGTTAGTCAGGACGTCCCGCAGTTGATAAGAATTGGCCGGCTGGTAAGCGTATTGATTCAGGTAGGCTTTAATGCCGTTAAAAAACAGACTGTCGCCCAGATATCCACGCAATCCATGCACTACCATGGCGCCTTTGTCATAGATATGTGTTCCATAGGTAAGATTTGACGGCATGGGTGATAGCGGTAAATAGCCGCCTTCACTGATGTGTGCATAGCGCAACACTTCCTGCATCATGGTACGGAAGGGCGCTTTGGCAGTTTCAATATTATAGAGTTTTTCGCGCATCAGGCTTTCACTCCAGCGTGCCCAGCCTTCATTCAGCCACATATCGGCATCGGAAGCACAGGTTACCATGTCGCCAAACCACATATGTGCAAATTCATGGGCATAAAGCCATTCATCGCTCAAGCCCCCGTTGATGCTGCTGTGTGGATAAAAAATATTTTCGGCATGCTCCATGGCTCCGATAGCAGTCCCGGTAATGCCAATGCGTTGAAAGGGATAGGGTCCGAAACAGCTTTCGTATATCCCGGCAATCTGCTTCATGTGTTGAAATGAGCCTGCAACTTTTGACGTATCCTGTGGCCGCACAAAGTACATAATCGGGACGGTATCTGCCAGGCCTTCAAAGATATCTTCAACCAGCGCATAGGGTCCGACTGCTACCGAGGCCAGATAAGTAGGCAGGCTGCGGTCCGATTTCCAGTGAAAATCTTTGGTGCCATCGCAAAGCGTGGAAACCGATTCAAGCAATCCGCCACAGGCAGCTATTTTTCCGTTTTCTACCCGGATATAATAATCATAAAATGCGCGATCAACAAAATCATCCACACAGGGAAACCAGGCCTTGCCCAGGTTATGTGGGACTGACTGAAAACCAACGCCGAGATTAAAGGCATAGTTTCCCGAAAAATGAAATCCACCCCAGGATTCGCTGAAAGGCGCCCCCTGATAGTAAACCCACACCTGCGAAGTGTCGCCGGAAGCTAAAGTTTGTGGCAGTATGATCTGAAGATAATCACCCGAATGGGAAAAGGTTAAATGAGCCCCATCGGCTGTTTTCACTGAATCAACAGTGAGCTTGCGCAGGTTTAAACCGAGTTGATTTATCAGGGGCATAGCCGTGGTAAAATCAATTTCGGTAATGCCCTTAAGCGTGCGGTTGGTAAAATCAGTAACATCCAGATGGATGCCGTAATGCACCACATCAATGGTGTCGCTCAGCGCACCACGATGCTGGTTTTGTGCAGGCAGTTGTAACCATGTCAACAATACAAGCGTCATACAAAATAAGTTACGCTGTTTGCTAAAATTAGAGTAATTCATACTAAAGCTCAAAGGTTAATCGTAAATTTGTGTAAAATTAACTTAAAACTGCCAATTAAAACCATATTTTTGACAAAGTTAAGCAGGCAGGTGGGTGTGGTGTCCGTTTATGAAACGCACGGTGAGCGTAAGCGTACAGGCATCTATAGATTTTAAGACTCAACACACAGCTAATCAGCTTAAAAGAAGATTGGCACAGTATTTAGCAACAGGTGAATTTCATAATGAACCTACAAACCGATTGATATGGATAGAATACAACGATTTCTTTTACTTTTTGGATGTTTGTTGCTGATTGCACCTGCTGCATCCGCCCAAAAAGTATGGAGCCTGGAGGAATGTGTTGAACATGCCCTGACCAATAATCTTCAGATAAAAAAACAAATGCTGCTGGTTGAGGCATCCAGGGCCGATGTATTACAATCAAAACTGGATCTGCTGCCTGGAATAACCGGAAATGCTTCGCATGCCTATAATTATGGGCAAACCATTGACCGATATACCAATCAGTTTGCCACCAGCCGGGTTCAGTCAAATAACTTTTACCTTCAGTCCGGTGTTACCCTGTTCAATGGGTTTCAAAAGCTTAACCTGATCAAACAAAATCAGTTGATTTTGTTGGCCACCAGAGAGGAAGCCGATAAATTCATGAATGATATGTCGCTCAACATTGCTACTTTTTATCTGCAAGTGCTCTTTTACAAGGAATTGGTAGATATTCGCACCAACCAGCTTGAAATTACCAATCAACAGGTTGAGCGCATGAATAAACTGGTAAATGCCGGTACCATGGCACAGGGTGACCTGTTTACCATTGAGGCTCAGCTTGCCGGGGAAGAGTCCAGTCTGGTAAGTGCTGAAAACGACCTGGAGCTATCGTTACTCACTTTAAGTCAGTTACTCGATCTGTCTTCCCCCGAGGGTTTCGACATTGAAAAGCCGGTAATAACCCTTGACGATAATCCCGGTCTGACTGCAAGTGCTGAAGAGGTTTATAACATCGCCGAAGGGCGTATGCCTGAGATTAAGGCTGCCGATTATCGTATGCAAAGCAGTGAGCGTCAGCTTGCACGGTCTCGGGGCAGTTATTATCCTTCCCTCTCCCTTAGTGGAAGCTGGGGAACCGGCTATTCGGGCGCAAGCTCCGTGATTGATCAGATTACCATGGGGCAGCCCCGACTGATTGGCTTCGCCGAAATTCCTGAGAGTGATCCCCTTAATGTTTATGCCTATCAGGAAAGCTACACCACAAAAACCAAACCCTGGGGCGACCAAATCAGCGACAACAACAACCAAACCATAGGGCTGTATCTTACCATTCCTATCTTCAACGGGTGGCAAAGCCGAACCATGGTAAGTAAATCCAAAATTGCGCTCGAATCCTCGCGCATCGATTTTGACCTTCAGAAGCAGGATCTGCGCAAAACCATCCAACAGGCCTGGGCAGATGCAAGAGCCGCATTAAAAAGTTACTATGCCTCCGAAAAAAAGAAATCGGCCACTCAGGAATCCTTCCGCTATGCCGACCAAAAATTCAATGTAGGCATAATGAATTCTGTGGATTACAACAATGCCAAAAAGGATCTCACCAATGCCGAATCGGAAATGCTGCAAAGTAAATACGATTATGTATTTAAAAAAACGGTACTGGATTTTTACATGGGTAAGCCTCTTTTACTTAAATAATACGATTTTTTGCAAACACCCGATGACTTCCGGGTGTTTCTTTGTTTTATTACACGGATTTTAGTGCATTTACTGTTCAAATAAGCAGACGGAGCATGAAAATACGTACTTTTATACGGTTAAAAAGCATAACGAATGAAAAGAAGAAGCATTATACGCTGGGGCATTGCGCTGCTGGTGGTTCTGGTTGTAATAGCGGCAGTTGCCCGGAAACAGGGATGGATTGGGAAAGAAGACTCTACAGAAGTAACCGTTGAAACAGCCGCCAGGCTTTCCATTGTGGAAACGGTTTCAGCCAACGGTAAAATTCAGCCGGAAATTGAAGTAAAGTTGTCACCCGATGTGAGCGGTGAGGTGGTTGAATTGTATGTTAAAGAAGGAGATCAGGTGAAGACCGGTGATCTGCTGGCAAAAATTGACCCAAAAATTTATGCTTCGAACTACGACCGTTTGATGGCCGGCTTGAATACCCAGAAAGCCAATTTGGCCAACTCCATGGCAAGAGTATCCCAGGTTAAAGCACAGTTCATAAATGCGGAAGCGAGTTTCAAACGCAATGAAACCCTTTTCAAGCAAAATGCCATTGCAGCCTCTGAGTTCGATGCTTCCAAATCGGCTTACGAGGTGGCTAAAGCCGAAGTAAACGCGGCTGAACAGAGCGTTAAGGCTGCCGAATATTCGGTAAAAAGTGCCGAAGCATCTCTGAAAGAAGCTTCCGAAAACTTATATAAAACCTCTATTTATGCCCCCGTTGATGGTACCATTTCAAAGCTGAATGTAGAAAAAGGAGAAAGGGTTGCGGGTGCTTCACAGTTTTCATCGGGTACGGAAATATTGCGTATTGCCAACCTTGCGGTGATGGAAGTAATTGTAAGCGTTAACGAAAATGATATTGTGCGGGTAGCCATCAGCGATACCGCACTGGTAGAAGTTGATTCTTACCTGAACCGGAAGTTTAAGGGCATCATTACGCAAATCGCAACCTCGGCCAATGTGGCCGGCACCAGCGTGGATCAGGTAACTAATTTTGATGTAAAAATCAGGATGCTGCCCTCTTCCTATGCCGATCTGAGCATTAAAGGGCAGGCGGCAGCCTCTCCATTCCGACCGGGTATGTCGGCGACGGTAGATATACAAACCGAAAGGGCCGAAAATATTCTGGTTGTCCCTATTCAGGCGGTTACCACTCGCTCCGACTCCACCCTTCGTTCAGAAAAATCAGCAGAAAAAAAGGATGAAGCCCAGCAAGCCGCTGTAGTTGAAACTAATGCAACTCCTGAAAGCACGTCTGCCCCCGAATATGTTTTTATAGAAGAAGAGGGTGTTGCCCGTCTGAAGCTCGTTAAGACCGGGATACAGGACAATATCAACATCCAGATTCTCGATGGGATAAAAGAGGGGGATAAAGTGATCAGCGGACCTTATCGTGCAGTTTCTAAAACACTTAAAGATGGCGACAAAGTGGAGGTGGTATCCAAAGAGTCACTGTTCAATAAGAAATAGCCTGGCCTGAACATGTCAACCTTGTTATGTATTGAAACTGCTACCGTTGTATGCAGTGTTGCTCTGGTGCGCGATGGCAGTGTTATCGGCTTGCGCGAAACTCAGATTACCAATAGCCATGCTGCTATGGTAGCTGTTTTTATTGATGAACTGATCCGCGAACACCTCTCCGGGCCTTCGGGCATTAACGGGGTGGTGGTGAGCAGCGGTCCGGGCTCCTATACCGGTTTGCGCATAGGCGTTTCCACGGCTAAGGGTTTGTGTTATGCACTGGATGTCCCCCTACTTTCAATACAAACAACCTTAGGTATGGCCTGGGGGATGAAATCCGCTTTTACTGAGGCTTCTGAGTTGCCTTTAATCTTTGCTCCCATGATTGATGCCCGCCGCATGGAGGTATATACGGCCATGTATAACAATGAGTTGGAAGCAATAGCACCGGTCAGCGCACAAATTATCCAACCAAATATGTTTGAGGATTTGCTGGAGAAGCATCAGATCATCCTTGCCGGTGACGGCGCGGAAAAATGCAAGGCGGTACTTCAGCATCCCAACCTCCGCTATATTGATGGCTTTACCAATTCAGCAGCTCATCTGGCAGAACTTGCTGCTGCTAAGTTTGAACAACAACATTTCGAAGATACTGCCTATTTTGAGCCTTTTTATCTGAAGGACTTTATCGCAGGGAAACCAAGGGTGAAAGGTTTGGACTAAACTTATCAAAGCAATGTTTTAAGTGTCTTTTTCCGGTTAATCTTCCCATTTTCTCCTTCATGAAAAGCTGAAGTACAGTAAATATGTCGGGGAAGTTCAGTCTTTCTAAGCAACCCGGACATTTTTTCATGAAGTTCATCCAGGTATTCCTTACACAGCATTTCAGATTTTTCCACAACCAGCACCGGCACTTCACCCAGTTTGTCATCGGTAACAGATGAAATAAAAAACCGATGGAAAATGAGTGGAGCAATCTTTTGTTCAATCACCTCTGGAAACAGTTTCAGGCCTCCGCTATTGATGACGTTATCAAATCGGCCCAGCCAGCGAAACGTAAGAGACGAGCTGAGGTGAACCACATCATTGGTTACTACCGGATTTTCTTCATTCAGATAGGGTACATCGGCAATCAGGCAGCCTCTTTTGTCGGTGGAAATGGTGATACCGGGCAGCAGGGTAAAATCCTCACTACTCTCCTCACCCGACATCCGGCGAACGGCGATGTGGGTGATGGTTTCGGTCATGCCATAAGTCGCGAAAACATTGTTTTTCAAAACCCTGATGTCCTTTTCAAGGGATGGGGTTATCGGTGCACCTCCAACAATAATGGTTTGTATGGCTTCAAGTTTTGTTTTCAGCGTTTCCGATTCAAGCGCGTTCATTACCTGAACCGGGAGCATGGCAGCAAAATGTATGGTTGCATTTGCAGGAACAAACTCCAGGGGTGAATTATTCGGGGGCACGGTGATCAGGTTCAACCCATGCACCATGGCCCTGACCACCATCATCAGGCCGGCAATGTAGTTCACCCGCAAACAAAGCAAGGCATGCTGGCCGGGTTGTAAACCAAAAAACTGGCCGGTAAGCCTGGCGGAGGCCAGCATGGCTGCCTTGGACAGGCGAATGGTTTTGGGAATACCGGTTGACCCGGAAGTCATCACTTCAACAAAGGGGCGGTTGTCCAGCCAATGTAAGATAAACTGCCCCAGGCTTTGTTTCCATTCTACATTTTCGGACTCCAAAAGCGTCCGGGCATAGTCTAGCAGTTGATCCCGCTTAAAATGCTGTCCTGAAAGTATTAGTTCATCGGGCATGGCTTTCATGATCTTACCCGTTTATAAGGTTAAGGTCCCAGGGGATGTCCGGGTTAAAATGGAGTGCTCCATTTTTAACTTCAAGGGGTGAGGCCGGATTGTTGGTGTACAGACTTCCCGTTCCCAGTCCCTGAGGCATTGGATTTCCAAGGGTAGCCGTCCATTGGGCAATCGCATTCAGGCCGATGTTTGATTCCAGGGCAGAGGTAACCCACCAGTCAATGTTCCGGATCCGTGCCAGTTCAATCCATTCGCGAGAAGCGGCAAAACCGCCCAGCAACCCGGGTTTCAAAATAATGTATTGAGGTTTAATGCTATCCATCAGCCTGGTTTTATCTTCCAAGGAATTTATGCCAATCAATTCCTCATCCAGGGCAATGGGAATGGGCGAATGGCGGCAAAGTTCTGCGAGGTGCTGCACCTGTCCCTGCCTGATGGGCTGTTCAATGGAGTGGATGGTAAAAGTTGCCAATTTCTCAAGTTTTCCCATCGCTTCATCCGCCTTAAAGGCGCCATTGGCATCCAGACGAATGGTAATCTGATCGGCTAAAAAAGCGGTACGGATGTGTCGGAGTATCCTTAGTTCGGTATTAAAGTCGAGAGCGCCTACTTTCATTTTAAGCACCTTAAATCCTTGTGAAAGCTTTTGCTTTAGCTGCGTAAGCATAAAATTCTCATCTCCCATCCAGATTAACCCGTTTATGGGAATCGATTCCCTGCCGCGGGTAAAGGAAGTATCAAAAAGCAGGCGCTTGCCACCAGAAGCCAGATCGAGCAGCGCAGTTTCAAGGGCAAAATCAATGGAAGGCCATTCACCGGGCGTAAATGCAGGCAGATGGCCCATCTTATTGATATCGTTTACCAGTTGATTAAGCCGGACTTCGTAGCCGGGTTTGTCGTCATAACTAAGTCCGGGTATCGTACCGCATTCACCAATGCCAATAATTTCAGGATTCAGAGAATGGTTCAGCATCAGATAATAAGCCATTTTGTGATGTAAAACTCCCCTTGAAGTACCGGCAGGCTGCTTAAACAGAAGCTGATGTTTGTATAGGCGGGATTTTAACATGGCATTACAACATAAGACTGAACCCGAAAAAGAGCACGGTAAAAAATGTACCAATGGCGAGCATCCTGAGCTGAGGGTCAAGTGCTGCCGGGTCGGTATTTTCAAATATCACTTTCAGGTGTTTCGCAAAATAGAAAACCATCACCAGATAAATGAACTGAGTGGCATGCTCAAACCGGAACAGGGTGTAAACCATCAGTGCCAGTAAGGCACCTATCACCAGGAACGTATGATATTTTTTGGACCACGGGCTGCCCATGGCAACCACCAGGGTGCGCTTACCCGAACGGGTATCCCCTTTCACATCGCGCATATTGTTCACATTGAGCACCGCCGTGCTGAGCAGGCCTACCGATGCAGCAGGCAACCAAAGGGTGGCCGGTATGTAGCCGGTATGCAGATAATAGGTGCCTACCACGCCGGTGAGCCCAAAAAACAGGAAGACAAACAAATCGCCCAGACCTTTATAGCCGTAAGGCCTGCTTCCAGCGGTATAAACAATGGCGGAGATAAGCGCTGCAATGCCCAACACCAAAAACATGAGCCAATCTATGGAAGGGGTGAAGCCTACACCCATTCCAATGAGCACAATACCCGATGAAAGCGCCAGCAGGGAGACGATAATGACTGCAATTTTCATATTTCTCAGGCTGATGGCACCACTTTGCACTGATCGGGCCGGTCCGACCCTATCGTGATTGTCGGCCCCGTTCACAGTATCACCATAATCGTTTGCCAGGTTGCTGAGTATCTGCAAAAACAGGGTAGTCACCAGTGCCAGCCCAAAAACCGGCCATTTAAACGGGCGGTCATGCCAGGCCACAAAGCTGCCCATGAGCGTGCTCGAAAAGGCAAGCGGCAGGGTGCGGGGCCGGGCGGCGTGTATCCAGGCAACTACTGATCTGTTCTTCACTGAATGAAAAGTTTATTTAAAGGATCTATTTATCAGGGGAATTTGGGAAATTGCTGAAAATCAGGCTGACGTTTTTCCAGAAATGCTTTTTTGCCTTCCTGAGCTTCTTCGGTAAGATAATAGAGCAGCGTCGCGTTGCCCGCCAATTCCTGTAAACCGGTTTGTCCGTCAAGTTCGGCATTTAGCGCAAGCTTAACCATACGCAAAGCCAGCGGACTGCGCTGCATCATGGTTTTACACCAATCAACCACCACATCTTCCAGTTGATCAAAGGGAACCACCTTGTTTACCAATCCCATGTCCAGGGCTTCCTGAGCCGAGTATTGCCGGCAAAGGAACCATATCTCGCGGGCTTTTTTCTGGCCAACTATCCGGGCCAGATAGGAAGAGCCAAAACCGCCATCGAAACTGCCGACTTTAGGGCCGGTTTGACCGAAAATGGCATTTTCAGAAGCAATGGTCAGATCGCAAACCACATGCAGTACATGACCACCGCCTATGGCATAACCATTTACCATAGCCACCACCGGCTTGGGCAGCGAACGAATAAGCTTCTGTAAATCCAGTACGTTTAACCGGGGAATACCATCCTTGCCCACATAGCCGCCATGGCCTTTGATGTTCTGATCGCCACCGCTGCAAAAGGCCTTGTCGCCTTCACCGGTAATGACTACCACCCCCACATTTTCGGCTTCGCGGCAATACTGCATGGCCTCAATCATTTCCTTAACGGTATCGGGGGTAAAAGCATTGTGGTAGCGCGGCCGGTTGATGGTGATGCGGGCAATGCCTTCAAAAAAATCAAATTTTATCTCTTCGTATTCCTTTATGGTTGCCCAATTGCGTGTATTTGTCATGATGCAATAAATTTAAAGTAATCTTTCAACACCTGAGCACTGAGTTTGTTTGGGGTAACTATCTCGAGCAATACCGCTTTATCGCCGGAGTTAAAAAGTATTTTTAATGTCTGTCTGAGTTCATCCTCATTGCAAGCTTTAAGATAAGTCAGTCCGAAGCCTCTGGCCAGGGCCTCCCCATTAAGCTGATGTGTTGTTTCAATATAAGGCTCAAGTTCTTCAAACTGATCAGGCCCCGGAATGACCCTAAAAATATTGCCGCCACCATTGTTCATCATAATAATCCGGAGATTGCCGGGTAGGGCTGCATTCCAAAAGGCATTGCTGTCATAAAAAAAGCTGATATCACCGGTAATCACAGTTACCGGATGATTACAAACCATGGCCGCGCCTGCTGCGGTAGAAACACAGCCATCAATTCCACTGGTTCCCCGGTTACTTTGTACGGGGTAGCCATTCAATTCATTAAATAATTGTCCGTAACGCACCGGGGTGCTGTTGCCCAGAAACAATATTCCCTTTTCAGGTAAATGATTAAATATCAGATCATAAGCTTTAAGGTCGGCGAAAGGCAGCGTTCCAAGGAAGGTTGAATGTTTCTGTTGTCGTTCATTAACCCTTTGTTTCCAGTTTTGGGCAAAGGTGCTGTCGGTAAGCAGGCTAAGGCCCGCAAGCTGGTCCAGAAAACCGGACGGTTGTACCGGCAGGGTAAGTGTTAGTGAGCGATAGGTATCCATATGGAAGCCCTCCACATCGGGGTTCACATGCCAATGGTGGGCCGGATTAATCTTCCGAAGCAGGGTTTTAATTCTCTTTGAAACAATGGCGCCGCCCAGGGTTACCAATATTTCAGGAAAAAGGGCTGTCTCTGTTTCTGGATTCAGGCCTTCAATAACAGTATCAATGCAGCCCACAAAATCTTCATCCTTCAGATTTGAAGTGGACTCAACCATCACAACCACCGAACCATCTGCAGCCAACCGCCGCAATTGTTTACTCAGGGTGTTGTTAACGGGAAGTTGCCCCACCAGTATGAGTTTTGAGGAGCTGGCATTCCAACTGGCAGCAAGTGCCGCCATGGTTTCCGGAGAAACCTGATTCACTATTTGTGCAAGCGAAGGCAGGGATATCTCTTTAAAGGA
>Ga0265295_1004472_pt1 | contig 18791 bp, 18 predicted proteins | sample Munlansysbiofilm_FD_192503 | JGI IMG/M metagenome (GOLD analysis project Ga0265295, IMG submission 192503) | Leachate microbial communities from a municipal landfill in Southern Ontario, Canada - Methane capture system biofilm | ecosystem: Engineered > Solid waste > Landfill > Unclassified ... | reverse complement strand
GTGGACTTGCCGGCACCATTGGCACCGATAATTCCATAACAATTACCTGGCAGAAATTTAATATTTACATCCTCAAATAATTTTTTATCTGAGAAGACGAGACTTACGTTTGAAACATGTATCATTCTAATACCTCCACTAATCAACTTTATATAGTTTAGTCAAAATAGCCTTGAAAGTCAACTAGATAACGCTTACGAAACAAAAACAATCGTTATTGTTGAGATTTATTGAAAAAAGAAACCAATAATCGAAAATGAACGACGATTTCTTAAATTACTCAAAGGATGCACTATTCTCTTGTTATAATGAAGGCATAAGGATGGTAACACTATGACGATATTAAACTTGACTAATACACATCTAGAAGCTTTGACCAATTTAATTAATGAATCCATTGATGATTATGACTTACGCTTATTAAAAGTCACGCCAGAGTTAATGAACGTTTACTTCATTGAAGAAATCGAAGGTTATCAAAAAATAAGTCTAGCGTTTCTATCGGATAAAACCTTGCTTGGGTTTGCCTCAGGTGTCAGTGATTTCAAGAGAAAAACCAACTATCTCACCTGTCTGTTTGTAAAAAAAGATCATCAACTTCAAGGCATTGGAAAAACACTATTAAACGCACTCGAAGAAAGACTAATAAACAATGGTTTTGATACCATCGACTGTGTGTTTTTTAATCCGATTCAATGGTCGTTTTTTGTAAATAATCAATCACACACTCATAACAACATGCCAGGTGTATTAATCAACAGTCACTACGAATCATTTTTAAAAAAACAAGGCTACTTGCCTTTTGCCTATCAAAACCTTTATCATATGAATTTAACCCACCTAGATGAATCACCATCTTTGCACTATAAAATAGAGCAACTCAAAGCGCAAGGCATCGTCATTGAATACTTCAATAAAACGACTTGTAAGAACCACACAAATCTCTTTAAAAACCTTAATAACCCAGGTTTTGAACAGGCATTCAATCAAGCGATTTTAGCAAACAAACCCATACTTATCGCTAGAAAATACGACGAAGTCATTGGCTTTACAGGCCCATTAAATGTCATTAACCAAAAAGGTACATTTTCAGGTATTGGTGTATCTTCAGTTTATGGAGGTTTAGGTATTGGAAAAGCACTTTTTTACGAGCTGTGTCATCGATTAAAAGCGACGGGGGCCACCTACATGACCCTATTTACAGGAACAGAGAATAAAGCAAGGCGTATCTATGAAGCCCAAGGCTTTGAAGTCACACAAACCTTCACAAATCTAAGAAAACGGCTCAAATAACCACATAAATTAGTCTAAATAAACCGTTTGTTTAGAAAGATTATCATATGATTTATATTTTATCTCATCGGTTGTTATAATTTGAACTGTAGAAAGAAGGTTATGACATGTATGTTACCACTCGTGTTCTTAAAATGGAAAAAGGACATAAAGATAGCTTTATTACGCGTTTCAATCAACCATTCGTGCTTCAATCATTTGACGGTTTTGTCAAACGTGAGGTATTGATTGATGAAAGAAATAAATCATACGACTTATATCGTATCTCCGTCTATTTTGAATCTAGACAAGCCTACATCAACTGGGAAGGTTCAGAAACACATAAAGCCATGCATCAAAATCCAAATGGGCATAAAAAAGAAATGCCTGGTTTAATTGAAGCCTCAAGAGAAACGTTTCATGAGCTTGTGACACTTTATAAAAACGAATAATCATTTCAAAAAAACACCTTGATACCATCTAAGGTGATTTTTTTCGTCCATAAAAAAAACAGTCATCGTTATGACTGTTTTATTTGTTACAATTGATTAATTTTAATGCCTTTTTTCGTTGCGTTTCTGATCTTGTTTTTCTTTAGGTGTTTGCCTCTAGAATCTTTGCCATGAACTTGCATGATATGCTCCTTTTTATAAAGGGGATTTCCCCAAGAGATATTCTACACCTAGTAGACAAAGACTTCAAGAAAAATCCGTTTTATTTTATATTAATTATAAACTGTAATCAAACAATTCATGCATTGTGTTTAAACTTCAATAAACGTACGAAATCCCCTAGAACCATAGTACGAATCAGCGCCATTACAATAAGTAAATACACGACCATAATGGTAGTCACAAAACAGTGCCCCCTTTTGATCTCTGATTGAATTAGGTGTCAAAATCCAACTCGATGTTTTCGTGTCAAATGGTCCTAATTTTTGAAGCTCATAATACATAGTTTCATCTAAAATCTGAAGGTTGTGTTTTTCGACTAGTTCTATCGCACTTGTCTCAGGTGGAAACTTCTTTCTAGATATTCTTGCTTCTTTGTCATAACAAATGCTTCTCCTGTCTGGTGATTCTTTTGATGAATCAACAAACACATATAGGTCTTTTTCTTTATTGTGATACCAAAAGGCTGGTTCACCTTTGGTTTGTTCCATGTAGATTAATGATAGAATAGCTTGTTCATTCTTTAGCAGGCGTTGTTTGATACGGGTAAAATCAACTGTTTCTAATCGTTTTTCATCTCTTTTAAACCGTAATTCAATCAAATCAATTAGTTGTTCTTTTGTCATTAAAATCACATCCTTTATACTCATTTTATCAAAGATTAAGACAACTGTAAAAAAAAACGACTACCTAGACGTTATCAAGGTAGTCGAACTTTTGTTCTAATAGACGGAATGTTTTTACGATAACATAACTAAATACCAAGTAGAAGAGACCTGCGACGACAAATGGTGATAGGGTAAAATCTCTTGATACGATTTCTTTTACCCCTCTTAAAACATCAGTTAATGCGATCACTGTAACTAAAGACGTATCTTTAATTAAATTGATAACTTCACTTGATATGCTTGGTAGCTCTTTTCTAATGGCTTGAGGCAATATAATATGGCGATAGATTTGATATTTGTTTGCGCCCATCACTTTTGCACTTTCTTCTTGATCTTTTGAGGTGCTTTCAACACCAGCTCTTAAGATTTCAACAAAATAAGCACTATAATTTAAAACAAACGTGAGGTACGCAACCATCATGCGATCAATATAAACGCCCATAAATGGCAACCCATACATGAAAAAGAACAATTGAAGCATCAGTGGTGTACCCCTAAATAACCATGTGTATAGCCTTAGTATTCCTTTAATGAATGGGTTAATTTTATAAATTGAAATGAGTATTAAACTCAAAATACTCGAGAGCACTAGAGTGACAACAAATAAATTTGTTGATAACCACATACCATCTCTCAAGTATTTGATTGTACTAATAATGTATTCCATTAGGAAATTAAGAAGATATCCTCATCAAACCAATTTTGTGAAATGGTTGTCGTTACACCACGGGTACTTAAAATTTGTAGTGCTTCATCTATTTTTTCCTTCAATTCAACAGATTCCAAACGATATCCAATACCGTAGAATTCTTCTAAGAAAGATTCACTTGCGACTTGGTAGACACCTTCTTTTTGACTCATGATGTAGCGGCCCATAATTTCATCAATGACCACACCATCAATCGTATTGTTATCTAGCTCTAATATCGCTTGATTATAAGTGTCATATTTAATCAGTTCTCCTAATTGACTACTAATGCTGTTTTCTGTTACTGCTTGATCGGCAGCACTTGATATTTGAACCCCTAGTTTTTTACCTGCAAGGTCAGATATAGTATCAATCGTAGCACCTGATTTCGTTAAGATGATTTGACGATTGGCTAAGTATGGTAGTGAAAATAAGATTTCTTTCTTCCTTGCCTCTGTAATGGATAAACCATTCCAAATCATGTCGATACTGCCACTTTTTAACTCTAGCTCTTTTGAATTCCAGTCAATTGGTTGAAAACGAACCTCAAGACCCAAGTAGTTAAACACGGCCTTTGCTAAATCAATATCAAACCCAACCAATTCATTTTCATTGTTTCGAAAGCCCATAGGTGCGAATGTATCATCAAGACCAACTATCACATAACCTCTTTCTTCAAATTCACTGTATGTGTTAATAACTTCTTTAGCTGTACACCCATAAAGTGTTATAAAAGCTGTGAAACCTAAGACAATCATAATTATTTTTTTCATTTTGATAACCTCCTCTAAGTTGTCGTACCATTATTATACTTCATCACTTCACTGTTGTAAAGCGTTAAATTAAAAAATAAGTTTGAGATGTCCCCCAAACTTAATAGAATTTGCGTTTATTTAGTTGTTTTGGTTGTTCGTTCTAAGACTAGTTTATAACCATCCGCCCCATAAGAAAGGGATTTTGCGACTCTCGATATGGTTGCTGATGAAGCCAATGTTTCTTTTGAAATATTTTGATATGAGACACCTTCATTTAAGAGTTTTGCAACTAGTAAACGCTGACTCATGTCTTGTATCTCTTTAATTGTACATAAATCCTCAAATAACTTGTAGCATTCCTCAACGCTCTCTAACGTCAAGATAGCCTCAAAAAGTTTATCGATTTCTTTAGTTGCAAATTTCGATTTGTAAGCCATATTATACACCCTCTTCTTCTATGATTATATCACGATTCGTTGATTCTTTCTCATCAATGAATGTTTGTGCTTTTTGAAACTCATTTGATAATTTAGAAGACGTAATGTCTAGTTTTTTTGCACTATCATGAAGTCTTGAAACTAATCTTACATGTTCATCCATTCGTGTTTTTAAGAAATCAAACTGCTTTGAAATACCATTAATCAATTCTAATATCTCATTTTGGTTGTTCCTTAATTCATAATCCCTTAAGATAAATGTTAAGATTTGGATTAAAGATACAATTAGGTTTGGTGAGGCGATTACTATGTGTTTGTTTCTAGCGTCTTCGATCAAGTCGGGAAACTCTTTAAATAGATCAATAAAGACAGCTTCTGCTGGAATAAACATTATCGCGTAAGGCGCAGTATGGGATTCGATGACGTAGCGTTTGACTTCATTTATTCTAGCTTTCATATCATTTCTAAATCGTTTTTTTGCCTCTAATCTGTCTTGAACACTAAGCTGTTCATCAAAAAGAGTGACATAGTTAGTGTATGGGAATTTGGCATCGATTGGTAGTGGTAAGATGCCCTGGTTGGTTTTAATTTTAAATAAAAAGTCAACGACCAGTTTTTCATTTTTTTCACTTGGTGTAAGTCTAAACCGATCGACTAGACTAACTTGTGTTTCATAAAAAAGTGATTTAGTCTGAAATCCAAACAGATTTTCTAAAATACGATTCAAAACGTCTTCTCCAAAATTACCACGACTTTTTTGATTTGATAACAAATCGTTGAATCGATTAATTTCAGTTTTCAATTGCTCAATTTGTCTTGTTGAGGCTTCAATTGAAGCTGTTTTTTCAATAAACGATTGTATGGCTTCTTCGTTTTTTGTAAAGCCACTTTCTAATGTTTCTTTGACCTGAACTTTCAATTTATCGATTTGAAGTTCAATTTCTTTATGTGTCTTTAGTTGTTCATCGGTCTGCTGAATGCTTTTTTTTGTATTGACTTCATTTAACTCTCTAACCAGATTTTCTTTTAAGTTCATGATTTCTTTTGAGGTTTGTTCGATTAGTTCCTTGATGTTCTTCTCAGTTTGGTACTTGGTATCTAATGATTCTTTTGAAAAGGACTGTTCAACGGCATCAAGCTTGGACTTTGTTTCTGATAAAAAAGATGATAATCTTAGTTGTTGGTCAGACGTACTAGAAATCAATCGTTCATTTAGTGAAACTTTTAATGCTTGTATTTCTTTTGTTTGTTCGTTAAGCATCACTAAATAATCTTTAAATTGACTATTTTTCGTTTCATCGATGATTGATTTGATGTCTTGCTTACTAAATCCACTACGCTTACTTTTGATTATCAGATAGCCAATTAAACAAATAAAAACGATCAAAAGACCGATGGTAATTGATAATAATGTGTTAGTTGTTACTTGAAATAAAGTCACGTTAATCCCTCATTTGTATGTAATACCATTGTATCATAAATCGCTTTCAGTTCTAACGTAAAAACAATATCTGCATTCAATCCTTAATTAAGAAATTGTCAATTTTTAAAACGATCTATTATAATCTTTTTCCTTAATCGTTCTTGATCATTCTCGATATGATCCATCAAAATGTTCGTCTCATGCGTCATAAACTGCTAATCTAAGTGAATATTGCGATAAAAATAATTCATCCTTTACATGTATCTTGAATTATTTTGCTATAATAGAAACGGATGAAAGGATGATATGATGATTAATTTTAGAAACGACTATAACGACATCGCACATGAAGCGATTCTTGACCTTTTGTTAGAGGTTAAAGACCAAAGCAATATTGGTTATGGTGAGGATGTCATTACTGATAAAGCAAAACAACTATTACAAACCCACTTTGATCACAAAATTTATACGTCTTTTATGGTCGGAGGTACCATCACTAATAAGACAGTTATTTCACATTTATTAAAACCCTATGAAGCCGTTATATCTGCAAGTACTGGTCACATCGATGTTCATGAAACTGGGGCAATCGAACAAACGGGTCATAAAATAATAACCATCGATTCTGTAGATGGCAAGATTAATGCATCTGACGTAAAAAGAACTTTAGAACAATTTCAAGATTTTCACAGAGTCATTCCAAAGATGATCTATTTATCAAATGCCACAGAAACAGGCTTAATCTACAATAAGTCAGAACTAATTGAACTCTATACAGTTGCAAAACAAAACGATCTGATATTGTTCATTGACGGGGCACGCCTTGGTGTGGCTCTAACCTCAAAAGAATCAGATCTTACACTAAATGAAATCAGTTTATACAGTGATATTTTCTACATTGGTGGGACAAAAAATGGGGCTATGCTTGGTGAGGCAATTATCACAAAACATGAGGCAATGCACAATAATTTAACTTATTCAATCAAACAAAATAGTGGACTTCTAGCCAAAGGATTTATATTAGGTATTCAATTTCAAGCACTCTTCACAAATAACTTGTTCTTTGAAATTGCATCCAAAGCCAATCAAAATGCAAACATACTTGTTGAAGGTTTAAAACAGCTTAGAATTGATTTTAAACCGACACCAACGAATCAGCAATTTTTAAGACTAAAGAAATCGATTGTAGACAGCTTAAAGAAAAACTACCAGTTTGAAATTTGGGCAGATCACGATGCTGAACAAACTATTCGTCTAGTCACAACTTACAGACGCAATGAAGCTGAGATTCAATCATTTTTAAGGGATTTATCTAAGCTAATTTAATCAATAAAGCGAGTACCGTTCTTAACAGGTACTCGCTTTTTATATTAGTCTTCTTCTTGAATTGTTTCTTTTTCTCTTAAATCCTTAATTAACACTTTTTCAATACGTTTACCAAAAAGTTCAATGACTTCAATGAGAAACTCTTTGTTTTCGAAGGTTTCGCCAGCTTTAGGTAAGTGCCCTAAACTTTCTACAATCCAACCTGATACTGTAAATACATCAACTTCTTTGTTATAGTTAATGATTTCAAAGAATTTTTCGACGTTAGCATTACCAGATACAAGGTATTCATGATTGCCTAGGTCTTCGATTTCGTGCACAATCGTGTCATGTTCATCCCAAATCTCACCAACTAGTTCTTCTAAAATATCTTCCATGGTTACAATACCAACCGTACCACCAAACTCGTCTAGTACGACGGCAATGTGCATTTTCTTTAATTGAAGCTCTTTTAACAAAGAGTCTATCTTTTTATTTTTTGTTATAAATAACGCTGGTTTAATGTAATTTTCTAGTGGTTCTTCTCGGTTATAAACGTAATTATAAAAGTCCTTATGGTGAATGATCCCTACCACATGGTCAACGGTGCCTTCATAAACAGGTAGTCTTGAATACCCCGTTTCTTTAAACACATCGGCTATCTTATCAAGTTCGAGATCAATTGAAATAAAACTCACATCGGTTCTAGGGGTTAAGATATCTGCCGCTTCTAACTCACGAAATTCAATTGCACTTCGAATTAATGTACTTTCAGATTCATTGATTCCGCCGCCTTCTTTGGCTTCATCGACAATTGTTAACAGTTCTTCATCGGTAATGCTTCGGTCTTCTTCGTGTTTAAATACTTTAGATAGCATCAACTTCCATTTTTTAAACAAATAGTTAAATGGTGTAAACACCATAATTAATACATTAATGACTGGGGCCGAAAACATCGCAAACTTCTCGGGTGATTCTTTTGCGATACTCTTTGGTGATACCTCAGAAAATACGAGCACTAGTAGTGTTATGACAACCGTCGATACGGTTGCGCCTACTTCTTGACCAAGTAAATTGACAAAAAGCAGCGTTGAAACAGAGGCCGCTAAAATATTGACGATGTTATTACCGATTAAAATCGTTGAGATTAATTCATCGTAACGTTCGGATAAATCAAGCACCAATCGTGCTTTCTTATTGCCTTTCTCAGCCAAATTCTTAACCCTAATTCGATTAAGCGAGGAAAAAGCCGTTTCGGTCGCTGAAAAATACGCCGATAAAATAATTGATACCACAATAATAATTAAGTATATACTGTCACTGTCCATATAAGATGAAATTCACTCCTGTTGTTTTTTATATTTGATTTTGTATGAATCATGAAACGATTATAACATAGGTTTTGATATTATTGTATCATTTCGTAAAAAAACCTAAAAACATTGAAGTTTTTAGGTTTTAAATGGTTATTTTCCTAATTGCGAAACACTATATAATACAGAACTAACTGCACCTAAAATCGCACTGACTAAAGCAACACTTGAGACGATTGTCAGTTCTGCTTGTTTGTAGTTGATTTTTGAGGTTACGCCAAACACATCAACCTCACCGATGGTGTTTAAACCTAAATTCGCTAGTAAATATACCGAGGTAATGAATACAGCAGATAATATAATACCAGCAAATAATTTGATGGTTGCTGCACTTGATTGTTTAATGATAACAATGCCTAAAAGAGAAAAAATCAACGGAAATATAAATGCGATGAAGTTTCTCATGCTAAAAATAATTCTACTACTAATAAACCCACCAATGCTGGCCACTTCACCACCAAAAACAGCCAATATACCATCCATAATTGGTTCGTTATCACTCGTTTCTAAGACATTGAAAAACAGACTAGCGCATATGATTAACCCAAAGACTAGTGTAAACATTAGAAACATGTCTTGCATTTTTTTTGACATAAAATCACTCCTTCTAATTTAATTATATTAGATTTTTGTATTTTGTCAATTAAATCAACTTAAAATCCCGGTTCGCAAGTAATTTCGATTGGTTCAAGATTGTTTGGATGTTTGAACCCTATCTTGTAAAAATGTAGGTACATTGGCCCCTCTTTATCTTTCGAATACAGTCGATCACCAACAACCGGATGGCCAATGTAAGCCATATGAACCCGTATTTGGTGTTTTCTACCACCAATGATGTTGATTTCTACTCTTGATGTTTCACTTGATGTGATTACCTTATATAAAGAAGTTGCTTTCTTACCTGTGTGACTAACTCGTTCTTTATTGTTGTGTCGATCAGATGCAATCGGATGATCAATCACACCATCTTTTGTATTAAACGGATGATGCACGAGTGCGACGTAAATTTTACTGACTTCTTTTTCTTCAAATCGCTTGGACAGATAGCTAACAACGAGCGGATTTTTTCCAAACACAACCATACCTGTGGTTTCTTTATCGATACGGTGCACAGGAAGTAGTTCATAGAAATACCCCTGACTTTGACGATAAAACTCAACTTGATTGATTAATGCTTGATCATTATTATCGTCATAAATTAAGGTTTTATTTCCTTTATTTACAATCAAAACAGATTCATCTTCATAGACAATTTCAATTGGTTTTTGATAAGGTTTAATTCCATGACGCTTAAACGAAGAAAAATCCAATCCCAACCGATCGCCTTCTTTCAAATGAAAAAAACGAGTGGCTCGTTCTTTATTTAAAAACAGACCGTTATTTAACTCTACTAAGTACTGGTTCTTTGCTGAAAAACCATAGTTTGTGAGTAGTTCTTTGATTGTTTTATCATGATAATCTTTTGATACCTTAAGTTCATAAACCGCTTTTGTCATTGATAAATACCTTTTCTTTCAAATTTTACTTGGCAATTTTAAATGTTTCGTATATAATAGATTTTGTTGGAGGTATAGCTCAGCGGGAGAGCACTTGCTTGACGTGCAAGGGGTCATGGGTTCAATCCCCTTTACCTCCACCATTTTATAGATAATAACACTCATCGAAATCGATGAGTGTCTTTTTTTAATACTTGCTGTTAAATACGATATGAATGATAATCATCACCACGGCAAAGACACCAAAAATTCGGTGTAAGACATAGAAATCTTTTTTCTTAAGTTTTTTAAACAACATGCCCATAACGCCTGTACCTATCAAGGCTAAAAGCGCCAAAAGCCCCGTCACACGGAGTTCACCTAAGCTAATTGCGATTACCATGTGAACAACCGCAAAGAAACTAGCTGCCATACCAAAGTATTGATGGTTTTTAGAAATAAATTTTCTTGAATCTTCACTCAAGTACTTTTTAAACCCATTCAGGCTGGCGGCTAAGAATAGCACAATGATCAAAAAACCTAATGCACCTAATAATTTATCCATCGTTTCACCTCTTTACTCCTATTATACATGATTTATACCGATGTGTTTCTATTTTTTTAGGTGAGTGTGGTATACTTATAAAGTATAAAAAGAGGGATTATGATGACATACGCAAAAGAATATCGATTTACCAAACCAAATGAACAACAAATCATCACACATGATAAAGACAAAGGCATTAGTATAAATAAATACGTCGCATCAACCGGACTTACCTCAAGAAGAGGTGCAGAAACCTATATTAAAGATGGACGCATTCGAATTAACGATCAGATTGCTACGCTTGGTGATCGTGTTAATGAGGGTGATCAGGTCTTTTTTGATTTAAAACCAATCCAACCACTAGAAGAAAAAGTCTACATATTATTAAATAAACCAGAAGGAATTACCTGCTCAACCGATCCAAATATTGCCGATAACATCGCTTTATTTATGAATTATCGATTGCCGATTTTTCCGATTGGAAGACTTGATAAACAAACCACTGGTTTAATTCTTCTTACCAACGATGGCGACATCGTTAATAAACTTCTAAGAAAAGAATACGGTCATGAAAAAGAATACTTAGTCACTTTAAACAAGACTTATGACGATGCCTTCATTAAAGAGATGCAGGCAGGTGTTACGATTTATAATTTAGCAAAAAATGAGTACGTGGTTACCGATCCTGCAGTGCTTTATCCAGTCTCGGAGGATACCTTTAAAATCATCTTGAAACAAGGCTTAAATCGTCAAATTAGACGTATGTGTCAAACCCTTGGCTATGAAGTCACCTCACTCAAACGCATTCGTTTTATGCACCTTCACCTCAATGATTTACCTCTTGGTCAGTATCGTTATCTAACGTCAAACGAATTGATTGAACTACAAGAACAAATAAAAAATCAAACATAGTAAAAGAACCCATAGGTCACGTTATTTTCTAAAACGTGCTTATGGGTTCTTTTTGTTTATAATTTTAAGGTTTGATAGCCCGCCGCTTTTAACACACGGTTCATAATCGCATAGCCTATATCTTCTTTTGGAAGTTCAATAATGTAGATTTGTTCCATTTCTTTTTCATCCATCTCTCTTAGACTTGAAAAGAGATTACTTGCAATTAAATTCATTTCTTCAAGATTACCGAGTGGAAAAACATTCATAAAGGAAAACATTGTTTGATAATCAGTTGCACAAATTAGTGCTGTTTTTGAGTTTAAAGAAGTGAGCGATTCTAAATAGTTTTTTATATTTTCAATCTTACCACTTAATAGAACAACATTCCCTTTTGGTTTGTAGTGTGTGTATTTCATGCCAGGTGACATCACTTTTTCTGTATTACGCTCACCTGATTGATCGATGATTGGTTCATTAAGTACGTCTTCGATTGCTTTTTTAGTAATCGATCCTGGTCTTAATAAGACAAACACTTCCTTCGTTACATCAAGCACTGTTGACTCCAATCCAATGGTCGATTTCCCACCGTCAATGATGAAATCTACTTTTCCATAAAAGTCATCCTTAACGTGCTTAAACATGGTAGATGATGGTTTGCCTGATAGGTTTGCCGAAGGCGCCGCTAGTGGCGTACCAACAATGTTTAACAGTTTTTGTGCGACTGGATTGGAAGGCAAACGAATCGCAACGGTTTCAAGTCCGCCTGTGGTTTGTTTAGGGACAATATCTTTTTTTTGAAAGATTAAAGTCAGTGGGCCTGGCCAAAAATGGGTCATTAATCGTTTGGCTTTTTCGCTAATTGATAAGGCGTATTTCGCCACTTCTTTTTCATCGTGAATATGAACAATCAGTGGGTTATCTTGTGGTCTTCCTTTTGCCTCATAGATTGCTTTTGCCGAACATTCATTTAAGGCGTTACCACCGATACCGTAGACGGTTTCGGTCGGAAATATTACGAGTTTATTTTGATTGATTGCTTGTTTAAGTTGATCTTGAATCTCGATTTTGTCGAGATCTTCAATGCTTAGTAGTTTGGTTTTGATCATCATTGTCACTTCTTTTCTTTTATTATTATATCATACGTGTTAATTGCCAAAGAAAAAGATCAAGCAATAAGCCTAATCTCATAAGGATTTAAACGTCACACGATTTCTGCCTTGGTCCTTTGATTCGTATAAGAGCTTATCAGCTTGGGCAAGAACCCCATTTGCACAAGCGTCTTTTGATGCTTTTCGGTAAACTGCGCCAATCGATAGCGTGATCTTAAAGGTTCGATTTTCAAAGCTAAACACCTGAGACTCAATGGTTTGTCTGATTTCTTCTGCACGGTTTAATACGGATTCCTCTTGTTCTGTTTTAAAGACATGAACAAACTCCTCACCACCATAACGTGCAAGTGCATCCTCAGGTTTGATGTGATTTAATAAAATACTGGCAATTTCTTTTAAGACGTAATCTCCGCCAATGTGGCCATACGTATCATTAATTGTCTTAAAGTGATCAATATCCATCATTAGAATACCAAGCCCGAATGAACAGTCGTCTTGTACGTTATCGTAATACTTAACAAACGCATTTCGATTTGGCAAGCCCGTTAGAAAATCAGTCATTGCCATTTGTAAAATGTCTTGTTGGTATTCTTTGGCAATGTTTAGATAATAATTCGCGCTATTGGCAACGCCAACGACATTCGCGATGATATTGATTGTATGTAAAAACATTAAAAACTGAAAGGACTGATCATAGATTGGCTGAAATCGAAAAGAGACCGCGTGTAAAATCATGAATGAACCTATTTCAAGAAGAATTCCAACTAATTTTTTTCTGCCTGTCCAGTTAGAAAAAACAATCAGCCCAGACAGATTAAAATAATAATAGTAAAAACCCGCGGTCCTTCCATAAGCTAATACCGAGACGATGATACTAAAATTCATCGCGAGTATAAACACAAGTGAGGCGTACCCATAAGACTTCTTTTTATTCAAATAAAGAGAAACGCCCGTTGAAATCATACAAATCAAATAGACCATGCTCATTTCAAATGACACCGTAACATAGAAAAATGGAATTAAGAATACGTAGGATAAAAACGCGGACAAATAGACTAAGTTTGATTGATCGTAATACTGTCTAGTTGAAAAGTCCTTTTTTAAGATGGGTTTATACATATGATCACCTCGATCGAACGATTTAATCTTATTTAATCATAATTATTCCAAAATTGCTAATAACATCATCCATTGACTAACTATTTGGGTCTAATTCTTTGGATATTTTGATTTGAGAGCGATAAATGTTCGCATAAACGCCATTTTTCTCTAACAACATTTGATGTGGGCCTTCTTCTACTTTTAAACCGGCTTGTAATACAACAATCTTATCGGCATTTTTGATGGTTGATAATCGGTGCGCAATGACGATCGTTGTTCTGCCTTTTTTGACCTTTTCGAGCGCGGTTTGAATCATTGTCTCCGTCTCTGTGTCAATGTTTGCGGTTGCCTCATCCATGACTAAGATCGCTGGATCATGAATGACCGCCCTAGCAAATGAAATTAACTGTTTTTCACCCACAGATAAGTTACCACCACCGCGAGTAATCACTTGATTAATGCCTTCTTCGTATTTATCAAGGAGTTTTTTTCCACCAATTTCATTAAGGACTTCGATCACTTTTTCATCACTAATGTCGTCATGACCAAATCGGATGTTATCCCCCAGCGTACCTTTAAAAATGACTGGGTCTTGTAAGATAATACCGACGTGTTTTCGATAGGTGCGTTTATCCCATGTATCAATTGGCTTTTCATCCACATAAATTTGCCCCATGTCGAACGATTTCAAGTCATAAAAACGCATGAGAAGACTCATTAAGGATGTTTTTCCTGAACCGGTATGACCTACTAGTCCAACCATACTACCTGATGGAATATCTAAATTGATGCCTTTTAGGACTGGGTTACCTTCTTTATAAGAAAACCATAAGTTATCAAAACGAACGTCACCTTTAAATCGAGGCACAACTTCAAATCGATCACTTTCTTTTTCACCGTCGATGATCTTAAAAATACGTTCGGTTCGTACGATGGCGTGTTGAAGGTTTCCAATTTCTCTAAAGAGCGTACCGACCGGTTCAATTAGTCTTGTTAAATAATCGTTGTAAGCATAGATAATACCCGCAGAAACAACAAACCCTGGAATGGTTAAATACCCATTTCCAAAGTATAAGACAATCACTGCCGTCACAAGTGCCCCAAGTAGACGAATCATGTTCCAGCCAATCGATAAGTGAAGTCGTTGTTCCTTAAGTTTTTCTTTTCGAAAATCATCGGATAAATCATTAAATTTTTTTTCGGTTTGTTTTTTATAGTTAAATATTTGTAAAATACTGATTCCATTGATAATTTCATTTAACTGTGCCGTTAACATAGAACTTTGTTCATTCACCTTAACCGCTATTTTGGTAAGCTTCTTAATGAAGTATTTTAACCAAAAATAGACAATAGGAAACACCAAAAAGGTGTATAAGGCAAGTCTAAAATCTAGGTAGAACATCCCAATGTAGGCAAATATTACCGCTAAAGACGCATTGACTAATAAGTTCATGATGGTTGAAAATAAGTTCATCATGCCACCGACGTCTGATATGATGCGGTTGGCTACCTTCCCAGCGGGTTCTTCTTCAAAATACGTCATTGGCATGCGGTAAAGTGAGCTTACCGCATCTTTTCTCGCATCCCTGACGATATTAACGTTGATCATTGAGGTTGAAATACGCTGTATGTAGGTAAATAATATGGATAAGAAAAATCTTGCAATCAATAAAATTAATAAGATACTTAGTGGTTTAACCACTGGTTCATAAAACGTTCTTACTTCTTTACTCGTTAATTGTTGCACCTCAAATGTTAAGGTTCTTCCATCTTGGGTCACAATGGTCATTTGATTGCCTTCTAATGATTTGTTCCCATTTTCTGCAAGTCCATCGGTAATGTAATACTTGCCCTCGTAAATGACAACAGAAATTGGTGCGCTGTCATTTTTTGTTTGAGTATAGTAACTCCCCTCGTAAAACACATTGGTTTTATCGGTCGTTTGGTACCATGGCTCTTCAATACTAACTAGGTAATCGTCTAAAATTGTTTTGACAATGAGTGGGGCAACCAGTCCTAAGAACTGTACCACCAACATCGCAATTAACGTGATTGTTAATAACTTTTTATATTTAGAAATGTAACGCCATACTTTTTTCATTGTTTTCATTCAATCACCTACTTCATTGTCATTTGCTGGATGTATTGATGTTTGTACCAGCCATCGTATCTTAAGAGCTCTTCGTGAGTTCCTTTTTGTGTGATTTGTCCATTTTCTATGACTAGAATCACATCGGCATCTCTTACCGCACTAAACCGGTGAGCGACGATTATATTGGTCTTACCTTTTCTAAAGTCTTTTAAATGCCCAATGATGGTGTCCTCTGTTTTCGCATCAACCGCCGATAATGAGTCATCTAAAATTAATATCTCAGGTTCTTTAATTAAAGCTCTAGCAATGGATAAGCGTTGTTTTTGTCCACCAGAAAGTGTTGTGCCTGATTCACCAACCATGGTGTGAAGCCCTTGTTGTAAGAATAATAAATCTTTTTCAAAATCCGCTATTTTAATCGCCTTATTGATCATATCAACGTTGGCGTTTGGTTTACCTATTAATATGTTTTCATCAACCCCACGTTTAAATAAGATATGGGTTTGAGGCACATAACCTACTAAGTTTCTGATGTCTTCGATTTTATAAGAATCAATTTGTTGGTCATCAATATAGATTTGTCCTTGAGTCACATTAAACTCTCTTAATAATTGTCGAATCAATGTGGATTTTCCACTACCTGTGGGTCCGACAATCCCAATGGTTTGTCCGTTATTTATCTCAAACGTAATGTCTTTAATTACCGGTTGTTTATCAAACGGATATAAAAAGGTAACATTTTCAAATCGAATTTGTTTAAAGTCAATGATGTCTTTTGACGTGAGGTCATCATGAACCTCAGGAACTTGAGTCATAATTTCATCATAACGATCGATCGAAATGGTTGCGTTATTGATTTGAGTAAAAATAGTCGATATGGCGATAATTGGCCCATAAAGCATACCAACATAAGAAACAAATGTAATTAATTGACCAAGTGACATTTTCGATTCTAAAATGAAATAGACACCAAATACAAATGCCAAGACATAAGCGATGCCATAAACCACTTCAAATAATGGGTTAAACCAACTTTCGTATCTAACGATGTAACGCCACGATTCAATGTCAGCATCAATTGCGTCTTTCAATTTGTCCAAATCATTTTCTTCTTGGACGTAGGCACGAATGGTTTTTTGACCTTCGACTGACTCTAACACTTTTTCGGTCATTTCTGCGTAGATTTCACGGTGAATTTTGACGTACTTTCTCTTTTTACTTCGAATGATGTTTAAGATAGTTAATCCAATTGGCATGATTGTCACTGAAATGATGGTGAGTTCCCAAGAAATCGAAAACCCCATTACTCCAATAGCAAACAAAATCACACCCACATTAAATATGATCCCTTCCATAATTGAACTTGCTGCTTGCGTGATTGAATCCAAATCCGCGGTGACTCTCGAGATTAAATCACCTTTATCGTAGAGTTCAAAAAACTTGGAATCCATTTCAAACAAATGACTCAAATATCGTTTTCTAAGTTGAAACGTTAATGTTTGAGCCGTCTTGTTCGATAAATAGTTATAAACAAAAGAAAGGGCGTACCTTGAAACTGGTAATAATACGAGCGCGCCAACAATCATTACAAGTGTGGATTCATTTAATTTCCCCGAAATTACGGTATCAATCGCAAACCCTAAGACATACGCTGGTGTTAGTGAAATAAAAGCGATTGAAAGTAGTAAAAACAACATAATGACGTAGGTCACACGGTGTTCTATGATAAACCATTTAATTTTTCTGATTATATTTGCCATAACGATACCTCTTTAAATATACTATATATTATTATACGCTCTATTCATCATAATTATCATTAATTTAGATGAAAATGATTTCAAAAAAATGAAAAGAAAAACCGAGAATTTTTCTCGGCTTGAAAAAGGTGTTTACCATAACGGATGAACACTGGGCTTTATGTATTTATCATAAATCGCTTTTACCTGATTCATTTGATCCATAGATAATGGCGCTAAGTTAATCGCCTCGATGTTTTGCTTGACTTGATAAGGCTTTGAAGCCCCTGGAATTACCGTAGAAACCGCATCAAACATTAGAATGTATTTTAAAGCATAAGGAATTAAATTATCTGTTTGAAACAAATCCTTGAGCGCTTCAACCGCTTTTAGCCCCAAATCGAAGTCAACGCCAGAAAATGTTTCGCCCTTATCAAACGATTGTCCATCTCGATTAAACGTACGATGGTCCTTTTCATTGAAGGTCGTCTTAGATGTATACTTACCTGTCAACAAACCACTCGCTAATGGGACACGCACAATAATGCCGACGTTTTTTTCTTTTGCCATTGGAAATAACTTCTCAAGTGGTTTTAAACGAAACATATTAAAGATAACCTCGATTGCCGAGACTCCTTCGTATTTCATTGCTTTTATGCCATCTTCGACTTTTTCGATTGAAACACCGTAATTTTTTATCAACCCTTCAACTTTAAATGAATCAAGGGCTTCAAATACTTTTGGTTCATCGTATAGATTACTTGGTGGACAGTGCAGTAAGACAAGATCTAATTGACTTACTTTTAATCTTTTAATTGAACCAAGAATAAACTCACGCATGTTTTCTTTTGTATATAAATTTTTGTCTTGTCTTTCTAATCGTCTTCCAAGTTTTGTAATCACAACTGGTTTTTCATCCATTGACTGAGTAAATTGACCAATTGCTTCTTCAGAAAGTCCACTTGAATAAACATCCGCTGTGTCAAAGCAATTCACTTCGTTTTTTGTTGCCTCAGTTAGTGTTTCTTTTGCAAGCTCGTGATTAAATGGCGTTCCCCAACCACCACCGAGTTGCCAAGTCCCTAAAGCAACCTCAGAGACCATTAAACCTGTTTTTCCTAATTGTCTTTTCTTCATAGAATCACCTCTATTACTATTATACAACAATCTTTACTCAAACGATGATTCTCGTAGAAATTAACCCGATTTATAATTTGATTATTATGTATATACATATATGTA
>Ga0265295_1004470_pt1 | contig 18799 bp, 18 predicted proteins | sample Munlansysbiofilm_FD_192503 | JGI IMG/M metagenome (GOLD analysis project Ga0265295, IMG submission 192503) | Leachate microbial communities from a municipal landfill in Southern Ontario, Canada - Methane capture system biofilm | ecosystem: Engineered > Solid waste > Landfill > Unclassified ... | reverse complement strand
CTCGCTGCTCACCGTTCAGGCATCAAAACCGTCATCTTGCCCTCTAAAAATGAGAAAGACTTAATTGATGTCCCGAAACAGGTTTTGGATGAGATGAAAATTGTCTTCGTCGACCATATGGACCATGTTTTAGACACCGCAATTATCGGCGAGCTAAAATATGCCAACCCACTAATTGCAGCGAAAAAGAAAACAACTCGCAAGTCTAAAAAACAGAGCGAACCCGAACCTCAGGCGGAATGAAACAATATTTGGATAAACAAACTTTGACGTGAAATTTTTGCGTATGGCGAGATTTGACGTGAAAAATATTGCGTAAGGCGCGCTTTGACGTAAAAATTTAAGTAGGGCTAGATTGAAAGAGCTTTGAATTTTGATACTGGTTTATGTTGTGCCCTTTCAATCAGCCTGATTCGCTTACCTCGGCGGACCATCATACCCGAACGAAGTGAGTGGTTATCTTTCAACGGCGGACATCGTACCCGAACGAAGTGAGTGGTATTGAAAATGGGACAATGCATAATGATATCAAGATTAGATCATTTTCAATCTAGCCCTACAGATATTAAATGCTTTTAACCACAAAAAACGCTCGTGAAATTTTTGCGTACCCGAACAACTGCCTTGGCTCTTGGCTCTTGGCTCTTGGCTCTTGTCTTTCCCTCCTCTTTCCCATTTTTCCCCGCACCTGGCTTATAATAAAAAGAAAAATGGAGAATCATTTAATTAACTATGAAACAACCATCAAAAACTGTTGCTAATTTAAAACCTTATTTCTTTGCGGGTCTTACCCCGATTTTCGCCGAACTCCAGGAAAAAGGCGTTGATATTATTCGCCTTGATATGGGCTCGCCGGATCTTCCCCCTGCCAGTTTTATTGTCGACACCTTAATTGATTCTGCAAAAAACCCTAAAAAACATGGTTATTCACCGGCAAAAGGTTCTGTCGGTTTTCTAAACGCTATTGCCACTTATTACAAACGCCGTTTTGATGTCGACATCGACCCCAAAACCGAAGCTTTGGCTTTAATTGGCTCTAAAGAGGGACTCTTCAACCTCAATCACACCATGCTCGACCCAGGCGATATGGTTTTATTGCCCGATCCATATTATCCCGTTTATCTTTCCGGTGCTGAACTGGCAAGTGCCCGTTACCACTTTATGCCTTTGACCAAAGAAAACAATTTCTTGCCCGATTTTGACGCCATCCCAGAAGATGTCGCTAAAGAAGCCAAGATTATGTGGTTGAATTACCCCAATAACCCAACCGGCGCTGTCGCTGACCTCGATTTCTTCAAAAAAGCAGTTGCCTTCGCCAAAAAATATGACATTCTGATTGCACACGATGCCCCCTATTGCGACCTTTGCTTTGAAGGCTACGAAGCCCCCAGCATCATGGAAGTCGAAGGCGCTAAAGATATCGCCATCGAATTCAATTCGCTCTCCAAGACCTATAATATGGCCGGCTGGCGTATCGGTATGGCTGTCGGTAATAAAGAAGTTATCCGCTTATTGGCTAACTACAAGAGCCAGATTGACACATCAATTTTCATGCCGATTATGGATGCCGGACAAGCCGCCCTCACTGCCGACCAAGCCTGGCTGATTGACCGCAACAAGGTTTATCAAGAACGCCGCGATATGGTGTTTAAAGGCTTGAAAGAAGCTGGTTTCGAAGTCGATCTGCCCCAAGCCGCCCTTTACGTTTGGGCAAAATTACCCCCTAAATTTAGCGATCCCTTTAAATTCTGTGATGATTTGCTTCGTGCAACCGGCGTCAGCATGACCCCGGGCGCTGTCTATGGTCCAAGTGGAAGCGAATATATTCGTATTTCCTTCGTCATCCCAACTGACCGTATTAAAGAAGCGATGGACAGAACAAAAGCCTGGATTGCTAGCCAGTAATCAAGGAAAATTATTAGTTTGACACTATTAACAGAAGAAAAAATTGAAAAAGCTATTCTGGTGGGCGTTCGGATTACTTCCGAAACCCACCAGGGTCTCTCTCTGGACGAAAGCCTCCAGGAACTGGCGATGCTGGCAGAAACAGCCGGAATTGAAGTCGTCGGCGAAATCACCCAAAACCTTTCCAGACCCAACTCCCGAACCTATATCGGCAAAGGCAAACTGGAAGAACTGAAACTCTTTGCCGAAGAGCTTGACGCAGATATCGTCATTTTTGACGATGAACTCTCACCGCGTCATCAACGTGAACTGGAAAAAGAATTCACTCAAAAGATCAAAGTTTTAGACCGGACGGCTCTGATTTTAGATATCTTTGCCCAACATGCAGACACACGCGAAGGCATGTTGCAGGTCGAATTGGCTCAATATAAGTATCGTTTGCCCCGTCTGACTCGCGCCTGGACTCATCTTGCGCGCCAAGCCGGTGGTGCAGCAGGCAGAAGCGGTGGCGTTGGTGGCGTTGGTCTTCGTGGTCCCGGTGAAACTCAGCTCGAAGTTGACCGCCGCGAAATCAACAAAAAGATTGTAAAACTCGAAGAAGAAATTGAAAAAGTTCGTCAACACCGCAACCGTCATCGTCAGCAACGCCGAAAAACCAACATTCCGGTTGTCGCCCTGGTCGGTTATACCAACTCCGGTAAATCCACCTTGCTGAACGCATTGACCGATGCCAACATCTATGTTGCCGATCAGCTGTTTGCTACCCTCGACCCAACCACCCGACAATTGGAATTGCCCAGTGGCGAAACGGTTTTGCTTTCGGACACAGTCGGTTTTATTCAAAAATTACCAACTGACCTGGTTGTCGCTTTTCGGGCAACATTGGAAGAAATCGCTGAAGCCGATTTGCTTCTGCACCTTATCGACGGCTCGCATGAGAACGCCGCAAACCAAAAGACTACCGTTCTGGAAACCTTGGAAGAACTTGGCACCGGCGAAATTCCGATTTTGACCATCTATAACAAAATCGACTCGCTCGATGAAACGGATTTGGAAGAACTGAAAGAAAACGCCGACCCGCAAGCCCTCTTTATCAGTGCCAAAGAGAGGCTTGGTTTCGAAGCCTTGGCTGAAGGGATTGCCAGTGGGATTGTCCAAAACTTCAAACATCTTACCGTTTTGTTACCCTTTAGCGAAGGCAAATTGGTTTCGATTTTCCACGAAAAAGGGCATGTCGAGACGCTTGAACATTTGGAAGAAGGCGTAAAAATCACAGGCTTGCTTCCGATTGAGCTGCTTTCCTTCTTTGAACCTTATATTCAGTAAAAATCCGCCCTGGTTTTGAAAGGAATTTTAAAATCAGGGCACAAAAATTATTGACTTAAACAAAAAAACCGAACTGTAAAAAGTTCGGTTCTTATTTTCGGGTATCACTACAAATTAGTCGTCTTTACTGACCGAGATAACCTCACGACCCTGATAATGTCCGCACTTGGGGCAGACACGATGGGGAAGACGGGGTTCACCGCAATTGGGGCAATTAACGCTGGCGCTGGCTTTCAGATGGTCATGAGCACGTCTGCGATCGCGGCGTCCGGGGCTAACTTTTCTTTTTGGTAATGGTGTCATCTTACACTCCTAATTTGCACTTATTTAATTAACCTGTTTAGTTTAACCGCTAAAGGTTTAAAATGCAAGCTTTTTGACTAAGTTCAATGACTTTTCCTCAGAGGACAGGATGCTGTTATCAGTTTTTAGTGATTCTGCTTCTTTCCAAGAATTATCCTCATGAATGATATAGACGATTCTATGATGCAAATTATATCTTTTTTGTAAAGTTTTCCCAATTAACGGAAAAACCTATGTATAATCCTTCCGGTATGTATCAGAATCAACAATTAATGATTCAGCAAGAGTTTTTTGCACTCCAATTGAGATTAAGGCAGCTTTATTTCAATACTTGGCAACAAAACCTGTAATTACATACTTTTTTTGTAAACTACCTGGGAATTTGAGCTGATATTCTTCCCAGTTTTTTTATTTCGAAACAAATCTATTTAAAGGAAGTAACATGATAAGTAAATCATCAGCAAAAGTCCTCGCAGTTTTCCTGGTTCTTGCCTTGCTCCTCAGCTATGTCCCACCAACTGTTCAGGCACAAGTTCCCTCTCAGACGGTTAGCATCGATCAAGCCGTCCAGAATGAGATGCAAAAAACCGGCAGCGCCAGCTACTGGGTCGAATTTGAAAACACTGCCGATCTCAGCCCTGCCTATTCAATGAACTGGCAAGACCGCGGTTGGTTCGTTTACAACACGCTCAAAGAGCAAGCCGACCGCACTCAGGTTCAGGCAATTAATGTGCTCGAACGTGCTGGAACTACCTATGAATCCTTCTGGATTAACAACAGCATTTTTGTTAGCCAGTCCAATAATCAGGTTCTTTCTTCATTCCAGAGCTTGCCAAATGTTATAGCAATCTCCGCGCAAAAGGATTACATCCTTTATGAACCGGAAGAAATCCAATCAATGGATAACAGTCCACAAGCAATTGAACCGGGTTTAGGCCAGGTAAAAGCTCCCGATGCCTGGGCACTTGATTACACCGGAGAAGGAGTGGTTGTCGCAAATATAGATACCGGTGTTCTATTCACTCACGAAGCGCTTGTTAATTCCTACCGTGGCAACAACGGTGATGGCACTTTCACTCACGATTACAACTGGTTCAATCCTAAAGACCAGAGCGATAATATCCCTCGGGACGGCGACAAATATGGCCATGGTACTCATACAATGGGCACCATGGTTGGCGATGATGGTGGCGCTAACCAAATTGGTATTGCCCCCGGTGCGCAGTGGTTTGCCTGCGCCGGTTGTCCCGACGGCAATTGTCCCGACAGTGTCCTGCTGGCTTGTGGAGAGTTTATTACAGCACCTACAACTACTGACGGAAACAATCCCAACCCAGATATGCGGCCAAACGTAGTCAACAACTCCTGGGGTGATTGTAGAAGATATTATAACAATTGGTATGAAGGAGTAATAAATGCCTGGCTTGCGGCCGGTATCTACCCTGTTTTTTCAAATGGCAATAACACCAATTGTGGCTACAGCAAGAATCCACCACTGAACACGGTAGGCAACCCTGCCCGATACGGCAAAGTTACCGGTGTCGGTTCTTCAAACACCACCGGCGGAACCTATGGCACCCACTCCAACAAAGGTCCTACAGACGACCTGGATACAATCAACCCAACCGATGGCTTTGATATGTTGAAGCCCCAGGTAGTCGCTCCCGGTTCGTATATTCGTTCTTCAACAAATTCCAGCGATAATGAATATCTCTCCATGGGTGGCACCTCGATGTCTGCCCCTCATGTTAGCGGTCAGATTGCTTTAATTATGCAAGCTGCACCTTGTTTGGTTGGCAATTATGCTGTCGTTGAGAATTTAATCGAAAGCACTGCCACCCCAATCTTCCACAATGATAAATCCGACCTGACCCCCACAAACCATCCTAATTTCGCAACCGGCTGGGGTGAAATCAATGCCCTCGCCGCTGTTCAAGCCGCCTCTACGATGTGCCCAAGTGGCACAATCAGCGGCACAATCAAAGATACCGACGGCATAGGCATCCCCAATGTCAAGCTTCGATTCACCGGAACAAAAGGCTACACCGACAAAACCGTCTATACCAACGACCAAGGCGAGTTCAGCAATCTAATCTTCCCTGACACCTACAAACTGACGGTTTCATCCCTCGGCTATGGCTCTCATATCGAAGAAAACATCATTGTTGAGGCTGATGCTATCATCACCAAAGATAGCGTTCTCCCAATACTTTCCACCTCAACCATCAGCGGTGTTATCACTGATGGCGGCATAACCGGTTCGACTGATAAACATGGCTATCCGCTCTATGCCAAACTCAGCTTCACCGCCGAAGATCAAACAGTTGAGGTCTACACCGATCCCTTTACCGGTGCCTACAGCTTTGATATCTTCCAAAGCACGGACTACACCGTCCGTGTCGAAGCTCTGACTACCAATTATCTGTTGTACTCTGACACCGTCAACACCACTCAGAGTGCTCTCACTTACAACGTAGGGCTCATGGTGCATGCCTATACCTGCTCAACCGCTGGTTATTACTCAAACAGCACAAGTGCCATCTTTGACAACGTCATGCTTGGCGACTTGGGTTGCGAAATTGTCCCGGGTGGCGTAGTTACCGGTTATGTAACCGATGCCGACCAGATAAACGCCCGAATTATGGATGCTCTTGTTGAAAGCAATGAAGGCGATGGCACAACAAACTCATCGCTCGACCCGGCTGGAAACGGTCTCTATTGGTACTTCCAACCAACTGTTGCTTCGCAAGATAACGTCAGCTTCACGGTCACCAAAACCGATTATGAACCAACCATTGAAACTCGGACGGTCGAGAAAGACCTGATTAACCGACATGACTTCCAACTGGGCAGCGGCGTAATCGGCACTCCGAACTTCAGCATCTACCTGCCTTTCTTTCAGAAGTAAGCTTAATCTGATCACCTAACATAAACGGGCCGGAAAAATTCCGACCCGTTTTACTTATCTCAAAGAGCACTTTCGTACTCAGCACATATTAGTTATCGCATAAACAAAAATCGTCAAATTAAATAACATATATCGCCTTATGCAATAATTGATTTTAGTTCATTCCTTGCAATCACTTTTTGTTCAAATGTCTGCAAGTCTTTTACCACAACCGTACCGTTTGCCAATTCATCAGGGCCCAAAACAAGGGCGGTTTTGAGACCTAATCTGTCTGCCAGCTTAAATTGCTTGCTCAACTTATCCGGTTCAGCCAAAATCACATTAAAACCTACTTCTCTCAACTGACGGCTTAGTAAAATTGAATCCGTAAGCATCTCTCCATTAAACACGGTTACAAATACGGTTCTGGGATAACTCATATTCTGTGGCAACAAGCCGAAATGTTCCAAAACCAACATAATGACCACGTCGCCCATCGCAAAACCAACCCCGGGCAAGGGGTCACCGCCGACATCGCCAACCAAATTAGCATAATGTCCGCCGCCCAAAATCGCCCTGAATTGACCGGTGACTTCATGAGCTTCAAAGACCAAGCCGGTGTAATAGTCTAAACCGCGGATAATTTTCGAATCGTATTGCAGGTAATCACGAATGCCCATCGCCTCGGCATAGTCAAAGAGCTGGCTTAACTCTGCCGAATCTTTCCACAATTCTTCGTTTGCCAAAAGAGCTCGTAAAGCCCCGATTTGTTCTGTGGTCAAACCCAGATCGAGCAATTTTTGCTCCCAAACATCAGCTGGCAATTTATCAATCCGGTCAATCATTCTTAACAAATCGCCTTTTTGTTCAGGACCAACACCAATTTCAGTCAATTTTCGGTCTATCAAACGCCGATCGTTGACATATATTTTGACCATCGAGCTTTCCAAACCAACCAATTTAAGAAAGTTTGCAGATAGCCCCAGCAATTCCGCATCCGCCTGAAGCGCATCCGAACCGATTAGGTCAACATTCCATTGGTAAAACTCACGCGTTCGGCCTTTTTGAGGTCGTTCATAACGCCAAAAGGGACCAAAAGCCCACCAGCGTTGAGGAAAGACCAGTTGATTTTGCCTTTCGGCAATCATTCGTGCCAAAGTTGGGGTTAGTTCAGGCCTCAAGCTAATCGGATCACCGCCACGGTCGTTAAAGACGAATGCCTGTTCTTTTACTAATTCTTCACCAGATTTTGCGGCATAAAGCTCGATTTTTTCCAGACAAGGGCCCTCGTATTGCTGATAGCCAAAACTCTCTGATGCCTGGCGCAGCTTTTCAACAAGCCATTGACGCTTTGCCATCTCATCGGGATAAAAATCGCGGGTGCCTTTTACACTTCGAATAATGTTTTTCATAGAATCCATGCCTTCAATAAGTTATTTCATAGTATATCACGCTGAATTAGAGTACAATTGAAAAAGCTTGAAGGTGGAGGCTGAATATGATAATTACTGAGATAGCTGAACTGGTTTGTGGAAAAATTTTGACCAAAAATTACAAAGATAAGCTTGAGGTTAAAGGCGCCTTTGTCGGCGACTTGATGAGCGACGTCCTCTCCACGATCAGACCCGAAGCGGTGCTCATCACCGGCTTGAATCATCCCCAGGTTATCCGCACCGCATTAATTGCCGATGCCTCAATGGTAATCATTGCCCGTGGCAAAGATCCAAGCAGCGAAATGATTGAACTGGCGGAGAACGAGCAAATGCCTCTGATCTCATCCCCTTTGGGTCTCTTCGAAATATCTTCAAGACTGGCAGAGAAAGATATTCTCAGTTTTGAAAATTCATTCAACCGCAAAAATTGCCCCTAAATCAAAATGAGCGAAAACGCCAGTCATCCTGACCTAATCGCTAACCGCATCACCCGGGTTGAAGAGCTTGTCTATGAGCTTTCCGTTTCCGAGGTGATGACCAAAAACCCTATTACTTTTGACATCGATACTAGTATTCGTGACGCTCTCGAAGTAATGCGCCGACTCAAAATCTCAGGAGCTCCCGTCGTGGTTGACCAAATTCTGACCGGAATTATCACCTTTGAAGATGTCGTCCGCGCTCTTCGTGATGGACGGGCTGATAAAAATGTTTTTGAATATATGACAACCGATGTCGTCACGGTTCATGATTATGACCAGGTAGTTGAAGCACTGAAAACTTTTTCCAAAAATCAGGTTACCCGTTTACCGGTTTTGGATTCCAATAACAATTTAGTCGGGATGCTTACCAAAGGCGATGTTTCTACCGGTTTACTCTCGGCGATGGAACGTGATGTCGAAAAGGCTGAAAGATCAAAATTTAAAGCTTCGCAGTTCTTTCTCGACAAAGAAATCATCTCAGACCACACCACCATGGTCTTGCGTTACAAGGTAAAAAAGAATGATTTCAACCATGGCGGTACGGCTTCAACCAGAATCAAAAAAGCTCTTTTGCGTTTGGGCATCTCGAATCAAATTGCCCGAAAATGTGGAATCGCCGTCTATGAAGCTGAAATGAACCTAATTATCCACACCAATAACGGTGGAAACCTTCGGATTGAGATTGATTCCGAAAAAATCAGCATGGAAGCTTATGATGACGGTCCCGGGATTGAAGATATCGAAAAGGCTATGACCCCCGGCTGGTCAACCGCCAGTCAGGAAGTGCGCACAAAAGGCTTTGGCGCAGGTATGGGCTTGACCAACATCCATAATTGCGTTGACGAAATGGCGATTCGCTCCTCGCCCGATACCGGAACGAACCTCTTTATGATCAAATACCTCGAGAAGGAGAACGAGAATGAATCTGGCTAAGATTATTAATCGCCTTCAGCTCAAGGTTTTAACCACAGAAATGGATTTCTCGAAAATTGATATCCAATCCGGCTACGCTTCTGATTTGCTCTCTTGCGTAATGACCGGAGCGGAATCTCATGCCGTTTGGGTAACCTTGATTTCTAACATCAACATCGTGGCGGTTGCCAGTTTGCTCGAAATCCCGGCAATCATCATCACCGAAGATGCCAAAACAGACCAGCTGACCATCGACCAGGCAGATATTCAGGGCATTGTTCTGCTTTCAAGCCCCAAAGCTAATTTTGAGATCATTGGGCAACTTTGGGAGATGGGCATCGGCGATAAGAACATCAGAAATCGCAAAATCGAACTTCATATCCATTCCGTATTGTCGGCTGACACGGTTCTGGAGATGATTCCGCCTTTCATCATCGAAAAAGCACTTCAGGAAAATATCGAGATTATCGCCCTGACCGACCACAACACCGGTGCCAACGTTCCGGCACTAATCGAAGCTGCCCGAGGAAGCGGCATAACCGTGATTCCCGGGATGGAGCTGGAAACCGAAGAAAACGTCCATGTCCTCTGCCTTTTTGACCACCTGCACCAGCTGCAAGCTTTTGAAAAAATCGTTGATGCCTGGCTACCGGACAAGAAAAATAACGAAAGCTTTTTTGGGACACAACTTGTCGTCGACGCAGAAGGAAATTTCATTCGTAAAGATGATCGTCTGCTCCAAACCGCAACCGGGCTTTCTCTTTTTCAAGCCCAAAAATATGTTCAAGACCTCGGCGGGCTCTTTATCCCTGCTCATGTCGAACGCGAGCAAAGCGGACTTCTCCCGCGCCTGGGCAGCCTCCCTCCGGAGTTAAATCCTTCAATAATCGAAGTTTCTCGCTATGCGGATCTCGGGAATGTGCAAAAACGCTGGCCTGAAATAAACAAGATTCCGACCATTACAAACGGCGATGCCCATGATTTGGACGGGATTTTAGGTTTAACGACAATTCAAATCGGTGAAGTCAATCTAACAAATATCGAAAAATCAATTATTGAACAGTTTTAGTTCGCTTTGTCACTAAACCAACATGTGAGCATAGACAATCTAACTATTTTCCAACTGATTTGGTCGTTTCAAAGCCAGCTATATCAAATCCTGAATTTTTAGATAAGAATATTGCCGATTTTAGAGTTCATCTGGGTTTATCTATTGACCAAATTGAAGTTAAAGGTTAAGATTATTATGTAAGAATTCACAATCGTGCAAGCAGTTTTCAACAGGAGAATAGCAGATATGACGAGCACCCCCCAAGTAATGGATCCACTCAACAACCCTGAATTGAGAACCATCATTGACTACATCATAGATGAAAGCATTGATCTAGATGGTGGTTTAATGGTCGTTCTGAATAATTTGCAATCAATCGTCGGCTATCTTTCAGAACCGATGCAAGCCTATGTTGCCGAAAGACTAAGCATTCCATTGAGCAAGGTTCATGGCGTGGTTTCATTTTATTCATTCTTCACAACAACCCCACGCGGAAAGCATGTCATCAAATTTTGCATTGGCACGGCTTGTTATGTCGGTGGCATCTCTCAACTGATTGAAAAGGCTAAACAAGTTCTCGGTGTCGATATCGGTCAGACAACCAATGACGGCATGATCACCCTTGAATTTTGCCGCTGCGTTGGTGCCTGCAGCCAGGCACCGGTTGTCGTAATCGACGATGTAAACAATGGGCATGTCAAGTCCTCACAATTTGCCAAATTGATTGACAAAATCCTCATTAGCGAGGTAGTCGATTGAGAGAACTCTCCCTTCATATTTTAGATATCGCCGAAAATAGCATTTCAGCCGGTGCGACCCGTGTAGAAATAAAGGTGAAAAGAGATATCTTAAAAGATGAATTGTGGATTTCAATCAAAGATAATGGCAAAGGCATGGCCGAAGAATTAACAAAAATGGTTACCAACCCCTTCGTCACAACCCGCACAAGTCGCAAGGTCGGTTTGGGCATTCCAATGTTCAAACAAGCCGCCGAAAGCTGCAAGGGCTACCTTACAATACATTCGCAACTTAGCCGGGGTACCGAGATTCTGGCAAAATTTCAAAACAGTCACATTAACCGGATGCCGCTTGGCAATATATCCGACACTTTTCTTAGTTTATTACTGGCAACACCCAATGTTAATTGGGTGTTTTCCTATCAAGTTAACGATGAAATTTTCATTTTTGACGATGCAGAGGTCAAAGAAGCTATGGAGCCCTTGCATTTAACCGATTATCGCGTCATCTCATATCTCACAAATACCATCCAAAACGGTATCAATGAAGTTAACCAAGCAGTAAAAGGAGAGATAAATGCCAACAATTAGATCTATAGAAGAACTCAAAAACCTGCGCGCAGAAGCTCAAAAAGTAAAGGAAATGCGTATCCAAACTGGCAAAATCCAGGTAATTGTCGGCATGGGTACCATCGGCATCGCTTCCGGTGCCAGAGAAACGCTTAAAGCAATTCTCAACTTTATCGAAGAAAAACAACTGGCGGATATCATCCTCCGCCAAACCGGAGATCTTGGCTTCACCGGCCAGGATCCTGTGGTAAAAGTCATTTTCCCCGATGAACATGAAGTCGTTTATGGCAAAGTCAACCCCGACCAGGCTCAAAAAATTATGCAAGAGCATGTCATCGACGGCGACGTGGTCCAGGAATTATTGATTAGAGAATAGGAAGGCGAAAATGGCATATTATCGTTCAACAATTCTCGTCTCAATGGACCCCATCTGCGTTGATAAAGGCGCTGTTCAGGTAAAAGAGCAATTGATTGCCGAACTTAAGGCCCAAAATTTACTGGATGAAGTCCAACTGATTGACACTCCCCGCCTTGGTGAACCGGAAACGGAAGGACCCGATATTCTGGTTTATCCTGAAGGCAGCCACTACATCGCCCTCACCCCTGAAAGTGTTCGCCTGATTGTCCAGGAGCATTTTGTCAAAGGTCGTCAACTGGATCATTACACCGCAAAGATGCGCGACTTAGCCGATGATGAAGTCCGCCCTCCCAAAGAGAAAGAAATTCGCATCATCCTCGAACACATCGGCAATAACGACCCACGCAACGTCAATGACTACATCGCTACCGACGGCTATCAAGCCCTCGCCAAGGTCCTGACCGAAATGACCCAGGATGAAGTTATTCAAATGATTTTAGATTCCAAATTACGCGGTCGTGGCGGTGCCGGTTTTCCGACCGGTCTGAAATGGCGTTTTGCCCATCAGGCTCCCGGTTCCCAAAAATATATGGTTTGTAATGCGGACGAAGGCGACCCGGGTGCTTTCATGAACCGAAAAGTCCTGGAATGTGACCCTCATGCCGTTATTGAAGGCATGGCAATCGGTGCTTATGCAATCGGTGCGAATCAAGGTTACGTTTATTGCCGGGCTGAATACCCAATCGCGGTCAGCACGCTCAACATCGCTATTCAGCAAGCCCGTGAATACGGTTTGCTCGGCGAAAACATCCTCGGAACCGGTTTTTCCTTTGACATGGAAGTTCGTATGGGTGCCGGTGCTTTCGTTTGCGGCGAAGAAACTGCCTTGATTGCCTCAATTGAAGGCAATCGTGGTGAACCGCGCGTTCGTCCCCCCTTCCCGGCAACCAAAGGGCTTTGGGGAATGCCGACAAACATCAACAATGTTGAAACCTACGCGACCGTACCAAAAATCATTCATAAGGGATTGGATTGGTATACCAGCATGGGTACTGAAAAAAGCAAGGGCACGAAAACCTTTGCCCTCGCCGGAGACGTGGTCAACACCGGTCTGATTGAAGTGCCCTTTGGCACAACTTTACGCGAAGTTATTTTCGAAATCGGTGGCGGTATCAAAAACGGCAAAGCCTACAAAGCCGTTCAAACCGGTGGACCGATGGGCGGTTGCTTGCCCGAGAAATATCTTGACTTGGCGGTCGATTACGAAACACTCGGCGCAGCCGGCTCAATTATGGGCTCCGGCGGTTTGATTGTCATGGACGAAGAAACCTGCATGGTCGATATTGCCCGTTTCTTTATGGAATTCACCCAGGAAGAATCTTGCGGAAAATGTATTCCCTGCCGCGTCGGAACCCGGCGAATTCTGGAAATTTTGGAAAGAATTTGTGCCGGTGAAGGCAAAGCCTCAGATATCCCCATGTTACGCATGCTCTGTAAAGAAATCATTCAGGACAGCCTCTGCGGTCTTGGTCAGGGCGCTCCTAATCCGGTAATTTCTACTCTGGAGCACTTCTTAGACGAATACGAAGAGCACATTTTCGAACATCGCTGCCGAGCTAAAGTTTGCCGCAACCTGATTAAATTCGAAATATCAGCCGAAAACTGCACCGGCTGTACCATTTGTGCTCGCAACTGTCCGGTCAGTGCGATCACCGGTGAACGCAAACTCACCCACCTGATTGATCAAGACCTCTGTATCAAATGTGGCATTTGCCAACAAGTCTGTAATTTTGACGCAGTGATGGTCAACTAAAGCGAGAGGATGGAGAATAATTTATGATAAACCTCACAGTAAATGAAAAGCCAATTGAATTACCGGACGGTGGCACCGTTTTGGATGCAATCCATTTGGCGGGTTTTAATGTCCCGACGCTTTGCCATCATCCCAAGCTTACTCCTTATGGGTCCTGCCGCTTATGTTTGGTGGAAATCGAAGGATCGCGAACATTGATGCCTTCCTGCACCGTTCCGGCAGCAGAAGGGATGAAAGTTCACACCGACACAGAAAAGACAAAATCTGCCCGAACTTTTATCCTATCCATGCTCTTTAGCGAGAGAAATCATTTTTGCATGTATTGTCAGACGACTGATGGCGATTGTGATTTGCAAACTGCCGCTTACGATGAAGGGATTAACCACTGGACAATCACTCCGGCTTACAAACCTTTTTACGTTGACACCAGTCACCCCGACTTCATTTTGGATAACAATCGCTGCATCCTTTGTCGCCGTTGCGTCCGCACCTGTTCGGAATTGGTCGGCAACAACACGCTCGGCTTGGAACACCGCGGTTCTGCCAGCATTTTGATCGCCGACAACGGCATTCCCTTAGGAGAAAGCTCTTGTATATCTTGCGGAAATTGTGTTGAAATCTGCCCAACCGGTGCCCTTTATGACCGTCGTTCGATGTATCAGGGACGTGAAACCGATTTAACCCAGACCGAAACAGTTTGTATGGATTGTAGCCTGGGCTGCACAAGGGTTGTCAAAACCCGCGATAACCGTCTGGTTAGAATTGACAGTAAACCAGAGGATATCCACCTCGGTGGTTTGCTTTGTGAAAAAGGTCGCTATGCTCCGTTGAACGAAAATCACCAACGGGTAAAAGATCCCCTTATTCGCCGCAATGGAGAATTGCAACCAATCGCCTGGGATTCTGCCCTAGCATGTATAGCCACGCAATTAAAAGCCTACGGAGGAGACGAAATCAGCGCAACGCTCTCCGGTCGCCTGCCAATTACAACCATGCAAAAATTCAAATCCTTCTTCCAGGATGGCTTCAATCTTGAAAGCGTTGGACTTTTCGGACACGATGAAAGCGCGGCTGTCAGCATTGAACTGGCGAAGGAATTTGGTGCTTTCGAATCAACACTTGACGCACTCGAAGATGCGGATGCCGCGGTTGTCTTAGGCGCAAATCTGACCACAGACCATCAGGTCGCCGGATTTTTGATTAAGCGAAAATCTCGCGAAGATTTTTCTTTGGTTGAGGTAAGCAGGGATGAAAACAAGCTTGGGCAAAACTTCATCAAGCGATTAATTCGTGTCGGCGATCAATATGATGAAATCATCGACTTGCTAATTTGCTACAAAGCCAAGGGCGCATGTCGTGAGGCTGAACAAATCATTCAAGAACAGGGTTTAACTGCCCACAGAGCCAACTTGCTCCTCGATAGTTTGCCCGACTGGCAAAAACCGGTCTTTATACTCGGCAAAGATTATGCAAAACTGTCAAATCTCGAAAGCCTGCGCAAGACGATTCGTTTTGCTCAGGAAATTGGGGCAAAAGTTATCATCCTCAAAGGTGATACCAACAGCTTTGCGGCATCTTTGCTCGGCTTTGAACTGAACCCAGGATTCAAAGCTGCCAAAATCGCAATTTTTGCCCTCGCTGACGGTCAGGCTTGCGGTCATGCGCTCGAAGCTTTGAAAAAGAGCGAATTCAAAATTGTCCATTCCGCTTATTTCAATGAATTTACCGATGCTGCCGATTTGGTTTTGCCTTGCAAGACCTGGGCAGAAATTGATGGTTATTATCTCAGCACCGATGGTCGCTTGCAGTTCCATAAGCAAAGCCTCACAGCCGATAAAGAACAACATTCGGTCTGTGATGTGCTCAACTTCATGGCAGATAAAACTGGAATCAGCCTGCAAACAGACTGGCAAACAGGCTTAACCCAAAAAGTCTCAGGCATCATCAAGGCTTAAAGAAAGGAAAAACATGGCAAAACCAAAAGTAGCTTCCGATTGGCTTGCAGGTTGTGCTGGTTGTCATATGTCTTTTTTGGACATGGACGAAAGAATCATTGAATTAACCAAATTGGTTGACCTCAGAGCAACGCCTATCACCGACTTAAAAGAACCGGACGAAGATGGAGTAACCGTCGGCATCCTCGAAGGCGGTATTTCCAATTCCTATAACGAGGAGGTTGCCATTCGAATGCGGGAACGCTGTCAAATTTTAGTCGCCCTTGGCGATTGTGCCGTTTTTGGCGGTGTTCCGGCGATGCGTAACTTCGTTGGTGCGGACGAAGCCCTCAAACGTGCTTACATCGAAAGCGAGAGCACGGATGAGAGCGGCAAAATCCCGGACGATCCGGAATTGTCCACCACTCAACACGTTCGGCCGGTTAGTGATGTCGTCAAAGTTGATGTTTTTCTACCCGGTTGCGCCCCAAGTGCCGATGCGATTTTCTATGTCCTCAGCGAACTTGCCCAGGGCCGCATGCCGGAAACCAATCAGCTCACCAATGACTGGCATTAGGAGGAAAAATGGCTACACAAAAAATTACAATTGAACCTGTAACCCGCATTGAAGGACATGCCAAAGTTACTGTCCACATGAAAGAGGATGGCAATGTCGAGCATGCTTATTTCCACGTGAATGAATTTCGTGGATTTGAAAAGTTTTGCGAAGGCCGCCTGGTAACCGAAATGCAACAAATCACCCCCCGTATTTGTGGCATTTGCCCGGTCAGCCATCACTTGGCGGCTGCCAAAGCCGGCGATATCGTCCTCGGCTGCCCTCCTCCCCGTCCTGCTTCCCTCTTACGCGAGTTAATGCATATGGGTCAGATGATCCAAAGCCATGGGATGCATTTCTTCGAATTAGCCGGTCCCGACCTCTTGCTTGGTTTCGATGCCGACCCGGCAATTCGCAACGTCGTCGGGCTGATTGAAGCCGACCCCGACTTAACACTCAAAGCAGTTCGCATTCGCAAATTTGGACAATCCATCATTTCAGAACTTGGCGAACGCAGCATCCACCCCACCTTCGCCATCCCAGGCGGAGTCAACCGAACTTTGAGTTTGGAAAGCCGCGACCGCATCCTCGCTCAAATTGATGAACAAATTGCCACCGCTCAAATCGGCATAAAAATTGTCAAAGACTGGGCAGCCGCCAACGCAGAAACAGTCGAAAAATTTGCTGTCTTCCCAACCGGCTACTTCGGCTTGACCACTCCCACGAATGGTCTGGAGTTTTATGATGGCAATTTGCGCCTAAAAGGTCGTGATGGTGAAGAGCTGGAAGTCTTCAGCGCTCAAAACTACCTTGACTATATCGCCGAGCACGTCGAATCCTGGTCCTACCTCAAATTCCCCTATTACAAAAAGCTTGGCTTCCCCGATGGGGTTTACCGTGTTGGTCCTTTGGGTCGCCTTAACCTGGCGGAAAAGATTGACACGCCACAGGCAAACGAAGAATTTAAGATTTTCAAGAGTCTAAATGGTGGCAAACCGGTCGAAAACACGCTCTATTACCACTATGCCCGCATGATTGAAACGCTCTTTGCCGTCGAACGCGCCCGTATTTTGTTGGAAGACCCGGATATTTTGAGCAATGACATTCTCAACACCAGGCAAAATCCGGTCGGTCACGGTGTCGGCATCCTTGAAGCTCCTCGCGGAACGTTAATTCACGATTATTATGCCGACGAAAACGGACGTCTGGAACGCGTAAACCTGATTGTCTCGACCGGGCACAACAACTATGCCATGAGCAAAGCGGTCGACATGGTTGCCAAAGAATATGTGCATGGTCCCGAAGTTAAAGAGGGTATGCTCAACCGCGTTGAACACGCCATTCGTGCTCATGACCCCTGCCTGAGCTGCTCAACCCATGCAGTCGGTCAAATGCCGCTTGAAATCGAAATTTTTGACGCTGAGGGTAAACTTAGCCAGACTCTCAAACGTTAAATTTAATGATCATTCAGTCCAAAACCTTCCTTGCCTTACCAATAAGGGAGGTTTTGGCATACTATGACAAACTGTGCATATGAAAACTCTTATACTTGCTTATGGCAATCGCGACCGCGAAGATGATGGTGCCGGCTGGCACATTTTGGATAATTTTTGCCAACATTTCGGCTTGGAAACCCCACAATTCCCGGGTGAATCGCTTGAAATACCTCAGCATTCCCTTCGTCTTTTCTACCTCTTCCAGCTTCTCCCGGAAATGGCAGAAGATATCGCCGATTACGAGCAAGTCATTTTCATCGATGCCCACAATTCCGAACAATTGCCCGATTTAATTTTTGAGGATCTGCAAGCCACTTCCGGACATTCCGCATTCACCCACCACCTGGCTGCCGGTGAACTGCTTGCCATTTGTCAGACCCTGACCGGAAGCCATCCAAAAGCAAAAATGCTCAGCGTCCGCGGTTTCTCTTTTCAGTTTAAACAAGAATTGTCTGCCCAAACAGCTCGATTAGTCCAACAAGCAAGCCGAGCTTTGCTGGAAGAGCTTATTGAGACTTAATAAACATTTCAATAAAACCAGCAAGTCCCTTATAATTAGTTATGCATGAATTAGCCGTCACCGAAAGCATCCTCCATATCGTCCTTCAATCTGCTGAAGAAAACGGAGCCACGAAAGTAACCGATATCAGCCTCACGATTGGTGCGCTTTCATCGATTGTTGACGATTCCGTCCAATTTTACTGGGATCACATCAGCAAAGGCAGCATTGCTGAAGAGGCAAAATTACACTTTAACCGCATCCTGGCAAAGCTAAAATGCCAAAATTGTGGCAATGAGTTTCAGCTAATCGAAGAGCTAAGCCCCTGCCCAAACTGCCACAGCATCAATTTACAAATCATCGCCGGAGAAGAATTCCAGGTCGATGCCATAGAAATCGAAAAGGAAGATAATAATGAGCCAAAGAGTTGAAATTGTCAAAAGAATCATGGACTCCAACGAGCAATTAGCCGAACAAAATCGCCAAAAACTGGACCAGGCGGGTGTTTTTTGCATTAATGTGATGGCTTCTCCAGGTGCC
>Ga0265295_1004469_pt1 | contig 18800 bp, 21 predicted proteins | sample Munlansysbiofilm_FD_192503 | JGI IMG/M metagenome (GOLD analysis project Ga0265295, IMG submission 192503) | Leachate microbial communities from a municipal landfill in Southern Ontario, Canada - Methane capture system biofilm | ecosystem: Engineered > Solid waste > Landfill > Unclassified ... | reverse complement strand
GAAGTTGCAAATTCTAGCATCTTTAAAATTGCCCCAACACCAGGGTATCTCTTAGAGTTTTTTGCATAGATGGAAGTCTCATGCATGCCAACTAGTGAGGCACCTTGGAGCAAAAATTCTATCATCTGTGCATAGTCTTCATTAGTAAAATCTTCTTTTATAGCCACTAAAACTGTTTTAGGATTTGTATAGTCTAAGTTGTAGCCCATAGAAGAAAGAGTTTTTAAAAACTCTTCAGCACCATAAGCAGCAACAGAGTCTTTTTCGACATGAGACTCAAGTATCATAAGTGGATCAAGGTACTTATCAAAACCAAACTCAAAACCTTGTGAGATTAAAAAATTATAAAAGTCTTTTGATGCTTTTTTTGTGTTGTTTGTTATAACCATATATGGAATATTTTTTGTATTGCATCTCTTTATAAACTCTCTACTTCCACGAATCGGTGACTTATCATCGTCGCTTATAAGTGTGCCTTGAACATCAATAAAATACAAGTTGGTCTCCTTTAATATTTTCAAGCACGGTCTCTGTGCGTGAGCCTTCTGCTGAAGAAAACTCAGCAGAAGATAATGGGCTTAGCTCATTATCTGTACAAATTAAATAAAATCTTTCTCAAGAGCTATAATATCTTCAAAATTTTCTCGCTCTCTTATAAGTCTGGCCTCTCCGCCTTTTACCGCTACTTCAGCACTTCTGCCTCTTGTATTGTAGTTACTTCCCATACCAAAACCGTAAGCTCCAGCACTATGAATAACTAACAAATCATTTCTTTTTACTTCTGGTAGTTCATAGTTTTTCGCAAAAAAATCACCACTTTCACAAACTGGACCGACGATATCTACTACTTTAGTTTTACTCTTGTCATCTACTAGCGCTTCTATCTTATGGTAAGCGTTGTAAAGACTCGGACGAAGCAGATCATTCATAGCACCATCAACTACTACAAACTTCTTATCTGCATTTTGTTTCTCATATAAGACTTTAGTTAAAAAATATCCAGCATTTGCAGTTAAAAATCTTCCTGGTTCGCAGATGATAGTCAAATCAAGACCTTTTATAGCACCTAAAATTGCTTGTGCATAATCATAAGGTTTTATTGTTACCTCAGAATCATAAGTAACACCAAGTCCACCACCAATATCAAAAAATTTTAATTCTATATCTATTGCTTCAAGTGAGCGAACCATATCTGCTACAATGACCGCTGACTCATAGATAGGCTCTAGGTGTGTTAGTTGCGAGCCTATATGAAAGTGGATGCCAACAGGGTCTAGTGATGCGGAGTTTTTTGCTAAGATATACATTCTTTTAGCGCTATTTATATCTACTCCAAACTTATTATCATGAAGTCCTGTTGAGATGTATGGATGAGTTTTTGGGTCTATGTTTGGGTTTACTCGCACGCTTATACGAGAAACTTTTCCTAGCTCTTTTGCGATTTGCTCAACGCGCGAAAGCTCAGCTTCGCTCTCAACATTTATGTAGAGGATATCGCTTAAAATCGCTTCATGAATCTCTTCATCACTCTTTCCAACACCTGAGAAAATCACCTTATAAGGAGGGATTCCAGCCATTAAAGCACGGCGAACTTCACCGATGGAGACACAATCAGCCCCACTTCCCAAATCCCCAAAGTGCTTGACCACACTAAGATTTGAGTTTGCCTTTACAGCATAAGCTAGGATGGATTTTCTTCCTTTAAACGCCTCTTTTAACTCTTCATATCTCTGGCTCATATAGTCAAGATTATAGACATAGAGCGGAGTTTTGTATTTTTTAGCCAATAGTTCAAAGTTCATATAAAATATCCAAATAATTTTTTAAGAGATTTTATCCAATAAGTGCTTATGTTTTTGTTATATCAAAATAACTATCGCATCATCTTCTTACGCGATATTTTCGCCACTGGCGAGCAGCTATGAAAAAGAGTATAACTACTGGTGCTACAACTCCAATCTCGCTAGGTATTGTTTTGTTGTTTGATAGCTGTATAAGCATAAATAAAATTCCCCAAAAAAGAAGGGTCGCAAGTATTGCCCCAAAGCTAAATAGAGATACATTTAAAAACCTAACACTAATTGGAACAAAGAAAAAGATAATAACAACCAAACAAGGAACAAAAAACGGATATATAAATATCTTATATAACGCTCCTTTTATAGCGCTGGTGTTTACATTTTGATCCCTTAATAAAAAGAGTGCATCTATAGCATTTTTTATAGTAAAGTTTACCTTTCCCTCATATACTTGGTCTAACATCTTGGGTCTAAAACCCTCTAATATATTTAAGCCCTCACCCTCTTTTATCTTTATGCCAGGAGAGTCATAGCTCATATCGTCTGGCTTTGTGATGATATCTGCATTTCCTATAAACCAAGAGTCATTTCGATATATAGCCGTAGATGCTACTATGACCTCTTTTAGGATATTGTCTTTGATAGTAAAGACTCTAATCCCCTCAGCCCTCTCTTGCAGAGGTAGCATCTCAGAGAAGTAGATATACTTATCTTTGTATGTAAAAAAGAGATCTTTTGTAGGGCTTAGATATGCTGAGTTTTTTCGGATATTTTTAGAAAACTCTTCTGCACGGGAAAAACTTGAAAGGGAGTGAAGTGAGATAAATAAAATTATTACAATAGTTGATACTACAACAAAAGGCTTTAACACATCGATTCGAGAGTAGCCTAGTGAGTAAAAGGAGACTAAGGCGTTTGAGCGAATAAGAAATATTTTTGTAGATATCATTGCAAATATCAATGAAAGAGGTAGTAACATATCTATGGCAAAAAAAACTTTATATACTAGGTAGATAAGCAATAAGTTGGCAGATGCAGATAGCGCCTCAGCATTATCGATATAGTCAAACCCCACCAAAAACATCACTAAAGCGCTCAGTATTACAAAGAAAAATTTCAAATAATGAAAAGAGATATATTTAAATAGTAACAAACTGTTCCTTCTCACAAAATCTCAATAAAATGAGCTAAAAATATTAAAAATTGAGTCTTATTTTATCTAAAATTGTTTAACTGAAAACTTTGAACTTACATCTTCAAGCGAAGAAATCTCTAAATGCTCGATAGCTTCACAAGCGCGAATTATCCAGCTAGATAAATGTTTAGCTTCTTCATCATTAAAATCACTCAAAACATAAGATGAAACTTCACCTTTATGGTCTGGTTTTCCTATCCCGAGCCTAACTCTTATGTACTCTTTTGAGATTTTCTCATCAGTCGACTTAAGCCCATTATGCCCACCATGGCCACCACCTCGCTTAAAGCGAATTGCTCCAAAAGGTAGGTCTAAATCATCATGTATTACAACTACTTCATCTATCTTATAGAAGTTTTTAACAGCTTGTATAGATTCACCAGAGAGGTTCATATATGTAAGTGGTTTTAATAAAAAATGATTTGAGTATTTAAATAGTTCACCCTTAAATGATGAAGAGGAGAGTTTTTGAGCACCGTTTCTACGGACAAGCTCATCTATAACCATAAAACCTATGTTATGACGATTTTTGAAGTATGCAGGTCCTGGATTACCCAGTCCAACTATTAACATTTAAAGTCCTTTAAACTCTCAAAAAAAGTTTTTTTTTGCAGCTTCTGGGTATGCTTCGAAATGGTATATTCCATTATAAGGGGATTGCAGGGACATTTGCCCCTGCCACTATAATGGGCTTTGCTCATTATAGTGTTTAACATGGTATTACTTAGCTTTGATAATACTAACTACTGCAACACGATCAGCATCACGCATGATAACATTAGGGATAGCTACTAAATCACGAACAAGCTTAGAATCGCCAACATCCATCTTAGTAACATCTATCTCAAACTTACTTGGAACATTCTCTATTGCCCCTTTTACAGTTAAACGAGGCTTAGCTTTGTGAACAAGACCTTTGTTTTTAAGACCTATTGCATCCCCTACTGTCACTACTGGAACATTGTAAATAGTTACAACACCTGGTTGTGCTACCATTAAATCAACGTGTAACAAAAGACCAGTCACAGGATGTGCTTCATATGATTGAACTACAACATTCATCTCTTTACCACTAACTGAAATAGGAAATGCTAAAGTATCTTTGTTGCGAACAGTACGGATGTATTCATTCATTTTGAATGCAGCATTGATATTTTCAAGCCCTTTTCCGTAAATGTTAGCAATTAGATATCCATCACGACGAAGAGCTTTCGTGCCCTTTTTGCCAATACTCTCTCTAATAACGCCTTCTAACATATTAAATCCTTAATTAAAAAATGTTTGGAATTATACACAAGTTAGAATTAAATTCTACTTTAAATCAAAAATGTCTTCTTCTTGATTTAAATCTACTTCGTCATTTGTATCTGAATTTGGATTTTTTGCTCTCTTTGGGGAGTTTAAACCACTCATTCTAAGCTCCAAATCAGATGGACTTGTTGCATAATCTTTTGCCTTTGCTTTTGTTATGATGCCCTCATTATAGAGCTCTAAGATATGCTGATCAAAACTCTGAGAGCCATAATGCTCTTTTCCTTTTTCTATTGCATCTTTTATCTCATAATCACGATTTTCCATAATAAGCTTTTCAATAGTTGGTGTGCGAACCAAAATCTCCATAGCAGCCCTTCTTCCTCCATCTATGGTAGGAATAAGCCTTTGTGTGATTATGCCTTGTATGACGTTTGAAAGAGATAGCCTTACACGGTTTTGTTCATCCGTATTGAAGCTTGAAATTATGCGGTTTATGGTCTCTTTTGCATCTACTGTATGAAGAGTTGAAAAAACCAAGTGACCTGTATCTGCAGCATGAAGTGCAAGATTTATAGTCTCTCGGTCTCGCATCTCTCCTACTAAAATGATATCAGGATCCTCTCTTAACGCTGCGCGAAGCGCCTTGTCAAAGGAGAGAGTATCTTGTCCTACTGAGCGCTGATTTATGATGCAACCCTTATCTTTATGAACAAATTCTATGGGATCTTCTATGGTTATAATATGCTTTTTCTTTGTTAGATTTATCTCATTTATCAAAGCCGCAAGTGTAGTTGACTTACCACTACCCGTCACGCCAGTGACTAAAACAAGTCCCCTCTCTTTGTTTGCAAGCTTCCTTACAATTTCTGGAAGATGCAAGTCAGTTAAGGTAGGGATAGCGATAGGAATAGCACGAAAAACAGCAGAGACTCCATCCATCTGAAAAAAAACATTTACACGAAAACGATTTCTCTCATCAAATGGATAGACTAAATCAACCTCTTTGTTCTCAACTAACTCTCCAAACCTGCCCTTTAAGAGCTCTTTTGCAAAAGTAAGAGCGTCTTCTTTGGAAAATATATCTCCAGCAAACTGAACTATATTTCCATTTATCCTAGCTCTTATGGCTGAGTTTGCTTTTACATGGAGGTCACTTCCCTTTAGCTCTATCATCTTTTTAAGATATGTTCTTATCTTATTTACCTGAGCAAAGGTTAGCTTTGAAACATCTACTTCATTTTTCATAACGCGTCCAATATCTCTTTAAATGCATCTTTAAACGCTATAAGCCCATCTTCAATCTGCCCATCAAGCACCTCATCAAGGTCAATCCCAGCAGCTTTTACTTTTTTAAAATGTTCTTTGATTAGAGCTGCATCTATTGGCAAAGTTTGCTCTTTTATCTCATTATCATCAAAAGCTTTTATAGTATCAATCGGGGCTGTATTTACGCAGTTAAATCCGAGCAGTTTATCCACATAGTAAGATGCTTCAAGCGAGTCATCTTTTACTCCAGTACTCGCAAAAAGAGCTCTACACCCATCAACATTCATCTCTTGTATAGCACTATAGATGTCAGCGGTGTTGTAGATGCCACTAAGAGAGGTCTCAACTCCAGCCTCTTTTAGTCTTGCATCTATAGCACGGTCAACCCTACTTACAAAGATGCTAATAACGCTATCAACATTCTTGTTAGACTTTTTCAACCCTCTCTCAATGGCCTTAGCACAAGATATAGCTTGCTCTTTTTTAAATATAAGAGTTGCGTTTACGGGGATACCTTCTGCGATTAAGCCCTCAATTGCGATATATCCAGCACTTGTAGCTGGTACTTTTATCATTACATTTTCTCTATTTATCTCTTTATATAGTCTTTTACCCTCTTCTAAAGTCGCCTCTGCATCGTCGCAAAAAAATGGGTCTACTTCAATGCTAACATATCCATCATCACCCTTGTCATAGAGTGGTTTTAAGATATCTGCTGCCTTTTGTATATCATATATCGCAACTGCTTCATACTTCGCCTTAGCACTTAAACCCTCTAATGATGCGAGTTGCTCTTTATATGCACCAGAAGTTAAAATTGCACTCTTAAATATCGCTGGATTTGATGTAGCTCCGTTAATGATGCCACGATTTATTAACTCTTTAAACTCACAATCGAGGTAGTCTCTCTCTATAAAATCTGCCCATAGTGAAAATTTTAACTCTTCTATATACATATTAATTCCTGAAAAAAAATTTATCTATTATAGCCCAAATCTTGTCAAACTTTTTTAAATTAATAAAAACAATAAGATGAAGTGCCAAAAGTGCGTACAAAACTTCACTATCTACAAAAATTCTTAGATGCGTTGCGTTGAAATGTAGATATATCTCAAAAAGCATCTCTTCATAGATTTGGGTATTTATAAAAAGCAGTCCCATCGCTAAAAATAAAAAAAGAATAATATAAGAGATGTTTTTAAGATATCTATACAATCCATAAGAGATAAAAAATAGTAGTATAAAATAAATAGCATAATATCCCAAAGCAAAGAGATGCGTAAGGGCTAGATGCAAGACTACTAAGATAAAAAAATATAAAAAGTTTTGTGCTAATTTTCTCGTAAAATCAAGGAACATAGACTTTATCTCTAAGCTCATTATACTCCCTAGTGGCATCACTATCTAGCGTGATGCCACCACCACTTTTGTAGATATATCCATCTTTACTCTTTTGAACAAAACGAATCATCACAGCACTATCAAAACTCTCTCCATCATACAAGCCAAAAACACCACTATAAAAACCTCTCTTATAAGACTCCACTTCTTCTATAATCTCTAGAGTTTTTTTCTTAGGTGCACCGCTTATACTTCCAGCAGGTAGGAGTTTTTGAAGTATGTCCCCAATCTTTTCATGCCAGTTATCTCCCACAAAACCGCTAATGTGTGAACTTACTTGTAAAAGCTTTTTTGTACCAGCATCTACTCTTTGGACAAATCTAAACTTCTTCACTTTTATATCTTGTGCAACCATAGAGAGATCATTTCTTAGTAAATCTACTATCATTGTATGCTCAGCTAACTCTTTTTTATCACTCAAAATTTTCTCTTTTGCATCTATTACAGATGCATCTATAGTCCCTTTCATGGGGTATGTGTCTATATATGAGTCTCTTATGCTAACAAATTTCTCAGGCGAAAAACAGACAAACTCATCTTTGTATCTTAGCTTGTACTTTGCATTAGCTATCTTATATATCTCATCTAAAGTAAGTTTTGAGGATATTTTAGTGGGTGCGGTTAGGTTTAGTAGGTAGGTGTCTCCAGACTTTATATGCTCTATGATTTTGTCAAATTTCTCTTTATAAGCTCCAAAGTCTGGTTCTTCTTTTATAAAGAGTTCATTATGTTTTTTAAAAACATACTCTTCATCCATAGAAAACTCTACATCATAAAGATGCAATTCAGCCAACTTTATAACCTCAACTCTTGAAGCTAAAAAGTCACTTATAACTAAAAAAGGTTCTCTCTTTTTTCCCAACTCATTTAGTTTTTCAAACATTGTAGATAAGTTTTTTTAAAACCGCCATTCTGATTGAGACACCATTTGTCACCTGTTCTAAAACCTTGCATCTCTCATCTGCAAGAAGTGCATCGCAGATATCTATATTTCTATGAACTGGGCCAGGATGAAGCAAAATTATATCTCTGTCTCCTACTAAGCTCGTTGAGATGCAAAAGTCGCTAGCATAGTCTTTTAGTGAAGCGTAACTCTGAGATGAGTGTCTCTCTGTTTGAGTTCTAAGACTCATAATAGCATCAACTTCATCTATGATTTCTTTTAAAAAGTGAGTAGTTCTCAGCTTTGTTTTTGGCAAAAAATGAGGCGGTGCAACTAAGATAACTTCCATACCAAAGCGAGTTAGAAGCTCTATGTTTGAGTTTGCAACTCTAGAGTTTTTTATATCTCCAACTATGGCTATTTTTTTGCCTCTTACATCTCCAAAATGCTCTCTTAGAGTAAAGAGATCAAGAAGAGCTTGAGTTGGATGAGCATGAGCGCCATCACCTGCATTTATAATGGCAGATTTTGTATGCTTTGAGAGGATTTTAGGAACACCTGCATTTTGGTGGCGAACTATCATGGCATGTGGATTCATAGCATCAAGGTTCATAGCAGTATCTACTAAAGTCTCGCCCTTTTGTGTTGAGCTTTTTGCAACATCAAGATGAACAACCTCAGCACCAAGCCTTTTTGCCGCTATCTCAAAAGAACTTCTCGTTCTTGTTGAGTTTTCAAAAAAGAGCGTTATTACGATTTTGTCTTGCAAAATCCTCTCAAATCCGCCTTTGTTGAACTCTCTTGCATCTGCAAAAAGTGCCTCTATCTCATCTGTGGTAAAATCATCTGTGCGTATTAAATGTTGCATGTTCATCTTTTAAAATAAGTTTAGAGATTATACAAGACATCACAAATAGTGTCAATATTTTTGCCAACTTTCATAACCTCAAATCCACTCTTTAAAAAGTAAGGCAGAGATATCGTCTCAAAACTTAAATCCTCCTCACGACAATTAAATGCAACTTGATGTTTTATCTTTGCATCTTCTAAAACTCTCTTACTCAAAAGTGTGTCGTTTATGCATCCGAGTGAGCAGTGAGTAACTAGGAGTGCTGATGCTTTAAACTCTTTTATCAAATCCACCATCATAAGCTCTCTATCTACGGGCACAAAAAGCCCACCAGCTCCCTCAATAATAAGAACATCACAATACTTCTCTAGCTTTTGTATAGCCATCTCTATCTTCTTAATATCTAGTTTTTCACCCCCAGATGCAACATATGGAGATGCTGGTAGTTTATAAGTTATGGGAACTATATCTTCTAGCGATATATCTTTAAACTCAGAGTTTAGCTCCACCAAAAGTGCCAATAACTCTTTGGCATCTTTGGCATCTTTATCTATCACTCCAGTCTCTATGGGCTTAATAACCCCAACTCTAAGACCACGAGAAGCAAACTCCTTTAAAAGCAGTTTTGTAGTGTAAGTCTTGCCTATATCTGTGTTTGTAGCTGTAACAAAAATTCTTTTTTTCACATTTATCTCTACTTTGGTATAATCCCTTATTATTATATAAGGCATATTAATGAATCATTTTGAAGAGTATTGTACCAAATTTGTCCAAGCAGTAGGAAGTAAAGATGGAGCTGTAAGCCCTGCCATTATCTCCTCTGCATCTTTTTCCTACTCTACGCCAGAGATGGCCGAGGGTATCTTCGATGGAAGTGTAAAAAAACCTCTCTACGCTCGCATGGGAAATCCAACAAACGCAAAGCTAGAATCCATCATGGCGGAGATGGATCACGGAGTTGGCGCAATTGCTACAAGTTCTGGCATGGGAGCTACAACACTTGCTGTTATGTCTATAGTCTCAATGGGCGATGAAATCATCTCTATAGGTGGACTATTTGGTGGAACTTACGCTTTTTTCTCAGAGACTCTTTCTCGCTTTGGCGTTAAGCCACATTTCTTTGATGTTGATGACTTTGACTCAATTGAAAATGCGATAAATGAGAAGACAAAGATTATCTTTTTAGAGAGCGTTGGTAACCCAAATATGAAACTCCCAGATATCAAGAAAATAGCTGCTATTGCAAATAAACATGGGGTTGTGCTCATCATCGATAACACTACAACTCCCCTTTGCATCTCTCCTATAAAATTAGGAGCAGATATTAGTGTTTACTCAACTACAAAAATCATCTCAGGGAACTCTTCCGCACTCGGTGGTTGTGCAGTTTTTCGCGCAATTAATGAGGGCGAAGATAAGCTAAAATCTCCAAGATATGAGTTTTTACAAAAATTCATAAAAGGTGCTAAAGAGATGGCACTCTTTGCAAATGCGAAAAAAAGAGCTCTAAGAGACTTTGGAATGAGTGCAAATGCACATGCGAGTTATCAAACCCTACTAGGCTTAGAAACACTTCCACTTAGGCTCTTAAGAGTATCGCAAAGTATAGAAACAGTAGCATTAGAGTTAAGTAGAGCTGGGCTTGATATAAATCACCCATCACTTAGCTCACACAAGCATCATCAAAGATATATGAGTGATTTTAAAAATGGTTGTGGCTCTTTGTTTTGTATCGATTTTAAGAGTAAAGAAAAGGCATTTGAGTTTTTAAACAAGACAAAACTAGCTACTCTAACTGCAAACATCGGTGACAGTAGAACACTTGCTCTTCATATGGCATCTACTATATATAGAGATTTTGATGAGCAAACAAGAGAGTTTTTAGGTATATCTGATGGACTTGTCCGCATCTCCATGGGACTAGAAAATCCCAAAGATATTATAGAAGATTTTCTACAAGCGAGCAGATAGAGATGGCTACAAGAACTGATTTAGAGCAAGAAACTATAGTAGAAGTTAGATATCCTAAAAAATATAAGGTCTATTTACTAAATGATGACTATACTTCAATGGACTTTGTGGTTGATATCCTTATGAGCATATTTCACAAAAGTCTCTCTGAAGCACAAGAGACTATGCTTGAGATTCACAACAAAGAGAGAGGACTTTGCGGCATCTACACCCATGAGATAGCCGAAACAAAACTTATGCAAGTGCATAACAAGGCAAAAGAGAGTGGTTTTCCACTTAAAGCAGTAATGGAAGAAGAGTAAAATGATAAGTACAAGTTTAAATGATATATTTCAAAAATCAATTTTATATGCAAAAAGTTTAAGACATGAATATCTCACAATTGAGCATGTTTTTTTTATACTACTAAACTCAAAAGAAGGCTCAGATATCATACGAGCTTGTGGTGGAGATATAGAAGCGATGAAAGAGGCTCTTGGCATCTACATCGCAGCTAGTATAGAACCTCTACCTTTGAGCATCACACAAGACCCGTATGAGACCGTAGCACTCTCTAGGCTCATCGACAATATGATTATCCATCTTCAAAGTGCACAGCAGCAAAATGCAGATGTTGGAGATCTGCTAGCAGCTATCTTTGATGAACAAAAGAGTTTTAGTTACACCCTCTTAACAGAGCACGGGATATCAAAGCTAGATATATTAGAGCTTATCTCTCACACAGATGACAAAGAGGCTAAAACTGATGAGTCATATCTTGGCAAATTTTCCATAGATCTGTTAAAAAAAGCAAAAGATGGTAAAATCGACCCTGTAATTGGAAGAGAAAAAGAGATAAATAGGGTGATTCAGATACTTTGCAGACGCAAAAAGAACAACCCTATTTTAGTTGGTGAAGCTGGAGTTGGAAAGACTGCAATTGCTGAGGGCTTGGCTCTTAGCATCGTAAGTGGTGATGTACCAGAGATCTTAAAAAAAGCAGAACTTTTCGCACTTGACCTTAGTGCCATGCTAGCTGGAACAAAGTACAGAGGTGACTTTGAAAAAAGACTAAAAGGCGTTATGGATGAGTTAAAAGCACATCCAAATGCAATTTTGTTTATAGATGAGATTCACACGCTAATAGGTGCAGGATCAACCAGTGGAACAATGGATGCGGCAAATCAGCTAAAACCAGCTCTAGCATCAGGTGAGCTGACTTGCATGGGCGCTACAACCTTTGCAGAGTATAGAAACAGTTTTGAAAAAGATAAAGCGCTTAGTAGAAGATTTTCCAAAGTCGATATCGATGAGCCATCTGCAAAAGTGACCTATAAGATACTTCAAGGACTAAAAGGCAAATACGAAGAGCATCACAATGTCACATATACACAAAAAGCACTAAAGAGTGCAGTGGATTTATCAAAGAGATATATCACAGATAGATTTTTACCTGATAAGGCTATAGATATCATAGATGAGACAGCTGCATCTTTTCACTTAAAAGATAGAAAAAATAGAAAAATCACAGCTTACGACATAGAAAAAACCATCTCTAAAATCGTAGGCATCTCAAACTCTAAAGTAAGCAAAGATGAAACAAACGAGCTTATGAACTTAGAGAGCGAGTTAAAACTAAGAGTCATAGGCCAAGATAAAGCTGTAGCAGAGGTTGCAAAAGCTATAAAAATCTCTAAAGCAGGACTTACACCAGCAAACAAGCCTATAGCTTCATTTCTTTTCTCAGGCCCAACAGGAGTTGGTAAAACTGAGCTTGCAGTCTCTCTAAGCAAGGTACTTGGTGTAAACTTTGAGAGATTTGACATGAGTGAATACATGGAAAAACATGCACTTTCTCGTTTAGTTGGTGCACCCCCAGGATATGTTGGCTATGAGCAAGGAGGACTCTTAACTGAGGCTATAAAAAAACATCCATACACTGTTTTACTACTAGATGAGATAGAAAAAGCTCATCCTGATTTGGTAAATATTTTACTTCAAATCATGGATAATGCAACTCTAACTGACAACAACGGCTATAAGGCAGATTTTCAAAATGTTATACTCATTATGACCTCAAATATTGGAGCGAGTGCGAGAGGCGTTATGGGATTTAACAAAGATAGCTCAATGGCTAAAGATGAAGAGTTAAAGTCTTTTTTCACTCCTGAATTTAGGAACAGACTAGATGCGATAGTTGAGTTTGAGCAACTAAGCATTGAGACGGTACAAAGCGTAGTTATGAAGTTTATAGATGAGCTAAATAGCGACTTAAAAAAGAAAAAAGTAACTATTAGCGTCTCGCAAAATGCTAAAGAGTTTATAGCTAAAAGTGCTTACTCAGCAGAGATGGGGGCTAGACCACTAAAGAGATATATACAAGACAACATCACAAATAAACTAAGTGATGAGATACTCTTTGGTAAACTAAAAAATGGTGGTAAGGTTGAAGTTGGCTTTAAAGAGAAGCTAATACTAAGATTTAAACAACTAGATGATTCCAAAGCTAAATAAGTACACTCTAAACTTCCCAGATGCAAGAGATGCCAATGAAGATGGCATCGTAGCGTGGGGAGGCGATCTAAATCCCTCAAGACTCATTAGAGCCTATCAAAACGGAATATTTCCTTGGTATGGCAAAGATGACCCCATCATCTGGTGGTCAACAAACCCTAGACTTATCTTAGAGCTTGATGATTTTAAGCTTAGTAAATCGCTAAAAAAAAGTATGAAAAAGTTCGAGTATAGATTTGATACAAATTTTAGAGGTGTAGTGATGCACTGTGCAAAAACTCCACGAAAATCACAAGAAGACACTTGGATACAAGAGGAAATCATAGAAGCTTACGAAGAGCTACATCACTTAGGTTTAGCGCACTCTGTCGAGACTTACTATGAAGGGAAGTTAGTTGGAGGGCTCTATGGTGTTGTTGTTGGTGGAGTTTTTTGCGGAGAGTCTATGTTTAGCCACAAAAGCGATGCTTCTAAGTCAGCGTTTGCAATTTTAGTTAAACATTTAAAAGAGTGGGGTTATGATTTTATAGATGCACAAGTTCCAACAGAGCATCTAAAGAGTTTAGGTGCAAAAGAAGTCTCAAGAGAGCATTTCTTGCAAATGTTACAAAAATCAAATATGCGACATATTGATAATATCTGGAAAATTGAACCCTCTGATTAGTCTATAGATTAGATTCCGTGTCAAGCACCAAATGACGGGACACGCATCATTTTGAACAAAAACTCTCATCCTGAACTTGCTTCAAGATCCAACCCAATACTCCTTCAGAGCATTCAATTCGCTAAAACTTCTATTTAATCAAAAAGTTCATTAACAATATAAAAACTGATTTTAAAATATAAGTTTCTTAGGAGCAGATTGCAATCTCCATAGATAAAGCAAAATCTCCTTTTGCTCTTTTTTAGTGTAGTTAAATTTAAACTCTGCCTCTTTTAAGTAACTTAAAAAATACTCACTTTTTACACCTTTATATGGTGCTATAAAGATTTCAAAAAATCTCCAAAACTTTGTAATTGTACTCTCGCTAGTTTTAAGTTTAGAGATGCGGTTAGTTAGCATAAATTTTTTGAATTCATTTTTATGCGCAATATTTAAGTTTTCGTCTCCAACTTTAGTTCTAAATCTCTTTAAAGATGGAAGCAAAAATGTATATGCTTTCTCCTTATATGCAAAAGTTATAAAGTTTTGTGACTCCATGATGTTAGCGTAATCTTTTTTTTTACTCTTACAGATATACATATACTCTTCAAACTCATCAAATTTACTTCTTTTATACTCATAATAATCATAAGAATGACTAATAAGTAGCTTTCGTATCTGCTCATATCTGTTAAAAACCACTTGGTAACTAAGGTTTAGTTTTATGGCGCACGCTCTTGCTGTGCTTGACTCTACAAAGGCATCTAGCACATCGAGATCACGCTGTAGTTTTAAAAGGCTGTATTTTTTTGCACACGAAGAACACTTGACCATCTCATTTTTTAGCTTATATAGCCTGCTATTGCAGTAAAAACAAAGCTTTTGTTCCATTTTTAGATAAGACCTTACTTTTTTTAGAATGATTTTACCATTAATATCTCATAATCTCGCCATGATTAAAAAAATGATAATAACACAAGCACTTATATACTCACTCTTCGCTCACGATATCTGGATAGACGATGCACTAGTTCTTCACTACGGACATATGCACATGAAAGATTCACATGGAGAAGAAAAAGAGATAAAGAAAGAGGATATCAATAAGGTTTTTTGCTCTGCGAATTCAGATATATTTGAAGTGCAGAGTAAGGAGCTTAGCGCTAAATGCGACTCACTCTTTGTAGTCTTAAATGAGGCTTACTATACGAAAACACCCTATGGCACAAAAAAGCAATCAAAAGATAAAACTAAGATGGCAATTAGTAGCTTTAAGAGTATAGAGTCTGTTAAAAGAATCAATAGTGATGACTCTGTGCAGATTTTTAACAAAGGACTAGAGTTAAGTCTAACTAACAAGCTTTCTAATATAGAAGTAGGAGATAAGGCGAGGTTATTAGTTACTTATGATGGCATACCTAAATCTGATGTAAGTGTCGCTTATGCAGATAAGGTTAGGGGCGTTAGCGATAAAGATGGAAAGATAAATATACGAATCCAAGAAGCTGGACTTCAAAATATAAAAGCATCTCTGACGCTCAAAGGCGATGGCTTCAAGTGTGATGAGATTATAGTCTCAAGTACACTAAATATAAAGGTCTTAAAATGAAGATAATTTCTTTTTTGCTTCTCTTTGTAACTCTGCTTTTTTCTCATAATCTTATGCATACTGTCTCAAAAGAGCAGAGCGTAGTTGTCTCCTTTTCTTTTTCACAAAAGGATGATTTCTCATTTCAAAATTATGAAGTTTATGCACCAAGTAGCGAAATTCCATTTGCTGTTGGTAGAACGGATGCATATTCGCGAGTATCATTCTTACCAGATACGCAGGGCAAGTGGAGAGTAAAAGCGTTTTCTGAGGATGGCCATGGAAAGATTGTCAATATAGAAGTTGATGGGAATATGCTTCCATTGATGGATGCAAATAATAACAACACATTTATAAAAATACTCATTGGCATCGTGATACTTCTTGGTGTTTTTGGACTAATATACATTAAAAAAAAGGATAAGAAAAATGAAAAAAACTAGTATGCTTTTAGCACTCACAGCGACTCTTTTTGCGCACCATGGAGTTCCGTCTATCAGTTTAGCAGGTGTTGAGGGTCCTGGTGCACCACTTGAGACTACTTCATCAGCAACTCTACCAGAAGGATCTTTGTTAGGCTATATGAAAGTTGATCATGCAAAATACAAAACATACACTCATGCACGAGATGGAGAAGCAGAATCAAGTGAATATTTTACATATGGTCTTGGTTATGGATTTAGTTCTTATCTTAGTGCCTATATATTTGTTCCTTACTATACAAAAACTCAGGATGATGCTTTTAAGACATCTGGCTTTCATGATATCTCATTTCAGTTTGTATTAGGTATGAAATACGATGATGGTCTGATGCTTACTCCAAGCAATGAGAGCTTAGATGATATGCAGGATTGGCACTTTACAACATCATTTAGTTTTACTCTACCAACAGGAGAGTCAGATGCTACAATGGCTGATGGTACGCTAATAGATCCAGGTATGCAAACAGGCTTTGGAAAGCCATCTTTTATGTTTGGTCTAAGTGCTACAAAATGGTTTGGAAATGATTGGACCCTAGTAGGAGATATGTCGTATAATAGATTTTTAGAAAATAAATATAGCGATGGATCTAAGGTGCGTTTTGGAGATGAAGTGAGAGTTAACACTGCTTTAGTTTATATGCTCTACTCAAAACCAGCTAGCAAATTACGCTTTGACTTTATTATGGAAGCGAACTATATGTATCTTGAGCGAGATACAGAAGATGGCAGTGGAGCTGAAGCAACAGGTGGTGAGATGATATATCTGACTCCAGGAGCAAGACTCTCCTACAAAACCACATCCGTTGCAGTTGGTGTTAAAATTCCTACATGGACAAATCTAAATGAAGAAAATCTACAACAAGGGGCTGAGGGTAAAGAGGATTATAGACTTCTTTTTACCTTTAGCGCACTGTTTTAAGAAGTAAAAGTGCATATACCTGATGGCTTTATATCACCTCAAACATATATACCCTCTATTGCCATCGGTGCAGCACTTTTGGCAATTGCATACAAAAAAATAGACTTAGATGTCGAAAAAATCCCTCTTATTGCTGGAGTTAGTGCTATCTCTTTTGTGATGATGCTAATAGCCATCCCTTTCCCTGGTGGAACTACTATGCATCTAAGCGGAATAGCAATAATATCTCTACTTTTTGGACCATGGATAGCCTTTAGTTCTATCTCATTGGTTTTGCTCATTCAAGCACTTTTGTTTGGAGAGGGTGGAATCACTTCTTACCCCATAAATATCATAGCAATGGCCTTTGTTGGGAGTTTTAGCTCTTACTGGTTTTATAAACTCTTTGCAACTCGTTCAAAAAACATAGCTATCTTTATGGCTGGTTGGACAAGCATATTCTTTCCAGCTATTTTAATCGCTATTGTCCTTGGCATCCAACCACTTGTAGCATCTGTTGATGGAACTCCACTCTACTTTCCTTTTGGGCTTAACGTTACACTTCCATCTGTAGTTATTCCACACATTTTTATAGCTATAATTGAGGGTTTAGTAACACTTAGTAGTGTAAAGTTTTTACGAACTCAATTTAGGAGTGTTTTTGGTGAGTGATAGAGCTTGGTTGTTTGTCTATTTGGCTGTTGTAATGACTTTAGGCTTTATACACAATGAATGGATAATACTCTCTAGCATCATTATAACAATGGTATTTGGAGGTAAAGCTAGGTTTAAAATCTTTAAAAAAGCACTACTTGTTATAGCCCTTTTTAATCTTAGTATCTCACTATCTTACATAATCTATAGCTTTTTTACTCCTGTAGATATTTTTGCTCTAGTTCTTATAAACCTTAGAGCTTTTGCGATTACTCTACTTACGTTTACACTTGTGAGACGGATAAACTTGCATAAAGCACTAGAATTTAGCAAGATATTAGCCATTTTATATGGTTTTACCTATGCACAAATTATATTACTTAAAAATATGTTACAAAGCTACTACGAAGGACTTAAAAGCAGGGGAGCATCGCTGAGTGTGAAGATTACAAAAAAACAACTCCAACCACTTTTAACAACCCTTTTTGCCACAATGTTACATAAGTCAAGTGAGCAAAGCATGGGACTACGCTCAAGAGGACTTATTGATGATTGAATGTAAAAATCTATCTTATAGCTATCAAGACTTTCAACTAAAGACAATAGATGTTTTAAAAGATATTAGTTTTAAAATAAACAAGGGTGAAAAAGTACTTCTCCTTGGTATAAATGGCTCAGGAAAATCAACACTACTTAAACTGTTAAATGGACTTCTTTATGCAAAAAGTGGGGAGTTTTATTTTAAAGAGAATCTTGTAAATAAAAAATACCTAAAGGCAAACTCTAAAGATTTTAGAAAAAGCATCTCCCTTGCGATGCAGGACCCATCGTCAATGCTTTTTAATCCAAGTGTTTATGATGAGATAGCTTTTGGACTGAAGCATTTTGGCTTTGATAACATAGATGACAGAGTGTATCACTATGCAAAAAAGTTTGAGATAGAGAGTATTTTAAAATCAAGTCCTCTCTCGCTAAGCGGTGGACAAAAACAAAAAGTACTTTTGGCATCCCTGCTTTGTGTAGAACCTGAAGTCTTACTACTTGATGAGCCAACAGCGCATCTAGATCCACCCACTACAGGCTGGCTTGTTGATTTTTTGGATTCACTAGATGTTACAGCCCTCATCTCAACCCACAACATCAGTTTAGGTAAAGAGTTGGCTGATAGAGCTATAGTCATCGGAGCAAATCATAAAATTGTTTATGATGGAGGGATTCAAGCCCTCCTAGAAGATATGCCAACACTAATAAAAGCCCAACTTGTCCACAAACACAAACACCACCACAAAGATCCAGATCATAAACACTACCATCTACACTCTTAGGTATAACCATTGGGGATTTATATATTTAAGACTAAAACTTTCACCAAGCAATATACATCCTAAATACTAAATCATCCCACTAAATACTAAATCATCCC